>JACCDZ010199990.1_pt1 | contig 16564 bp, 9 predicted proteins | sample 7449551 | NCBI WGS metagenome assembly JACCDZ01 (sample SAMN15323452, study PRJNA562643) | freshwater metagenome | isolation source: river surface water | place: USA:Blue River Watershed | collected 2017-08-18 | reverse complement strand
TTTATTGACCTGTACTGGAAACAGTCACTACCGTTTCAGTTTAACCAATATGAACCTTTTTTCCTTAAACAATCCACTGGACAGCAAGCAAAAATCATCAGTGAAATCCAAAAGGCACAGCAACAATTCAAGACCTTGGCCGCACTGAGAACAGATGTACTTTACTGGAACAGGCTAAAGCGAACAGTGGCAACAACGGTAAAGCAAATGCCGGTAGTATATTTGCAGAATCTGAATGGTCAAACGGTAGAATTTCTCTATTGCCTTGAAGACTCCAAACAGTCCCTCAAGCTTTTACCCAAAGTGATGTATTGTTTGAGGCAGTTTAGTGAAATTGTTGAAGAGCTTTGCCAGAAGCGCTGGATTGATTATGTCCGGTTGAATAAGCATAACCTGATAGTATTAGATGGATTACCTGACCTGAATGAATTCATGTTTGCACCAAGTCGCAATCAACTAGGGCGGGTCGCGGACTACTTAATAGATTTACAGCAATGCCAGTGTTTTTACTGTGGAAAAAGTCTCAAAAATTCAAAATATGCTGTGGATCATTTTATTCCATGGTCATTATATCCTGCTGATACCGGACATAATTTTGTCCTGGCGGATGAAAAGTGCAACTCACAAAAAAGTAATTATTTGGCGTCAGAACAATTTCTGCAACAGTGGCAGGAGCGGAACTATCTACATGATCAATCTATTGTTCGGGAAATTTCTCAATTAGGTTTTTTAACCGATCTGCAACGTTCGCATCGGGTTGCCGACTGGGCGTATAAGCAGGCAATAGAGAATGAATATTTAGTCTGGCTAGGTGGAAAAGATAAACATATATTAGGTGTTTAGTCCCATATCTGGAGTACTTTAATGTCTTTATTTTTCTGTAGTGAAGATTACTGGAGTAGGCTGCTATATAGTTTAGATTATGTCTCTATCTAGCGCCTGAATTGACAGATTACATCGCTTGACCACGACAATTCATGTCCTTGTCCACCTTTTTACTGCTGCATGATTTAGAATTTTAGGTAAAATCATTTAATTAATGATTCACTTAATTGGACTTCTATAACAATGACCCAAGTACAACTGCAACAATTACAAAAACAACTTTGGAATATTGCCAATACTTTGCGTGGCACCATGGGCGCCGATGAATTCCGTGATTACATTCTGGGTTTTATTTTCTTTAAATATTTATCGGAAAAGTCGGTGAACTTTGCCAACGAATTGCTCGATGGCGAAGACCTCAGCTTTTTAGAATTAGATGAAAATAATGCTGAGCATGTGCCATACATCGAAGAAATTAAAAAGAATGCCATTGCCGAAGTGGGTTATGCGCTCACACCCAAACAGCTATTCCATACCTTAGCCGAGCGTGGTCGTCAGGGCGAATTCATTCTGGATGATTTAACTGCGACCTTAAAATCAATTGAACAAAGTACTTTAGGCACCGACTCTGCCGATGACTTTGCCAATCTGTTTGAAGATTTGGATTTAAACTCGACCAAGCTCGGCAATAATGCCAGTGACCGTAATGCACTGGTGGCGAAAGTCCTGAGTCATTTAGATGACATTGATTTTGATATTAGTAATACCGAAGCCGATGTACTCGGTGATGCTTATGAGTATTTGATTGGTGAATTTGCTTCGGGCGCAGGAAAAAAAGCAGGTGAATTTTATACGCCTCAAACCGTATCGACCTTACTGGCAAAGATTGTCACCCAAGGCAAAGACCGTTTACGTTCAGTCTATGACCCGACTTGTGGTTCAGGTTCGTTATTGCTACGGGTAAAACGTGAAGTGAAAGATGTCGATATGATTTACGGTCAGGAGATGAACCGTACCACCTACAACTTGGCACGCATGAACATGATTCTGCATGATGTGCATTTTGCCAAGTTCGACATCAAGCAGGAAAATACTTTAACCCGTCCGCAGCATTTAGATAAAAAGTTTGATGCAGTGGTGGCGAATCCGCCATTTTCTGCAAAATGGTCAGCCGATCCGTTATTTTTGCAAGATGAGCGTTTCTCTCGTTATGGCAAACTTGCACCAAGTTCTAAAGCCGATATGGCATTTGTTCAGCACATGCTGTATCAACTGGATGACAATGGCACGATGGCGGTGGTGTTGCCGCATGGCGTCTTGTTCCGTGGTTCGAGCGAGGGCGTGATTCGTCAGTATTTGATTGAACAGATGAACGTGGTGGATACCATTATTGGTTTACCCGCCAATATTTTCTATGGCACGTCTATTCCGACCTGTATTTTGGTGTTGAAGAAAAACCGTGAGAATAGCAGCAATATTCTCTTTATTGATGCCAGCAATGATTTTGAAAAGCAGAAGAACCAAAACAAGTTATTGCCTGAGCATTTGGATAAGATTGTTGCGGCATTTGAAAAGCGTGAAAATATTGAAAAATATGCGCATGTTGCGACTTTGCAAGAAGTGAAAGATAACGATTACAACCTGAATATTCCACGTTATGTGGATACCTTTGAAGCGGAAGCCGAGATTGATTTAGATGCGATTGCAAAGCAGCTTCAAGCTTTGGAACACGACAGCCAAAAGACCGATGCCATCATTGCAGATTTTTGCAAAGAGCTAGGCATTGTTTCACCGTTTGCGGAGGTGAAGTAATGGCTACGCCTAAGTTAAGATTTAAAGAGTTTGATGGGGGGTGGACTAAAAGTACTATCCAATTTTTTATGGATAATAATTTTATTCTAGACCAAATGGATGGGAATCACGGTGAGCTGTATCCTAAATCAGAGGAGTTTAGTGCAACTGGTGTACCATATATCAGTGCGACAGACTTTAGCTTTGGTGATGTAAATTTTGCAACATGTAAAAGACTTCCGATTGAAAGAGCAAAGTTGTTCAAAAAAGGTATTGCAAAAAATGGAGATGTCTTGTTTGCGCATAACGCTACAGTCGGTCCAGTTGCAATTTTAAAAACAGATCTGGATTTTGTTATTCTTAGCACTACTGCTACTTATTACCGATGTGAAGCTACATATTTAAACAATCATTATTTAAAAAATTATTTTGAATCCGATTTTTTTGTTCAACAATATTTTGGCATTATGAGCCAATCAACAAGAAATCAAGTTCCTATTACAACGCAGCGTAAATTGAATATTGCAGTTCCAAATATTCAAGAACAAACCAAAATCGCCTCTTTCCTTTCCGCAGTCGATGAAAAGATCAGCCAACTCACGCAAAAACATGAACTGCTGAGCCAATATAAACAAGGCATGATGCAAAAGCTGTTTAGCCAGCAGCTTCGTTTTAAAGCGGATGATGGCAGTGAGTTTGGGGAGTGGGAAAATTCATATATTGGCAATGAGTGTAAAATTACTACAGGAAACAAAGACACACAAAATAAAGTAGATGATGGGTTGTATCCATTTTTTGTGCGATCTCAAACTGTTGAAAAAATTAATTCATACAGTATGGATTGTGAAGCAATTTTGACCTCTGGTGATGGTGTTGGCGTTGGGAAAAACTATCATTACATGAATGGTAAATTTGATTTTCATCAACGTGTATATTGTCTATACGAGTTTTCTGAAAGGCTTATAGGTAGGTATCTATATATTTATTTTTCTAATTATTTTTATGATCGAGTGAAGAGATTATCTGCAAAAAATTCCGTAGATTCTGTTCGTATGGATATGATTTCAAAAATGGAAATTAAATTACCTTGCTTAGAAGAACAAACCAAAATCGCTAATTTTTTATCTGCCATTGACCAAAAAATTGAAGTGGTGGCACAGCAAATTGAACAAGCCAAAACTTGGAAAACAGGCTTGTTGCAGCAGATGTTTGTGTGAATTTTAAGCTTTAGAGTTTTTTAATTTTTTTGTATGGGTGTGGAATGTTGGACTGGCAAAAGTGGAAATATGAAAATAGAGACAAGATTAAGCATATTGTTGGGTATGAAGAAAAATTTGTAGATGAAATTTTAAGTCAAATGCCAGAAATCTCCCCCGATGATGTTATCGCTCAGTATCCATTTAAAGATAATAAATCTGGTAATCGGTATATTGATTTCATGATCGTTAATAAAAGCAAAGGCTATCAATTGCCAATTGAGTTGGACGGTTACGCAAAAATCAATAATAAGGGGTATGAAAAGTTTAATGACTTTCTCGAGCGTCAGAATGATTTAATTCAACAATTTGGAATTGTCTTACGCTATACCAATAAAAAAGCATTTCAACAACAGCAACAAGTGATCCTTGAGATTCGTAAAGCATTACAAGCTCAAGTGAGCCATCAAATTACTGAACAATCTAAACAAAAACAGATTCAAGTTCTGATCGCTGAATATGAAGCTAAAATAGCCGATTATGAAAAACAGCAAACTACAAATAATTCACTAAATCATTCAGATGTTTCAAATGAGCTAAGCAATGTCAGAAAAGGTATAGATGCATTTAAACAAAATCATTTACAAGAACTACAAAATGTACAAAAAGAACTTTCAGAAATGAAAGGAAGGCAAACACAAGAGCTTGGCTCAGTTAAAAATGAAATCAAAAAACAGATTTATATCGGAGTAGGTCTTGTTGCCTCTATTGCTCTAGGTGCAGTGATATATATAAAATCAACCTCACAATCTGTTGAAAATATACCCATAACACAGCAAGTTTCATCTAGTTATATTTCATCAGATGTTCAGGCAGATCAAAATTCAACTTCAAGTGCGAATCATATTCAATCTATTCAAGCTAGTATGTATATTGGTCAAAATCGAATAGTATGCGGTAAGGTAGCCCAATTAAAAGAGTTCTCAAAAGGGGTGTATTTGAACTTTGATCAACCTTATCCAAAAGCAACATTTACAGTAGTCATTTGGAATAATAACTCTCACATCAGCAAACAACTGCGAAATGTAGAAAATAATACACTCTGTGTAAAAGGGATGATCGAGAATTACAAAGGCAAACCTCAGATGATTCTAGGCTCATTGGATCAAATCGTGTAAAGAGATATTTAATGATTGCTTTCATAATTTTTTTTGCTGGCTTAGTTGCTATCGGGATTGTTTTAAGTATTTGTAATTTCTTTTCAGAAACCTATCAGGAGGTGAAAGAAAAAGAGCGATACGATCTTGAACAAAAGAAAAAACAAGATGAGTTTGCGCTAGAAGCACAGAGGAAGAAGGCTGAACAAGAATTAGAGTTTAGAAAGCAAGCAGGTCTTGATCCTATATACCAAGAACAGACTCGCAAGAATAAACAATATAAGGCTGTAATTGTTAGCTTGATTGGTTTGATAATTTTTATTGGTGGCTATATTTTATTTTCAAACAATGAATCTGTAGTTGCTAGAGAAGATCACATACTTCTTAACGCAGAAGAAATAGCAGATGCCTCACGACAATTGCCAGTGGACAGTCAACAAAATCAACACTTGCCAGAAAGATTTATACCATCGAATGTGCATGAGCAACAAATAGAAACTGATACAGCATCAACTACTAAACCAATTGATCAACCTAAAATTGAAGAGCCAAGACAGGCTGTTTTAAATCCATTTGAAGGCAATATAGACGATAAAAATTTATCGACATCTGGTCAGATTTCAGTATATGAAGCAGATGCACATATTGGAGAAAGTACGATTGTGTGTGGTGAAGTGAGTCAAATTTCACAAACATCAAAAGCAACGTATATAAATTTTGGAGGTATATATCCAAAACATAAATTCAGTGCAGTGATTTGGTCAAACAACATCATGCCGACATCAGAGGGTAGCAATATTTGTATCACTGGCTTAGTCGAAAGCTATAAAGGTGTTCCTCAAATTGTGATTCGCTCTGTAGAAAATCAGATTTCAAGCTATTAAATACTTAAGGTGTACCCTATGCTAAAAAAAATATTAATGACTTCTTTGTTGTCTATGGCGAGCTTAAATGCTTTTTCGCAGGAAATTAAAATTGAGGCAATTAAAGCTCCATTCCATGTTGGTAAGACCGTGATGGCATGTGGGCAGTTAGCTGAGATTAAGCATTTAGAAAATCGGCACTATTTAAACCTTGATCGAATGTATCCGAATCAAACGTTGACGCTATTAGTTTGGGACAATAACTACAAATGGTTTGAAGAGCGTTTCGGTCGTATTGATGGCATGGTGGGTAAGCGTTTCTGTGCTCGAGGAACAATTGAAGAATATAAAAACAATTTGCAAATGAAGGTGAATAATCCTCAATTTTTGAGATTAATGCACTGATTCTTTGAAAGTTTTCTATGTGGTATTCCTCTTATCAAGTCTTTAAATGAGATTAATGAAAAATATGTGTTGCACAGATTTTGTTTAAATAGAGTCTAAAATTTGATAAATAGCTAAAACTATGCTTAGTTATTGTATTGGTTAAGTTGTTGTTAAATATTGATTTAAAGTGATGGTGAAATGACAGTACAAAGCGAATACCAACTTGAAAATGAACTGATTAGCCAGCTCAAGCAATTGGGTTATGCCTCAGTCACGCTCAAGGACGAAAGCCAGCTACTGTCTAACCTGAAAACCCAGATTGAACGCGCCAATGGACTTGCGCCCCTGTCAGAAACGGAATGGAAACAGGTCATCAGTTTTTTGAACACGGGCACAGTGTTTGAACGCGCCAAGAATCTGCGTGATCTATTCCCAGTCAAGTTTGATGATGGCAGCAGCAAGCACATCTTTTTCCTGTCCGATGATCCTAGCAAGAATATTTATCAAGTCACCAATCAGATTACGATAGATCACCGCGACTATAACGGCCGTACCAGCCGTTTTGATGTGACTTTACTGGTCAATGGTTTGCCTTTAGTTCAAATTGAATTGAAAAAACGAGGCATGGAAATTGCCGAAGCCTTTAATCAAACGCAACGCTATATTCGTGAAGCGTATTGGGCAGGGCAAGGGCTGTTTAGTTTTATTCAGCTTTTTGTCATTAGTAATGGCGCAAATACTCGCTATTATTCAAACGGCACCACAGGCATCGAATTTGCCTTTCCTTGGGCGGATGTCCATAACAAACACATCAATGAAATTGTCGACTTTGCCGATACGTTTTTAAATCAGCAGCATCTGACCCAAATGCTGACCCAGTATATGGTACTGCTGGAAACCACCAAAAGCCTGATGGTACTGCGTCCCTATCAGATTTACGCAGTACAGAGAATTGTGGAGCATGTGCAAAACTCCAATCAGAACGGCTATATCTGGCACACTACAGGTTCAGGCAAAACCCTGACTTCTTTTAAAGCCAGTCAGATCATCATGCAAATGCCCGATGTGGAAAAGGTGTTGTTTGTGGTGGATCGTAATGACCTCGACACGCAAACCTCACGTGAATTTAATGCCTTTAAAGCCGAAAGCGTGGACAGCACTGATAATACATCGACCTTGGTGAAACAGCTGGATCAACGTCATGACAAACTGATTGTGACCACCATCCAAAAGCTGAATCGTGCCATCAGTAATGACCGCTATCAGGAATACATCAATTACCTAAAAGACAAGAAAGTGGTGTTCATCTTTGATGAATGCCATCGCAGTCAATTTGGTGACACGCATCAGAACATTAAAAAGTTCTTTGGTAATGCGCAGATGTTTGGCTTCACAGGTACACCAATCTTTGAGGAAAACAGCCAATCCAAAGCAGGTTTGAAACTGACCACGGATTACCTGTTCAATCAGTGCTTACATCAATACGTGATTGTCGATGCGATACGTGACCGCAATGTATTGCAGTTCCAAATTGATTACCGTGGCAAATATACTGCTAAAGGGATGCAGAACAATCTTGACTATGAGGATGGTGTCGAGGGGATTGATACCCAAGAGCTATATGACAATCCGCAGCGATTAGAAATGATTGCTCGTTACATCGTTGATACGCACGATACCAAAACCAAAAACCGTGAATTTACCGCAATGTTTTGTGTCAGTTCAGTGGATACCTTAACGCAGTATTATGAGTTATTTGAAAAGGTCCAAGCTGAGAAGCAACAACTAGACGAAGCGGAGGGGCGATTATTTAAACCTCTCACCATTGCGACCATTTTCTCCTACGGTGCGAATGAAGCTGTTGAGAACAACGACCAAAATGGATTGATTCAGGAAGAGTCGACAGATGCTCCGAACCAAATCAATCAGTCTAGTCGTGATAAATTGGATCGCTATATTGCCAACTATAATGCCCAGTTCGGCACGAATTATAACTCTGGTGATGGATTCTATGCCTATTACCGTGATATTGCAGATCGGGTAAAGAAAAAGCAGATTGATATTTTACTGGTCGTAAATATGTTCCTCACGGGCTTTGATTCAAAACCGTTAAATACCTTGTATGTCGATAAGAACCTTAAATATCATGGTCTAATTCAGGCTTTTTCACGGACTAACCGTGTCTATAACGATAAAAAACCATTCGGGAATATTATTAGCTTCCGTAATTTAAAACGCGCCACAGATGAAGCACTGGCGCTATTTTCCAATAAAGAAGCACGGAAGACTGTACTTGTCCCAAGTTTTGATGAAATCAAACAAGATTATGAGCAAGCGGTTGAAAAGCTACTCAGTATTACGCCTGATTATCAAACAGTAGATGATTTAGTCACAGAAGATCAACAACTAGAGTTCCTCAAGGCATTCCGTGAAGTGATGCGCTACAACGCCCAGCTACAAACTTTCATTGAATATGATCAAGACGACACTAAGCTTGATAAACAGCACTTTGCGAATTTTGCATCTAAATATGCCGATCTCTGTCGTGCGATTCGAAAAACCACCAAGAAAGAAAAAGTATCGGTTTTAGATGATGTCGATTTCCAATTGGATTTACTGCACAGTGACCGCATTAATGTGGGTTATATCCTGACACTGTTACAGATGGCAGTGAATGCTGAAACAGATGAGCAGCGTAAGAAATACGAAGCTCAAGTACATGATCTGATTGGCAGTGATATTAGCTTGCATAACAAACAAGACTTGATCCAAAAATTCATCGAAGAAAATATGCCGAAAATGATCAATGGACAGAGTGTACAAACAGCCTTTGCTCAGTTCTGGGATGCAGAGAAGGAACAGGCTTATCAATATTTCTGTGAGCAAGAAAACCTAAAACCTGAAGTGTTGAAACAGGTCTTGGATAATTACGAGTTCAATCAACGCTTGCCACGTAAAGAAGAAATGAAAGAGTTGCCTAACTTCAAAGTGAAGCTGTTTGAGCGAGACAATGTGCTAACCAATTTAATGGTAAAAACAAGACAGTTGATTGAGAAGTTTTATGTGGGACTTTAATAGAGGTAATAATTGGAACAAAATAATCGTATTAATTGTACCAGCTCAAAACTAATCTGATAGTTCCCCATTTTTTATTTTGCCTGTCAGGTTAAATTTGAGCTAAATTCTTCTCAGCCTAAATTCGTTTGTAAGCGTCCGCTGAAGAATATAGAAATCAGTTTATAAAACTGCTTAATTAACTGTCCAACTTTATGGGGTCAGATCAAAACAAGTGGGGACTTAAATTTATGACTACAAATAATCAGACATCCATCGCATCTCTTGCGAAAAACAAAGAACATACAGTGCTGAATTTAAACAGTAGATCGTTCATGCTTATAAAGCACCGGACGTTTCAATTGCTTCGGTCGCTTTGCAACATGGATTGAATACAAATCTTGTGACTAAATGAATTCGCTTAATTGATGCTAAGCAAGGGAATGATCGCTCACCACTAAGCGAATAAACCTGCATTTATTGCTTTATCCTGCTTTGCACCATTAGATTCTATTCCTACTGACATGTTAACGATTCAAATTATTTTATGGGGTTCAGTGGAGGCTTACAATATAAACATCAAATTGCTATCATAAAATATATAAAAATATTGCTTTTAAATTTTAGAGGTTTGTAAAAATTCAATGACTGAAGGTGCAGTGACATTTGCATATGATTCACTAGAATCTATTCGCAAAAGATTATTAGATTTAAGTTCAAGAAATGCACTATTAAATTATAAATTTCCTAGAGGCAAGTGTCTCCAATTTATTGAAACTACTCCAAATGCAGTATTTAAAGCATTAAGTGATAAAAAAACAATAGATTTAGCATCAATTCCAAAACCAACAGATGCTGAAATTAAGGCTTATTATCAGAGTGAAGGTAAAAAAGATTCTAATTTAAAGGATTTGACTCCTACTGCCGAATCCTGGGCAAAGCATTTGGGCTATCAAACTAGCTTTGATTTACAGCAAAATGACTTTTGTACTTCAATACATACCGATAGTGATTGTTTGCAGAGTTTGCTCTATCCAAAAGATTTAGAAACTAGAATTAAGCATATAAAACAGCAAGCTGAATCTTCACTTAGCGAAACTGGATCTAATGTTCTATATATAGCGATTGGCTTTTTAGAGTGGGCGGAAAGCAAAGATTCGTCAATGAGAAGGTTGGCTCCATTATTTACTTTGCCAGTCAAAATAGAGAAAAAATCAAAAACTAAGAATGGAGGTTATGATAGTTTTGAGATTTCTCTGCTAGATGATGGGCTTCTCAGTAATGTTACATTGCATGAGAAATTAAAGAATGAATTCGGATTGGAATTGCCATTATTAGATGAAGATATAGCACCGGAAGAATATTTTAACTTAATCGAACAAAATATTTTAGCTCATGAAAAAGGTTGGAAAATTCAACGTAAAGCGTGCATGTGTTTGTTGAACTTTACAAAGCAAGCGATGTATCAAGACTTAGATCCTAGCATTTGGCCAGAAAGTCATTCCATTGAACAACATCCAGTCATTCAACAATTATTCAGCAAAGTTGCAAAAGAAAAAGAGAATCATAGTTTCGATATAGAGTATGAAATTGATGAAATTGCTGATATTAATGAAAAATTTCCAATAATTTATGATGCTGATAGTTCACAACATAGTGCACTTATTGACGCTGTAAAAGGTGAAAACTTAGTTATTGAGGGTCCTCCTGGTTCAGGTAAGTCCCAAACTATTACTAACTTAATTGCTGCCGCTATTAATAATGGAAAAAAAGTACTCTTTGTTGCTGAAAAAATGGCTGCCTTAAATGTAGTAAAAGATAGATTAGATAAAGCAGATCTAGGTGGATTTTGTTTAGAATTACATAGCCATAAATCGAATAAATTAAAAATATTAAACGACTTAAGTGACCAATATAAAAAAATTGGGCAGTATACAAAGCCAAATCAATTGCAAGTAACAAAAAACAAATTAGATTTATGTAAGAGTAATTTAAATAAATATGTTAAGAGTATTAATAAGGAATGGGGTGCAACCAAACTTACAGCGCATGAAATTCTAGCTAAATCAGCTAAATTGAAAATATTTTTAGACATAAATCCTGAAGAGGTATTAATTGATAATTTAAATATAAGTGCATTAAGTCAAGATGAAATTTATAGTTATATCGACTGTGGGAGATTATTAGAAAATGCATTTATACAAACTCGTGATCAGAGTATAGATAAAAATATTTTTAAACATTACTGGTTTGGAGTTAATAAAATAAATCTAATCGATTCAGATAAGGTTGAGATTATTAATTCACTTAAGCAATGGAATACAGAATTAAAATCAATAAAGTCCTTAATTACGGAGGTCTTTTCTATTGATGATTTTAATTTAGATTATGTTGAAAAAATTGTTGTAAATGCGAATAAATTGCCAGAATTTGATGAAGAAATATCTTATGAATTAATACACCAATTAATTTCGAAAAAAGATATTTTAGAGGAATATATTAACTTATATTCTATAATAAATAAAAACTATATTGAAATTTCCTCTACATTTGATGAGAAATTCCTAGAAAATTTGGATATTCAACAGATTAATGATATTCAAGATTTGATTAATAAGAGTAATAAATTAGATAAAATTATCTCTTTCAATCAATTAGTAGAAGCAATAGATCGTTTGGAAAATATTAGAAAATCATTAATTGATTTAAGTCCTGATATTGAATTAGTTAAAAATAATATACCTTATGAACTTAAGAGTGTTTTTGGATATTCTGAGGAAAAATTCAAGGATATGGAGTTATTAGTAACTCATTTGAAATCTTTGCCATTTGAATTGCTAAAAATAAGAAATGAAATTTTTGATGAATCTAATATTGATCAATTTATATTGGAATTTGAGCCTGTATTTATTCAACTACAAAAAAATTATCTAGATTGTAAGGAAATTTATAATATAGATAATTTACCAGACCTAAATGATTTGGAAGTAAATTATAAAAATGTATGTATAGGTGGATTCTTTAAGTATTTTACTAGACGATGGTGGAAAGCAAGAAAATTCATCACAGGTATGAGTAAAAATGAAAATACTCCATTTGGTGAGATACAGAATAACTTTTCTAAATTAATTGATTTTAGACAAAACATCGATATAGCTGATAGTTTAAATCAAAAATATAAAATTTTAGGTCATATCTATGATGGTGTTCATACACCTTTAGATGATATAAAAACTTTACGTGAATGGTATAAAGGTATTCGTCATGATTATGGTGTTGGTTTTGATGAGAGAGTAAAGATTGGTTCTGCTATCTTAAGACTAGAAAGCAATTTGATTCAATCTATCATTGAAGAATATGATCGCAAAATTGCACCAAAAATTAAAATCTCATTAAATCTATTGGAGGAATTTTCTACTTTATATAACAATAAAATTAAAGGTTTAAAAAATATTCATGAGATTGTTAATGAGAAAAGTGATATTTCATCTACATTGTCCGATCTTAAAGAGTTAAAGGATAATCTTCAGGCCTTAATTATTAATAAGAATAATTCACTTTTAACTATTGAAAATAAATTAAATTTGTTTAATGAAAATCTTCATAATTTAATTAGATTTGAAGAAATAAAGAGCAGTCACCCAGAAATATGCAATGAATGGGAGTTGAAAGAATTTAAAGGTAAGGCTAATCATTATGAGGTGGGTAGAGCAAATAAGGCTTTGAATTTATTGAAAGTAATTTCTGATTGTGATGATGTTATTAAACATAAATTGTTAGAGATTTTAAATTCGGAAAGTTATAAGAACTTCAAAGAAGTTAATAGTAAAATTGCATTTCATTTTAATAATGAGGCTAAATTAAAAATAAAGTTTAAAGATCATTCAGATGTAGATGAATCATGGATCGAACTACATAAAACTTCTTTTGATAATTTGATCAAAAGGAATGATCTAGCCTTGGATAATCAAGATTGGATATTTACTTGGAGTAATTATCAATCAGTTAAATCTAAAGCTGAAGCTTTAGGATTGAAAAATATTATTGGAAAGTTGGAAAATGGTACACTAGAGAGCTATTCATTAGTCGATACCGTACAGCTTTCTATATATTGTTCTTTAGCAAAGCATATTATCAATACTGATACGTTGATTCAGAAATTTAATGGGATGGAATTATCAACAATGGTTGATGATTTTAAGAATTATGATAATGAATTAATAGCTTTGCAGAGAAAACAGATTGCTAGCAATGCAGCAACAGTTGATGTACCCCAAGGAATTGCTTATGGTCGCGTATCAGATTTAACTGAATATTCTCTCATAGCTAAAGAATCTTTAAAAAAAATGAGACATATACCTATTAGGTCTTTGCTTGAGCGGGCACCCAATGCGATCCAGGCATTGAAACCATGTTTCATGATGAGTCCTATGTCTGTAGCTCAATACTTGAAGCCTGGTCTTTTTGATTTTGATTTAGTTATTATGGATGAAGCATCTCAAATTCTACCAGAGGATGCTATTGGTGCTTTGGCTCGTGGTAAAAGTGCGATTATTGTAGGAGATCCGAAACAATTACCTCCAACAAGTTTCTTTAGTACTTCTATAAACTTGGATAATACCGACGAAGAAGATTTAGTAGGAGTTGAAGATGCAGAAAGTATTTTAGATTCAGTTTCAATGTTTAAACAGAGACGCTTACGTTGGCATTATCGTTCGCGACATCAATCTTTAATTGCATTTTCGAATAAGCATTTTTATGACTCTGACCTTATTTTATTTCCTTCAGCAATACAAAGTTCGCCTGAATTAGGCATTCGATTCAAAAAAGTCTCAGGTACATTCAATTCAGGACGTAACTATGAGGAAGCTCAAGCTGTTGTTAATGAAGTATGTGAACTAATTCTTCAAAACACAGAAGAGTCGATAGGTATTGTTGCAATGAATAGCCAGCAACGAGATGAAATTGAAAACCAGCTAGAGCTTAAATTATCTGAAAACTCTTTATTACAGAGTTTATATGATAAAAAAATGAAATCTTTTGAGCCTATATTTATCAAAAATCTTGAAAATGTTCAGGGTGATGAAAGGGATGTTATTGTTATTTCGATGACTTATGGGCCAAGTCAGATTGCTGGAAAAGTATTTCAACGATTTGGTCCTATTAATCAGAGCTCTGGATGGAGACGTTTAAACGTGCTCTTTACTCGTTCGAAGAAGAGAATGCATATTATCTCATCAATGAATTCTACAGATATCCTGACATCTGATACTAGTAGTAAAGGGGTATCGGCCCTAAAAGAATTTTTGAGATATTGTGAGACAGGTTTCTTACATGAAGAAAAACAGACAGGTAAGGCTCCGGATAGTGATTTTGAAATAGCTGTAATGAAGGCATTAGCAAAACATGGATATGAATGTGAACCGCAATTAGGTGTTGCAGGCTACTTCTTAGATCTGGCTGTTAAAAATCCAAATAATCCCGGAGAATATTTATTAGCAGTTGAGTGTGATGGTGCAACGTATCATTCAGCAAAATCTAGTCGTGATCGTGATCGATTACGTCAACAAATTTTAGAAAGTTTAGGGTGGAGGATACACCGTATTTGGTCAACAGATTGGTTCAAAAACTCTCAAGAGCAAATGCAAATTTTGCTAGAAAAATTGAGTAATCTAAAACCATTGATTGAGAATAATAGAGCTGAGCTAAATATTAAATTATCGAAAGCATCAGTTAAAGAAAATCAATATGCATTAGCATTCGAAAATATAGCTGAGGATTTCAATGATTTTGTGGAGGTAAATGATTTAGTAAAATATGTGGATAGTAGAAATTCTGAGAAAATTGTTAGTGTGAAAATTTCTAATAACTTTAACAATTATCAGGAAGGTATTACCCACAGTAATAGCCCATTGGGACAAGTATTACTTGGGCTTACAATAGGGGAAAGCTCAGTATTATCCTTGCCAAGTGGTGATGTAAATATCACTGTTAGAGATATTGTTAAGTCTTAGTTTACTAGGCACGTGTTAAAAAGTCAGATTTATAATCTGATATAGGAGTAAATATGAATTTTGATATGTATAAAATGATGACGTCAGATGAAGTTGTAGCATCTGGTATTAATAAGCTTTCAGAATCTGAGCAACAGGAAATATTACGGTGGGGGCTACGAATGTATGGCTTGGGTCAACATAAAGTAGGTGACATCCATGAGATTAAATATGATGGAAGAGTGGTTGTCCTTGATGATGGTTCGAGATGGGAGGTCGCATCATATGATGCATCTACTGTAGACTTTTGGGGAGAATTTACAAAAGTTGCTATTATTGATGATGAAATGTACCGTTTGGAGGAATACGTTTCTGTAACCGAAGATTCTGTATAAAAGATATTCTTTAAAAATCTTTTATACAATAGATCTCTTGCGTTAGTCAAAATTTAAACAGCCGCAAGTTATATTTTATAAGGTTTTAGCTGATTCAAAAATTAGGTAAAAGCATATTTTCTCAAGAGGTCTAATCTTTAAGTTACTATGCCTTGTTGAGAAAAAAACTGATAGCATTATTTGATGGATCTTTATTTTTTAATTTTCAGAGTATTTGTTCATAATTAGAATAAAGAATACATTACTCATAGATGGGCGAATTCATTCATGATCATTAGTTGAATAGGACTTTGTTGCACAAACCTATCTGTAAAGGCTTTTTCAGCGATATAATTTTCAAATGAAGAAGCCTACACATAAAATCTACCGCACAACCAATTGGCCCGCATATAACCGAGCTCTCATTAATCGTGGGAATATTGCCATTTGTTTTGATCCCAAAACCCAATGGCATGCAGAACCACAAGGCAGGCACGGACGAAATCAAACTTATTTCGATACAGCGATTCAATGCTTTTTAATGATCAAATCTCTATTCCGTCTATCTTTACGTCTGATCACTGGCTTTGTGCAAAGTCTGATTAAGCTTTGTGGTTTAGATTGGACAGCACCAGAATATTCCGCTATTTGTAGAAGACAAAAGTTGATATTGGCATTCACTATCAAAAAAGCAGTAATGTTCTCTTTTACCCAAAGTGATGTATTGTTTGAGACAGTTTAGTGAAATTATTGAAGAGCTTTGCCAGAAGCGCTGGATTGATTTTGTTCGACTAAACAAGCAGAACCTGGTGGTACTGGATGGTTTGCCTGACCTAGATGAATTCATGTTTGCTCCAAGTCGTAATCAATTGGGGCAGGTCGCGGACTTCTTAATTGACTTACAGCAATGCCAGTGTTTTTACT
>JACCDZ010177269.1_pt1 | contig 16574 bp, 10 predicted proteins | sample 7449551 | NCBI WGS metagenome assembly JACCDZ01 (sample SAMN15323452, study PRJNA562643) | freshwater metagenome | isolation source: river surface water | place: USA:Blue River Watershed | collected 2017-08-18 | reverse complement strand
ATTTAAAGTTTGATCCAACAACCATAAGGAAATCAATGCACCAGCTATAGCCAATGGTACAGTAATCATGATGATGAAAGGATCTGTAAAACTTTCAAACTGAGCAGCAAGTACTAAATAAATTAAAATCAATGCCAATAATAAAGCATAAGAAGTATTTGAAGCACTTTCTTTGAAGTCTCTAGAAGGGCCGCCCAAAGCTGTTTGGAAACTTTCATCTAATTTCTCTTTTGCGATACGATCCATTGCATTCACACCATCACCAATTGTTTTCCCCTCTGCTAAAGAAGCAGAAATGGTAGCTGAATTAAAACGATTGTAGTGGTATAGATTTGGAGGATTGCTATTCTCTTCAATCGTCAATACACTCGAAATAGGAATACTTTCTCCACGACTATTTCTGATATATATTTTACTGATATCCGTAGGTGTATTACGATCCGATTTAGGTACTTGTGTAATTACTTCGTATTGACGATCGTTCATGATGAAATAAGCAGAACGTGCACCACTAAATGCAGATTGTAATGCTTGTGATACATCTGCAGTAGATAAACCAAGGTCCTTAGCGCGCATACGATCAATTGTCAAATCTAATTCTGGTTTATTGAATTTTAAGTTCACATCCACATTTTGGAATGTTTTATCTTTTCTTGCTGCTTCTAAAAACTCAGGAATCACTTTTCTGATTTTTTGAAAATCTAAATTTTGAATGATGAACTGCACTGGTAAAGAACCACGAGACATCATACCAACAGAAATGGTTTGCTCTTCTACAGAGAAAATTCGAACATTTTTTAGACGTTTAAACTTTTTATTTAAATCCGCTGCAATTTCGCTTTGTGTTCTTGTTCTTTCTTTTATATCCACCATGCCTAATCTACCAGATGCACCAGTACTTCCACCGCCCCATGCAGGTACACTACCCCAAGTAAATGCATGCTCGGGTATTGAATCTTGCATGATGCGAATCGCTTTAAATAAATCTGCTCTTAGGTCCTCATAGCTGGTTCCTTCGGCCGCTGACATAGATATACGAACTGTGCTTTTGTCTTCCAAAGGCGCCAACTCACTTTGTATGTTCTTTCCTATTAAAATAATAATGACAAAGCAAACACCTACAATCACCCATGCCATCCATCTTATTTGTAAAAATTTAGCAAGCCCGTTTTTATACCCTAATTCCATGCCTTTAAAAAAGGGTTCTGTACGCTCATAAAATTTACCATGTTGTCCGCCATTTCTGTTCAGATAGACATTCAACACTGGTGTAATTGTTAGGGATACAAATGCTGAAACCAAAACAGCACCTGCCACCACCACACCAAATTCTTTAAATAAGGAGCCTACAAATCCTTGTAAGAAGATAACAGGTAAGAATACTACAGCCAAAGTGATTGAAGTAGATACGACTGCAAAGAAAATTTCCTTACTGCCCTCTCTTGCAGCTTCATTTATAGGAAGTCCTTCTTCTAGTTTTCTAAAAATATTTTCAGTGACCACAATACCATCATCCACTACAAGACCTGTTGCCAATACAATAGCCAATAAAGTCAACACATTAATAGAGAACCCTGCCAAATACATAATAAAGAAAGTGGCAATCAAAGAAATTGGAATATCAATTAATGGTCTAATCGCAATCAGCCAATTTCTGAAGAAAAAGAAGATCACCAATACCACCAGCGTAAATGAAATTACAATTGTCTCTTTCACTTCTGACAAAGCTCGACGAACATTCTTTGTATTATCAATAGGTATTGCAAATTCTATATCTGATTTATTTTGTGCTTTTACTTCTTCTAATCTTTTATAAAATTCGTCAGCAATATTAATTTGATTGGCACCAGGTTGAGGAGAGATAGTCAACATCACAACAGGCACACCGTTAAAATAAGTGCCTTGGTCTTCTTGCTCTGGACCAAGTTCCACTTTTGCGATATCTCCTAATCTTACTATACCCTCTGTATCTTCCTTGATAATTATATTTCTAAAGTCTGCCTCAGTGGACAACCTTCCTAGTGTACGAATAATAAATTCTGATTTATTACCATAAATACGGCCAGAAGGCAATTCTACATTTTCTCTATTCAGTGCCGTTTGAATATCATTGAATGCAATTCCAAATGCATTCAATAAATCTGTGTTTGGAAAAATACGCATCGATAAACGCTTCCCACGAACACCAACACTAGTGACTTCGTCAATCGTCTGAAACCTTTGTTGCAAGACATTTTCGGCATATTCAGTTAATTCCAATAATCCCTTTGTCTTACTACGTAAAGTAAGCATTAAAATGAAATCTCCACTTGCGTCTGCTTTTGAAACCACAGGAGGATTGTTGATGTCTTCGGGTAAACTTCTTGTAGCCTGTGAAACTTTATCTCTTACATCATTCGCTGCAGTTTCTAAATTTACGCCTAAGTTGAACTCGACAGTAATATTTGAATTACCAACAGAACTAGAAGAATTGATCGTGCGAATTCCAGGGATACCGTTAATTGCTTTCTCTAAAGGTTCGGTAATTTGACTTTGAATCACTTCAGAATTGGCACCTGTATAAGATGTTTGCACCGAAACGATAGGTGGATCAATCGCAGGATATTCTCTTAATGCCAAGAAAGAATAACCTACCAAACCAAAAATGATAATCGCAATATTCATCACAGTGGCTAACACTGGACGTTTTAACGAGAGTTCCGATATATTCATCTCAATAATGTATTAATTGTGAACCTACTTGATGATGTCAACAAGTGGTAATGTCTTCCCGATTTTTAATTCACTTCCGTCTCTTACAAAAAGCATCCCTGCTACAATCAAGCTATCGCCAATTTGAACGCCAGATGTAATTTCAACACCAGAGGCAGTTCTATAGCCTGTCTCCACATTGACAAATTTTGCTTTGCCATTTTTAACAACCACCAATTGTTTTACTTTAGAATCAGGGATGATGATATTAGATGGAACCATAATACTCGGCTTTTGTTGATTTTCTCCAAGGAATACTTTTGTAAAAGCACCTGGTATCAACTTGCCTTGTAAATTAGCGCGTACTTTAATATTACGAGATGTAGCAATAATCTGAGGCTCAATTGCAGCAATGGTTGCAGACATTTTAACACCAGGATTAGCAATACTTTCCACCGTTACCTTCTTACCTACTTTAATATAATTTTGATATAGCTCTGGTAAGGTAAAGTCTACTTTTAATTGATCTACTTTTTGTAAGGAAACAATGGTATTTGCTGTGCTGATGTATGCTCCAAGACTCACTTGCTTTAATCCCATCTGACCAGCAAAAGGTGCTTTAATCACTGTTTTATCAATTAAAGACTGCGTATAAGCCATGTCTGCTTTTAAACTATTTACTTGTTGTAAGCTAATATCATAATCACTTTGGTTGATGCCTTTAGCTTGTACTAATTTGTAATTTCTTTGCTCAGTGATTGTTGCTAATGCTAATTGCACTTTTATTTTTTGCATTTGAGCTTGTAAATCGGCATCATTTAATTTAGCTAGTACGGTGCCCGCTGCCACCATTTTACCTTCAGGAATTTGTAAAAAAACAATACGACCATTGGTTTCGGGACGAATGTCTACAAATTCACTAGCTACCACTGAACCATTTACTTCAATGACTTTATCAACGACTTGCGAAGCAGCAATTGCAATATCTACAGATACTGGTGCATTCGGATTGAATTTATCAGTTGGCTTTGTTTTTTCCTTACAAGCAAACAATCCTAAGATCAGGATGAAGGCAACATAATTTAACTTTCTCAAATTGGTCTAATTTTAGTGCTTAAAGATAGCTAAAATGCCATGTTTTTGGAAAGAAAATAGATGAATGGTTGAATTATCGTCCTTGGTTAAATTGAATGAGTTTCTGCTGAATGAAATAGCCCAATTCCAGGTCGTTTAACAAAGCTAGGGTTGGATAGGATGGTTTGCAATATTCCATAAACACGTCTAGTCTTGGCCCATCTAATTTAGTAAGCTTTTGGACAAAACGCTTGGTAAAGCGGTAGTTGATATACTTCTCTTGTTCCTGGTACAATAGCCTATTTTGCAAAAACTGGAGATTTCGGTTTCGCTTGAACCTGAACATATTGATAATTTCATTGACGTCAAAGCCAATTGTAACCCCTCCATTTCCAAAAATATTTTGTTGGTTACTCAATTTTAAGCCAGGAGGCTCGTAATTAAAGTATTTGGCATAATCCATCCTATTTTGAATGGAATCATACCTGTAATAACTATTTCGAACCCTTACTTCTGGAAGATCGAAACCAGTTACATGAATCATGATATTAAAATTACTTGGATCCTCTACTTGATCTAGCGAAAATTTTTGAGTGTTTTTTCCAAACAGGGAAAATGTTAAAGAGTCTTTAGCTTGAATGGTGATTAAATACCTGCCCAAAGAATCGGTTTGTGTGCTACTATATTTTGAATAAACCATCACTGATTCAATTGGCGTTCTTCCAGAGATATCATAAACCACGCCACTAACAGTGCGCATCTGAGCCTTTACCGAGGAAAGGAAAAAACAAGTCAATAATAAAAATAGTAAGCTGCTTTGTTTCATGAATGGCTGTAAAAATAAACAATTCAAGTCTATCTGGATGTTAAAATATAGTTGGCCAAATAGATAACAATGCGCCTAATAAAATCGTACCTAAAACGACCCATTGTGGTGCAACTTTATAACGCACTAGTACAATTGCAGTTGTACAAAAAACAAATAGATAGACTCCTATATTCATACCAGTCATGATGCCTAAATCAAATACAATATCTTTTAATAAAAATAAAGTAGCCCCGAGCATAATGCCCACCACAGCTGCATAGATGCCTTCCAATGACCGATAAAACAACGCATACTTTTTTAGTTTCTGCCAAATAGGAAAAAAGAATAAGACAATTAAAAAGCTTGGTAAAAAAACGCCAATACTAGCCACCACAGCACCTATTATTTGGCCTCCAACTCCTTTTTCTTCTAAAGCCAATGCACCTGTAAAGCTTGCAATAGAAAAGATGGGGCCAGGAATAGCCCTCACAATGCCAGAGCCTGTTAAAAAAGCTGCACTATTTATTTTCAATACATCTCTTTTACTTTCTTTAACCTGTTCGGTGCTTGGACGCGTTACATATTGTTCATACATCATTGGAATCAATACATCTCCACCACCAAATACAAAACTTCCAAATCGATAATTATTTTCAAAGAGATTATACACTTTACGATGTTCCCAGTTTTGACGAGTTGCTTGTTCTGATAAAAAACCCGCGGTAAGAAAAAATAAAATGAATAAATGTAAATGCACCCACTTAATTTGTTTAGGAGCAGCACCTTGATTAGGAATTCTTTTACTACTAAAATTGGTGACAATGCCAGCTAGCACAATTACAACAGGTATTGTCCAAGGGGTTTTAAAGCCAACTACCGTAAGGATACATGCAAAGCCAAAAACAAAAAGGGTAATCGTATTCTTAATTGCTTTTTTGTATAATAGGTAGGTGGCGCTAGCTATAAAACCAATCACCATTGGTTGTAACAAATGCAAGGTTTTTAGAACAGGTTCTAAATCAAAATGAGTATAGGCAATGGCCAGACTAGCCATAAAACTAGTCGCTGGTAAAATCCATAGGAGTAAAGTGATTAAAGCCAAGGAAAGACCACCTCTTTTAAAGGCAATCAAAACAATTGTTTGTGTTGAGGACGCCCCAGGAAGCAATTGACAAAAAGCATTGTATTCCATCAATTCCTCCGAAGTAATATCCTTTCTTTTTTCTACAAATCGATGTTGCAATAAGCCAATATGTACTTGAGGACCACCGAAAGCGGTCAAGCTATGCTGGAAAACAGCTTTTAAAAATGGTATATGTCTTAATAGGTGCAATCAGATTGATTTATGTAAAAATAAAATAATTTATTTGCATCTAAAGCATTTTATAATTTATCAGTAAAGTATACAAATACTTGACTACCATATTTTGTATCTTTGCACTATGAGAAACTTTTTATTATTAAGTGTTTTATTCATGGCTTTTGGATGTGGTAAAAGCAATTATGCAACGTATCAACCAGTGTATGCGCGTGTTAATTGGGAAGAACAACCAGATTACAGCCAGTTAAAAAACTGGGCAGCGCATCCTCAAAAAATAGATCCTTCTGATAGCATACCTGCGAGTATCTTAAATAAGCACCAACCCAAACAATTAGCTGATGTGTTTTTTGTGCATCCAACAACTTATTTAGACCCTGTGATGCCGAATGGTTGGTCTGCATCTTTAAAAGATATTGCATTAAATATTAAAACCGACTACACGACCATCTTGAGTCAAGCAAGCATATTTAATGAAGTGGGCATGGTCTATGCACCAAGGTATCGACAAGCTCATATCAATAGTTACTATCCAGTGAATAAAATTGACACCATCCATGCATTGGCTGCATTTGAATTAGCTTATCAGGATGTGAAAAAAGCATTTGAATATTATTTGACCAATCACAATCAAGGGAAACCCATCATCATTGCAGCGCATAGTCAAGGAAGCACACATGCTAAAAGATTACTAAAAGAATTTTTTGACGGAAAAGTATTGTCCAAGCAATTGGTGTCTGCTTATATTGTAGGTATGGCAATTGACCCGAATGAATTTACAAGTTTAAAAGCTTGTGCCAAGCCAACCGAAACAGGATGTATCTGCGCATGGCGAACTTATAAAGAGGGATATGTTCCACCAATTATTCAAAAGGAGCAATTCAAGTCCATTGTGACTAATCCACTAAGCTGGGACAAAGATCAAATTTCGGTGAGCAGAAAAGTAAATCAAGGAGCCGTATTGTATAACTTTAAAAAAGTGCTACCTAATGTGGCTGCAGCACATAACCATGAAGGTGTATTATGGACACCTAAGCCTAAGTTTTTTGGCAATTTTTTATACAATACAAAGAATTATCATATAGCAGACTATAACTTATTCTACATGAGTGTTCGTAAAAATGCAATGGACAGGGCTTTACAATTTGCAAGCAGCTCTTCAAATTAATTACCTACCACGCTTAAAAATTTAATGCGCATTATTTTAAGTTGCTCCCAAGTGTAGTTATTTTCACTCAACTCTTGTTGTGCAATTTGTAATGAGGAAGTTTCACAGCTTTTGAAATATTCTAAGATTTCTTCTTGATCATATTCGTCTAGCCATTCATCAATGGCATAATCTAAATTTAGTTTTGTACCACTTGCTGCAATAGTTTCCATTTCTTCCAGCAAACTATCTAATCTTAGGTCCTTGTTTTTTGCGATCGTTTCTAGAGGAATTTTTTTGTCTACATTTTGAATGATATAAATCTTATTGCTTGATTTATTGGCTACGGACTTCATCACAAAATCATCCGGCTTTTCGATATTATGCTCTATAACATATTGTTCAATCAATTTAATAAACGCTTCCCCATATTTAATGGACTTTCCCTTGCTCACGCCTTGACAACGCTCTAATTCTGTAAATGAGGTAGGATACAATGTGGCCATATCTTGCAAAGAAGTTTCCAAGAATATAACGAACGGTGGTAGTCCAATTTTTTTGGCCACCACTTGACGCAGGTCTTTCAATAATTCAAATAAACGGTCATCTGTGGTAGCAGCTTCTTCGGCCACTTCACTTTCTTCATCATCACCCAATTCGGCGGCAAAAACATTTTGCAAGACCACCAAAAATGAACTAGGTTTTTTTAAGAATTTTTGACCCTTCGTGGTCAGTTTCAATAAGCCATATTCTTCGATGTCTTTTTCAATCAATTCTTCAAGCATTGCCTGACGGATCAAACTATTCCAAAACAATTCATCATGCGTTTTTCCAATTCCAAAAACAGGTAATTTTTCGTGACGATATAAACCAATCTGAGGTGTATAATGTCCGGTAATAATTTGTACAACATAATGAGCAACAAATCTTTCATCCAATGCCTGTATGGTTTGTAATAATTGAACCAATTCCAATTTTGCTTGGAATTGCTCCTTTGGATGTAAACAGTTATCACATTTGCCGCAATTTTTATCGGGCCATGATTCTCCAAAATAATGCAATAAGCTTCTTCGTCTACAAACGCCACTCTCGGCAAATGCTACCGTTTCATCAATTAATTGTGCACCCACTTCTCTTTCACTCAATGGCTTGTCTCTTAAAAAATGTTCTAATTTAGAGACGTCTTTTTGCGAATAATATAAAATGCAATTTCCTTCTAAGCCATCTCTACCAGCCCTGCCTGTCTCTTGATAATAATTCTCGATAGATTTAGGGATATTATAATGAATGACAAAGCGAATATCTGGTTTATCAATACCCATACCAAATGCAATGGTCGCTACAATCACCTGCACGTCTTCGTTTAAAAATTGATCCTGTCTTTCGGCGCGCAATTTTTGATCTAGCCCAGCATGGTATGCGACAGCTTTAATATTGTTTGCTTTTAAAAGATCAGCAAGTTCTTCTGTCGTTTTTCGATTAAGGGTATAAATGATGCCACTTTTCTTTTTATGCTTTGTAATATATTTTACAATGCTTTTAACGGTCTGCTCCTTTTTAATTTTTGGTTGAACTTCGTAATAAAGGTTGTCCCTATTAAAAGATGAAATTAAAATTTCTGGATTATTAAGTGAAAGGTTTTTTACTATATCACTTTGAACTTTAGGTGTGGCTGTTGCAGTCAATGCAATAATGGGCACGGATGGATTGATCTCTTCCATCATCTCTTTTAGTCGACGGTATTCTGGTCTAAAATCATGTCCCCATTCAGAAATACAATGGGCTTCGTCGACTGCAAAAAAAGATACTTTTAAGTCGCTAAAAAAATCCAGGTTTTCTTGTTTTGTCAAAGTCTCTGGTGCAACATATAATAATTTAGTCTTGCCACTTAATAGATCTTCTTTGACAACCTTGACTTGTCCTTTGTTTAAAGAAGAATTTAAAAAGTGGGCCACATCGTCATTCTCACTATAGCCCCTAACAAGATCTACTTGATTCTTCATTAAGGCAATCAGCGGAGATACGACAATGGCGCAACCCTCTAGCATCATGGCTGGCAATTGATAGCACAAACTCTTTCCCCCACCTGTGGGCATGATCACAAAAGTATCCCGGCCACTCAATAAGGATAGGATGGCTTGTTCTTGGGTACCCTTGAACTCGGAGAAACCAAAATATTGCTCTAAAGCCGCTAGAATCTCCTTGTTTTGAGGCGTAACCGTCTTTTTAATCGTTTTTTTAGGCGTGGGCATCGTAATAAGCTTAAAATCAACTGTTTACTTTCTTAATCTTCTTTTAAGTTAACGCATTTTGTTGAACAAAAGTTCACTAAAAAGGATAATTTTTTAAAATAAACCTTTTAATAAAGGATGGATTAAAAAACGACTACAAAGTTAACGAAGTATTACCTTTGCTCCATCTATAATATGCCTATGTCATCTGAGATTAAATCCATTGCCAAAAACGCTTTACTGATCGAAACAAAAGCGGTAGCAGGATTGGAAAAATTTATAAACGATCAATTTGTTGAAGCAGTCCAAGCGGTGATCGCATCCAAAGGTCGTTTGATAGTGAGTGGCATTGGCAAAAGTGCCATTATCGCACAAAAAATTGTAGCTACTTGTAATTCTACTGGAACCCCGGCAATGTACCTCCATGCTGCAGATGCTATTCATGGAGACTCAGGCATGATTGGACCAGAAGATGTGGTGATGATTATTAGCAAGAGTGGCGAGAGTCCAGAAATTAAATTATTAGTTGATTTAGTAGCCCATTTTGGTAATCCACTGATTGCCATGGTTGGAAATGTAGATAGTTATTTAGGTAAAGCCACGTCACTAATTATTAATACTACTGTAGATCAAGAAGCATGTATTCATAATTTAGCACCCACTTCATCTACCACTGCGCAAATGGTCATGGGCGATTTAATGGCTATTGTGTTTATGGAATTAAAGGGTTTCAATTCCAGTGATTTTGCCAAATTTCATCCAGGTGGTAATCTAGGAAAAAGATTAACCTTAACAACGGGCGCCATTGCAAAACAAAATACACAACCAAGTGTACAAGCTTCCACTAGTATGAAAGAAGTCATTAGCACTATTTCAAAAAGTAGGATGGGTGCCACAGTGGTTTTGGATGCGACTGGTGCTATTGTTGGCATGATTACAGATGGCGATATTCGTCGAATGTTAGAACAACATAATAGTATACAAGATCTTAAAGCCGCTGATATTTTTCATAAAAAGCCAATAACAATTTCCTCCAACACCTTGGCCATTGAAGCATTTGATTTAATGAAAGCGCATGATATTAGTCAATTGATTGTGGCCGACGAAGGTCAGTATAAAGGAATGATTCATATGCACGATTTAATGAAAGAGGGGATTTTATAAAACATATCTATGCAAAATAAAAATCACTATGTAGCCATTATGGCTGGAGGTATTGGAAGTCGTTTTTGGCCAATGAGTAGGACCGCGCTCCCTAAACAATTTTTAGATGTATTGAATACCGGCAAGACATTGGTGCAATGGACCTATGAACGTTATGCAAAATTTATCCCTGCTGAAAATATTTTTATTGTGACTTCGGAAGAGTATGTTGAGATTGTAAAACAACAATTGCCCTTGCTACCGGTTGAAAATATTTTAGCAGAACCTAGCAAAAAAAATACAGCACCTTGTATTGCCTATATCTCATTTAAATTGGCGCAGATGAACCCGGATGCAAAATGTATCGTGGCGCCAAGTGACCATTTAATTTTAGAAGAGGAACGTTTTCAATCTATTGCATTACAAGCTTTAGACTTTGTAGACAATATAAAAGCATTAGCTACTTTAGGGATTCAGCCTACACACCCAAACACGGGCTATGGTTATATCCAATTTGAAGGATTAGAAGTGGCTAAGGATGTATACAAAGTAAAAACCTTTACCGAAAAACCAGATTTAGAAATTGCTAAATCCTTTTTAGCAAGTGGTGATTTTTTATGGAACGCAGGAATTTTTGCTTGGAAAATTAGTAATATCTTAACTGCTTTCGAAAAGTACCAGCCAGAAATGTATGAGTTATTCGATCAAGAGAAGCAACATTTAAATACAGCAGAAGAAAACGCGGCTATTCAAAGAATCTATCCACAGTGTACTAATATTTCTATTGACATCGCTATTATGGAAAAAGCGAATAATGTATATGTAATGCCAGCCTCTTTTGGATGGAGCGACTTGGGTACATGGAATAGTGCTTATGAGAATATGGAAAAGGATTATTTAGGGAATGCTGTTGCCTCTGATAATGTAATTGTCATTGATGCGACTAAATGTATGGTTAATTCACCTAAGGACAAACTAGTTGTGCTGCAAGGGTTAGATGACTTTATTGTGGTAGATACAAAGGATGTTTTATTGATTTGTAGCAGGGATAAAGAGCAGTCTATCAAGGAATATGTGGCAGAAGTAAAAAGAAACAAAGGCGATAAATATATCTAAATTGCCTAACTTAGGGTAAATAGGATATAGCTATAAACATTAATTACCCCCTATGGCAACCATTATAACCGGCACTGGTAGTATTATACCGCACCATATTAAGTCCAATCAAGATTTTGTTGAAAATTCTTTTTATGATGAGCAAAGTGAATTGATCAAAACCCCTAATCAAGAAATTGTTGAAAAATTCAAAGGGATTACTGGCATCATGGAAAGACGATATGTGGATGTAGATGTCAATACTTCTGACCTTGCTGCAGCAGCAGCTAAATTAGCCATCCAGGCTGCAGGAATAGATCCTGAAACAATTGATCAAATCATTGTAGCACATAATTTTGGAGACGTACAAGATGGCACCATTCAATCAGATGCCGTTCCTGCAATTGCATCTAGAGTAAAACATCATTTAGGCATTGTCAATCCGAACTGTGTAGCATATGATATTTTATTTGGTTGTCCAGGTTGGATACAAGGTGTTATACAAGCAGATTCATTTATTAAATCGGGGATGGCAAAAAGATGTCTAGTGATTGGCGCCGAAACATTAAGTAGGGTCGTGGATCAGCACGATAGAGATAGCATGATTTTTAGTGATGGTGCAGGTGCATGTATTGTGGAACATAGCGATGATCCGAATCAGGGTATTTTAGCCTTCAGTGTACAAAGTCATTGTAACGATGAAGCCTATTTTTTATACCTGGGAAAATCATACCATCCCCAAGCAGATGACACAACTAGGTATATCAAAATGAAAGGCCGAAAGGTTTATGAGTATGCCATTAAGAATGTACCAATTGCCATGAAAGCCTGTATCGAAAAGGCTGGAGTGGATATACATGAAGTGAAAAAATTCTTCTTACATCAGGCGAACGAAAAAATGGATGAAGGCTTTATTAAAGCATTGTACAAACTATATGATATAAAAGCTATTCCAGCAGATATCATGCCAATGAGTATTCATGAATTAGGCAATAGTTCTGTAGCGACTATCCCAACCTTATATGACTTAGTACTTAAAGGAAAATACCCACAACATCATTTAGAAAAAGGCGATGTAGTCATTTTTGCATCAGTCGGAGCAGGCATGAATATCAACGCAATTTGCTATCGGTTATAATTAAATTAATATCCTCTTTGGTTATTACCCTCGATATAATTGATATACGCTTTATTACAAACTTTGTTCCCGCCCGGTGTTGGATAATTACCAGTGAAATACCAATCACCCGTATTGGTAGGACAACATGCATGCAATCCTTCGATTGTTTGATAGATCACTTCTACCGGTATTTGAATATGATCAGGCGTGATCAATTGCGCAATTTTATCTGAAATTTCTTCTGTTGTAAATGGCTTGTATAATTCACGCACTACATTTTCGGTATGAAGTTCATGATTCGCTTCAAGTGTTTTGATCTTTTGATAGACATCATTCATCACCTCATCCATCCCTCTTTCTTTCAATAAAGCAATAGCAGCTTTAAATGCAATGAAATCGCCCATCTTGCTCATATCAATACCATAACAGTCTGGATACCTAATTTGAGGTGCAGAAGAAACAACAATGATCTTTTTTGGTGAAAGTCTGGATAACATTCGAACGATACTTTCTTTTAGAGTTGTCCCTCTCACAATACTATCATCAATAACTACTAAGCTATCTTCATTTTTACGCACTGTGCCATAAGTGATATCATACACATGTTGCACCATCTCATTGCGGTTCGCATCTTCAGTAATAAATGTTCTTAATTTGACATCTTTGATGGCAATTTTTTCTTGGCGAATTTTTCGATTCACCATCTCACCTAATTTATCTGCATCTACCTCTTTACCCCAACTCAAAATACGTTCCACTTTAATTGCGTTCAGGTATTCTTCCATCCCTTTAATTAACCCGTAAAATGCGACTTCAGCAGTATTTGGGATATAAGAGAAAATTGTATTCTTTAAATCTTTTTCGATTCTATCTAAAACAGTTTTACTTAAGTAATGTCCTAGGGCAATACGCTCTCTATAAATTTTTTCATCGCCGCCTCTAGAAAAATAAATACGTTCAAAAGAACAAGCCCTTCTTTCTTTTGGTTCAATGATTTGTTCTATGGTGTACCCGCCTTTATCGTCAATAATTAAAGCAGTACCTGGCATTAATTCATGTACTTCATTCTCTCCTACATTAAATGTGGTTCGTATTGCAGCTCTTTCACTAGCAGCAACAATTACTTCCCCGTCAATATAATAATAAGCTGGACGAATGCCATGTGCATCACGCATAATAAAACTATACCCATTACCCACTAATCCTCCAATAGTAAAGCCGCCGTCAAACATAGGTACGGCTTGTTTTAAAACCTCAGCAATATTTGGACAATTGGGATTTTTTGTTTCTTCAATGACTAAAAAGTGGTGAATCACTTCCATCATCGCTGCTAAATCACTCTGTTTTTCAAAAGGACCTGGATCATGTTGGATTAGCTTGAATAATTCATCTGTATTCACCAAATTGAAATTACCCGCTAAAGCAAGGTTTTTCCCTGGCACTAAATTTCTCTTAATAAATGGATGGCAAAATTCAACATTATTTTTGCCTTGCGTACCATACCTTAAATGTCCTAACAACAATTCACCCATAAATGGCAAATGCCCTTTCATTAAACCTGGGTGCTTAGTAATATCTGGTTGTAATTTTTCTAGTTCTTGTATTTCTTGACCTACTTTGTAAAATAAATCAGCAATAGGTTGCTGCGCGCTACTTCTTAATCGATACAAAAAAGGATTGCCTGCTTCTATATCTAGTTTAACAGTTGCAATCCCTGCGCCATCTTGACCACGATTATGTTGCTTCTCCATCAATAGGTACAACTTATTTAGACCGTAGGTTACTGACCCCCTATTTTGTAAATAGTAGGAGAAAGGTTTTCTTAACCTAATGAATGCTAAGCCACATTCGTGTTTGATTTCGTCGCTCATGATGAAATTTCTAGTATGTTTTTTCCTTTACAATTGCATTTGCCACTTTTGTCCAATCTGTTAATTCTTTACAAGCTTGGAAATCGTTGTCTATAAATACGTAGTAATTAGGTACTTTATCTTTAAACCATGATTCTAACACTTTCGCTTTTTTCTCTTCGAGTGCCCTTAACGAAACACGGTTATAATCTTCTCTTAAATTCTCTTTGTGTGGTTCAGTTTTTTCTTTATAATAAATAATACGAACCGTTTTTCTACCTCTTTCGTCAACATACACTTGCGGTTCAGAAATATCACCTGGTTTCATGTTCTTAATCAATACCACCATTTCTTTATCCAACTGGTCAAAATTGATATAAGTGGATCCGTCACGACCTGTTACAGCGCCACCACTAAACTTACTAGATTCGTCATCACTATATTTATTCACTGCTTCCCCAAAAGTAGTTTTATTGGCTAGTATTGCTTTTCTAACACTGTCTAATAAATTCTTTGTTTCATTGATCTCGTCATTGGTAATTGGCGGGATTCTTAAGATGTGTTTAACAACTGCATCATCGCCAGATCTAGAAATCAATTGGATGATATGGTAACCAAATTTTGATTTCACTGGTGCAGAAATTTGACCTTCTTTTAATCTGAAAGATGCCGCCATGAATGCTGGATCAAATTCTCTTACGTTTCTGTTTAAACTAAACTGCCCAAGGTTTTCTTTTGAACTAGGATCTTCGGAATACAATTTCACCAATTGCTCAAATTTATTCACGCCACCTTCTACTTGCTTACGGTATTCCAACATTTGTTGAATCACATATTCTTCGATATCACGATTCGCTTTAGGGTGCATGATGATTTCCGAAATCTGCACTTCACTTTCATACAAGGGCAAACTATCCACCGGAATCTTTGCATAAAAAGCTTTCACCTCATTTGGGGTAATCTTTACTTTGTCAATAATTTTATTCTGCATTTCCTCCGCCAAACGTTGTTCTTTAATTAAAAGTCTAAAATCGTCTTTTAATTGAAATATAGAACGGCCAGCAACTTCTTCTAAGATTTCCTTAGAACCAAATTGTTGAATGAAGTTTCGAATACGGCCATCAATGGCTACTTCAACTTCTTCTTCTGTAACTAAAATTGAATCTTTTTCGGCTTGTAAAACTAAAGCCTTACGAATCAACTGCCCTTCGATCACCTGACAGGCCGTTGGTAATTCAATATTTTCTTGACCCTGTGCTTGTCTCTTATAATCTGCAAGCGCATTGTCTACATCTGAACGTAAAATAAACTTATCACCTACTGTAGCAATAATTTTATCTGCTAAAACTTTTTTGATTTGAGCTGTTGCTGTACTAGCAATAACAATGAAGACTAAGGCAAATACGATGCGAACTATTTTCATCAAATATAAATTAAGGGGCTAAGTTCCGATAGCTGGAGCATTGCCCCAACTATCAAATCTTAATTTTTTTATAAAGTACGTTTAACTTCTTCTTCCTCAAAAGCTTCCACGATATCGCCTGGCTTAAGGTCAATAAAGTTTTTGATGGTCAAACCACATTCCATATTAGAAACTACTTCTTTCACGTCGTCTTTGAAACGCTTCAAGCTTCCTAATTCGGCTGCTTGTCCTTCACCTCTTGGGAACTCAACGATACCATCACGAATAATACGAATCTTACTGTTTCTACTCAACTTGCCATCCAATACATAACATCCGGCAACTGTTGCTTTATCAAATTTATAGACTTCTCTAACCTCCACGTTGGCCACAATTTTCTCTTGGATTTTTGGTTCCAACATACCTTCCATCGCGCTCTTAATTTCATCAATCGCGTTGTAGATAATCGAGTACATTTTAATTTCAACACCTTCTGTTTCGGCTAAGCGACTTGCTTGCATACTAGGACGAACGTTGAAACCAATGATGATGGCATCAGAAGCAGCAGAAAGCAATACATCAGATTCAGAAATCTGACCCACCCCTTTCAATACTACTCTAATCGCAATTTCTTCGGTAGATAATTTTTGTAATGAATCACTTAAGGCTTCTACAGAACCATCCACGTCACCTTT
>JACCDZ010875839.1_pt1 | contig 16581 bp, 14 predicted proteins | sample 7449551 | NCBI WGS metagenome assembly JACCDZ01 (sample SAMN15323452, study PRJNA562643) | freshwater metagenome | isolation source: river surface water | place: USA:Blue River Watershed | collected 2017-08-18 | reverse complement strand
TCGCAGGACATCCGCGCCATCTCGCTGCGCATCTTCGACCGCAGCTTCGCGGTCACCTACTGGCTGCAGGCGGTGGCCATCGGCATCGGCCTGTTCGGCGTGGCCGCCAGCTTCAGCGCGCAGGTGCTGGCGCGGCGCAAGGAGTTCGGGCTGCTGCAGCACCTGGGCCTCACGCGGCGGCAGGTGCTGGCCGTGGTGGCGGGCGAGGGCGCGGCCTGGACGGCGATCGGCTCGGCCGCTGGCCTGGCGTTGGGCATCGCGGTCTCCGTGGTGCTGGTGCACGTGGTCAACCCGCAGAGCTTCCACTGGACCATGGACCTGCTGCTGCCCTGGGTGCGGCTGCTGGCGCTGTGCGCGGCGGTGGTGGCGGCCGGCACGCTCACCGCCTGGCTGGCGGGACGCGCCGCCGCGGGACGCGACGCGGTGCTGGCGGTGAAGGAGGACTGGTGATGCGACGCCGCCCCTTCCTGACCGCCTTCGCGGGACTGGCGCTGCCCGGCCTGCCGGCCTGGGGCCTGCCCCCGCGCACGCTCAGCTTCCCGCGTGACCACGGTGCCCACCCCGAGCTGCGCACCGAATGGTGGTACGTGACGGGCCACGCGCGCAGCGGAACGCGTGAATTCGGCTTCCAGGTCACCTTCTTCCGCTCGCGGGTGGACGGCACGCAGGCCATGGCGTCGAAGCTGGCGGCCAGGCAGCTGGTCTTCGCCCACGCTGCCGTCACCGACCTGCAAGGCCGCAAGCTGTGGCACGACCAGCGCATCGCGCGCGAGGGCTTCGGCGTGGCGCAGGCGGCACGGGATGACACGGACGTGCGATTGCGTGACTGGACCCTGGCACGCGAACCCGGCGGCGCCTACCTCGCTCGCCTGCCGGCGGGGGACTTCACGCTGGACCTGCGCTTCACGCCCACGCAGCCCCTGCTCCTGCAGGGCCAGGCTGGCCTGTCGCGCAAGGGCCCCGAGGAGCGGCAGGCCAGCTACTACTACAGCCAGCCCCAGCTGAAAGCCGAGGGCCGGCTGCAGTTGAAGGACCAGCGCTACGACGTGGCCGGCCGCGCCTGGCTGGACCACGAGTGGAGCGAGGAACTGCTGCACCCGCAGGCCGTGGGCTGGGACTGGATCGGCATGAACCTGGACGACGGCTCGGCCCTCACTGCCTTCCGGCTGCGCCGCGCGGATGGCAGCGCGGTGTGGTCCGGCGGCTCGGTGCGCCGGCCCGGGGGCAGCCCGCGGGCCTTCGCGGACCACGAGGTGGTCTTCACCCCGGTCCGCGAGTGGGCCAGCCCGGCCACCGGCACGCGCTACCCCGTGGAATGGCGGGTCGCCACACCGGCCGGCACCTTCACCGTGCGCGCCTTGCTGGACGCCCAGGAACTGGACAGCCGCAGCTCCACGGGCACGGTCTACTGGGAGGGACTGTCCGAACTGCTCGACGGGACCGGCCGGCGGGTGGGCCTGGGCTACCTGGAAATGACGGGCTACGCGCAGCGCCTGCGCATCGGCGGCTGACGACCCGCTTGCCGGGGACGGCCCGATTCCCTACGGTCGGGGTTCAAGGGGGTGGGCGGATGTGATGCGCGACCGCCCCGCCCGCCTGTCCCTGTCCGTATCCTTGCCCCCGTCCTTGCACGCCCACCATGCAGCCCCTGTCCGGCCCCTCCTCGCTGCCTTCCGCCCCTTCCGACCTGAAGGCCCTCCCCGCCAAGCGCGCGGAGGGTCCCGGCGTTCGGGACCACAAGCAGGGCCGCCTGGCCACCCGCCAGCCACGCGCGGCCACGACATCGCCCCCCCCGCTGTCCACGCGCACCCCCCGGGTCCCCGCCGTGTCGGGGATGGGCGCCATGGCGCAGGCCATCCTCGCCGAGGAACACCGGCGCCTGGAGCGCCTGGCCGCCAACGCGTGCGCGCTCAAGCTGCGCAAGCTGGGCGCCACCCTGGCATCCCCGCCACCGCCACTGCTCGTGCGCAGCATGGCCGACCTGGTCGCCCACCACCTGGCCGGCAGCCGCTACTACGACGGCCACCCGCTCGTCGACGTGCTGGTGGCCGCCCTCGGCGGGGCAGCCACGATGGAGCCCGCCACGCTGCGCATCGTCACCGAGCGCCTGCTGGCCGCCACCCCCCGCACCGGCGCGCCCAGCCTCTATTCCGGCATGCGCACCCTGTGCCGCCTGCTGGGCGGCCCGGCCATGGCGCCGGCGCACCGGCAGGCCCTGCTCGACGCGGGGATGGACGTGCTGGCGCCCCTGTGCCAGGCGCACGGGCTCGACCCCCTGGACCCCGCGCAACGGCCGGTCCGCACCAGCGCACTGCTGCTGTGCTCCATGACGGACGACAGCCTGCAGGGCGGCGACCGCGAGGCCCACCTGGCGGCCATGACGGCCTACATCGTCACTCCCGCCTCGCCGCCCTCGCCCTCGCCCTCGCGCCTGCAGGCCCGCGCCGCGCTGCTGCAGGGGCTGTGCGTGGCGCTGGGCCAGCTGCATGGGCCCGAGCCGCTCGGCGCGGCCTACCTGGGGCTGCTGCAGCGCGCGCCGGCCTTCGATCCCGCCCTGTACGAATACGCCACCGACCGTTTCGTGTTCACGGAACTGTTCAAGGACCAGCCCACGCCCGAGCGCACCGAGGCGCGCCTGCGCGCCTTCGCGCAGGGCGTGGCCCGCTGGACCCTGGCGCTGGACGCGACGGCCGGCTACGCCCTGATGGCGGGCACCTGCAACAGCCTGTTCAACGACAGCCCCTTCACGCCCGCGCATTTCGCGGCCCTGGTGAACGGCGCGCTGGATGTGGCCTCACACGACAGGTGCGAGTCCCTGATGCACCTCGCGCTCGGCGTGGTCGAGCCGGCCGCGCATCGGCGGCAACTGGATCGCGGGCACGTCGAGGCATTGCTGGCCATCGCCTGGGCCCTGCCGGCCCGCGACGGGACCAGCACGCGCCGGGAATTGCTCCTGCTCGCCCTGGCCCATGGGCTGTCGCGGGCCGACTGGCCGAGCGCCCCCCTGCGGGCGCTGGTCGACGGCCTGCTTGCGCACGCGCCCTCGCAGGGCCCCTCGGGCTGGCTCGCGGCCGGGGTGTGCCTGGGGCGTTGCCTGGCCCCCCTGCAGCCCACTACCCGGCTGTTCGAGCAGGTGCTCGGCCGCCTGGCGGGCCAGCCCGACCTCGCCACGGCCTGCGTGCTGGTCGCCGGCTTCTTCTCGATCGCGGACATCGTACCCGCCAACGCGCAGGAGTTCGAAGCGATGGCGCGGGTCCTCGCCCCGCGCGCCGCGCCCGACACCTGGCGTAGCGCCACGCTGGCCGCCCAGTTCGCGGCCGCCCTGGGCGCGCACCAGGAAATCGCCGGCTCCCCCCGGCGGCTGGCGCCGTACTTCCGTGCGGCCGGCGCGGCGCGCGAGCGCAAGGGCGAGCCGGACGCCAAGGGCCTGCAGGCCAAGGCCCTCCCCGACCCGCTGGACCTCGGCCTGTCCCTGGCCCTCGACCCGGTGCGCACCGTGCGGCGTGCCGGTGGCAGCGCCTCGCTGCAGCTCGAACGCCTGGACCGGGCCTGCCTGGTGCGCGACCTGTTCTACGCCGACCAGCTGCACCAGCAGGTGCGGCAACTGGCGCAGGAGGACTTCGGGACGGACCTGGAACTGCGCGCCGACATGCTGGCGACCCTGTTCGCGCACCATGCCTCCTGCGCCTTGCCCAAGACCCTGCTGGCGGCCCGGGCCGCCCTGCTGCGAGACCACGCGCGCGCCTGCGAGGCGACAGCCACCGCGCCGCCGCGCGAGCGGCTGGACGGCAAGGGACTGGCGCCCGCCACCCTGGCACCGGGCGAGCACTTGCAGACGGTCCTGGACGCGATCTACCGCGACTACGTCACCGCCTCCAGCCCGTTCGACCCCTCGCCGCAGCTGGAAGAACGCCTGCGCTGGATCGAATCCGTCCTGGACCCCACCGCAGGCGGCATCGTGCCGGCCTGGGAACTGGCGCTGGTGTCGGCCCTGCGGGCGGACTACAGCCACCGGATGGACCCCGCCCAGCCCAGGCTGCTCGCCAGTCCCGCCCTCGATTGAGCCGATCCCGGCGCCGCCGCAGGGTCAGCCCTGCAGCCCCATGCCCAGGTCGCTCGGCGCGGCTTGCAGGCCCGCGCCCAGGCGAATGCGCAGCGACAGGTCCGTACGCGAGTCGGCATGCTCGAGCGCCTGGGGCAGCGTGATCGCGCCTTGCTGGAACAGCTCGTAGAGCGACTGGTCGAAGGTGTGCATGCCCACCGTGCCCGACTTGGCAATGGCCCCCTTGATCTCGTCGATCTCGCCCTTCTGGATCAACTCGGAGATGTAGGCGGACCACACCATCACCTCCGAAGCCAGCACGCGGCCGCCGGCCTTGCCGTCGACCAGGCGCTGCGCGATCACGCCGCGCAGGTTCAGCGAGAGGTCCATGCGCACCTGGCGGTGCGCGCTCTCGGGGAAGAAGCTGATGATCCGGTCGATCGCCTGGTTGGCGTTGTTGGAGTGCAGCGTGGAGATGCACAGGTGGCCCGTTTCCGCGTAGTGCAGCACGTGGCGCATGGTCTCGGCGTCGCGGATCTCGCCGATCATGATCACGTCGGGCGACTGGCGCAGCACGTGGCGCAGGGCGTCCTGGAAGCTGTGCGTGTCCAGCCCCACCTCGCGCTGGTCGATGATGCAGCGGTTGTGGGTGTGGACGAACTCGATCGGGTCCTCCACCGTCACCACGTGGCCGCCCATGTTGCGGTTGCGGAAGTCCAGCATGGAGGCCAGGGTCGTCGACTTGCCCGAGCCCGCCGCCCCCACCACCAGCACCAGGCCCTGGCGCAGCAGGGCCAGCTGCTCCACCGGCCGCGGCAGCCGCAGTTCCTCGAACCCGGGGATGCGACTCTTGACGTGCCGGGCCACCAGGCTGACCTCGCCGCGCTGCACGAACACGTTCAGCCGGAAGCGGCCCAGGCCGCTCACGGGCACGGCCAGGTCGCACTCGAGGTTCTTCTCGAAATCGCGGCGGTGGGCCTCGCCCATCACGGAATAGGCGAACCGCCTGACCGTGCCGGGACGCAGCGCCTGCTGGCCCACGGGCGTCATGCGGCCGTCGATCTTCACGGTGGGCACGGCGCCCACGCTCAGGAACAGGTCCGAGGCGCCGACCTGCACCATGTAGTGCAGGAAGGGACCAAGGTCTTCATTGCCACCGGCAGCGATCGCCGATGGCGCTTCCAGGTCGTCTCGGTTCATGGGTTCTCAGGTTGTGGCCCATTGTAAGCACGAGGACTACTAAAAAGGAAAGGGGCCCTGGGGCCCCTCGCTGTTCAAATTGAATACTTTGGAAATAATCAATCCGCAGCCGGTTCCGGGCTGCGCGCCAGCAGCCACTTGCCCGTGACCACCACCAGCACCGCGCCGACGGCCGGGGCCAGCGCGTGGACGGTGTGGTGGGCGCTGGACCAGGCGGCGATGGCGGGATCGCTCAGGGCCATCTCTCCGGCCACCCAGCCCAGCAGGCCGGCGCCGATGGTGATGATCACCGGGAAGCGGGACATCAGCTTGAGGATCAGGGTGCTGCCGTAGATGATCAGCGGGATGCTCACGGCCAGGCCGACCACCAGCAGCACCACGTTGCCCTTGGCGGCGGCGGCCACGCCGATCACGTTGTCCAGGCTCATGACCAGGTCCGCGATGATGATGGTCTTGATCGCGGCGGCCAGGCCGGAATGGCCCTCGAGCTCCTCCTCGTCATCCTCGCCCTTGAGCAGGCCGATGCCGATCCACACCAGGGCGGCGGCGCCCACCAGCTTCAGGTACGGCAACTCCAGCAGGTAGACCGCGAAGAAGGTCAGCACGATGCGCAGCACGATGGCGCCGACCGAGCCGGCAATGATGGCCTTCTTCTGCTGCTGTGGCGGCAGCGAGCGGCAGGCCAGGGCGATCACCACGGCGTTGTCGCCGGACAGGACGATGTTGATCAGGATGATCTGGACCAGGGCGATCCAGAAGTCGGGGGTGGCGAAGAATTCCAAGACAAGTTTCCCAGGAGATGGCGCCGTCCCGGAAAGGCGAAGAAAACAAGGGGACGGCCGATCCGCCGAGGATAGGAACCCAGACTGTCAAGCCCCTTCCAATCGGCTGTCCTGAAGATTTCTGCCAGCTTTCAGGTTTCTTTCATCGCGGGAAACCACACCGAGAACCGGTTGCCCGCGCCCTGCGGGTCATCGTCCAGCGCCACCTGCGCACCATGCAGGGCCGCGATCTCGCTGACGATGGACAGGCCCAGCCCGCTGCCGTCCGCCGCCGTGCCCAGCACGCGGTGGAAGCGCTCGAACACGCGCTCGCGCTCGGCGGGCGGGATACGCGGCGCATCATCGGTCACGGCCAGCACCACGCCCTCCTGCCCGCCCTGGCCCTCACGCCGCACAGACACCGTGACGCGACCGCCCTCGCGGCTGTAGCGGATGGCGTTGTCGACGAGGTTGTTCATCAGCTCCCGCACCCGGTCAGCGTCGCCCTCGATGCGGGCGGGGCGGCCGCTGGCGCCGGCCGCCTCGCCTTCGAACCCCAGGTCGATGCGCCAGCGCAGGGCCACCGGTGCCCACTCCATGCTGGCCTCCAGCGCCAGGGCCGCCAGGTCCAGGGGCGCGCGCTGCAGGCTGGCGGCGGCCGCCGGCTCGTTGCGCGCCAGCGCGAGCAGCTGGCGCACCATCCGTGACAGCCGCTCCACGCCTTCGCGCAGGCGGCCCAGTGCCTCGTGCAGCCGCTGCGGGTCGTCCTCGCGCAGGGCCAGCTCGATCTGGGCCTTCAGGCCGCTGACCGGTGTCTTGAGCTCGTGCGCCGCGTCGGCGATGAACCGCTGCTGCAGGTCCAGCGCCTGCCCCAGGCGCTGCATCAGTTCGTTCACGTCGGCCACCAGCGGCCGCACCTCGGCCGGCACTTCATTCAGTGGCAGGGGCTGCAGGTCCCGGTGCGAGCGCAGGGCCACGTCCTCGCGCACGCGCTGCAGCGGCGCCAGGCCGCGGCGCACGCCCACCCACACGGCAGCGCCGGCCAGGGCGATCAGCAGCACCTGGGGCACGATGGCATGGGCCAGGATCTCCAGGGCCAGCTGGTTGCGGCGGTTCAGGGTCTCGGCCACCTGCACCAGCACCTGGCCGCCCGCCCCCTCCTCCATCGGCAGCCAGGCGGCGGCCACGCGCACCGGCTGGCCATGCAGCTGGTCGCGCCAGGAGCGCGTGGGCGAGCCGGGCGGCATGTCCTGCGGCGCGGCCAGCCCGGGGTCGCCCCCCAGCAGGCGGCCGCCGGCCGAGGTCACGCGGTAGAACAGCCGGTCGTCGGCATCGACCAGCAGGATGCGCGCCGCCGCCGGCGACAAGGCCAGCTGCGGCCCCTGCGGGCCGGCGCGCACGTGCAGGGCCAGCTCGCGGGCGATTTCGTGCAGCGTGCGGTCATGGGCCAGGTCCGCGGCCCGAAGGGACGTCCAGGCGCTGACCGCGGTGTCCAGCGCCAGCAGGGCCAGCAGCGGCCCCAGCAGCCACGCCAGCAGCGTGCGCTGCAGCCGCGGCCCCCGCATCAGGGCAGGGCCTCCGGCCGCTCCATCAGGTAGCCCATGCCGCGCACGGTGCGGATGTCACAGCCCAGGGGCTCGAGCTTCTTGCGGATGCGGTGCACGTAGACCTCGATGGCATTGGGCCCGACCTCGTCGCCCCAGCCATACAGGTGGTTGACCATGTGCTCCTTGGTCACCACTCGGCCCTCGCGCATCAGCAGCAGCTCGAGCACCGCAAACTCGCGGGCGGAGAACTCCACCGGCCGGCCCTCGTGGTAGACGCGGCGGGCGGCGGTGTCCACGCGCAGCTTGCCGTGCACCAGGTCGGTCCCGGCGTCGGCCCCGCGCCGCAGCAGCGCGCGCACGCGCGCCTCCAGTTCGGGCAGCTCGAAAGGCTTGGTCAGGTAGTCGTCGGCGCCGGCGTCCAGCCCGCGCACGCGGTCGGTGAGCCTGTCCATGGCCGTCAGCAGCAGCACGGGTACGCGCGAGCGGCGCCCGCGCAGGCGCTGCAGCACGTCCAGGCCCGACAGTCCCGGCAGGCCGATATCCAGGATGGCCAGGTCGTAGGGGTGGTGGGCCAGCGCCTGGTCGGCGGCGTCCCCCGTGGCCACGGTGTCCACCGCATAGGCGGACTGCACCAGCGCGCGCGTGAGCGCGTCGGCCAGCAGCTTGTCGTCTTCGGCGATCAGGATTCGCATGGGGACAGCAGTATCGCAGCAAGCGGCCCCGCGACCGGCTGGACCGATGGGTAAACTGACCTGATGGCCCGCTCACCTGCCCTTCCCGACGCCCCCAAGGGCGCCCCTCGCTCGCTCGCCGGGCTGGCGCCGTTCCTGCGTCCCTACCGAGGCCGCATCGCCCTGGCCATCCTGTTCCTCGTCCTGGCGGCAGCCGCGACACTGCTGTTCCCGGTGGCGCTTCGCAGCCTCATCGACGGCGGCCTGGCGAGCGGGAGCCCTGGCGACCAGGCGATGGCCCTGCGCGAGCATTTCCTGCTGCTGTTCGCCGTGGCCGTGGCCCTGGGCCTGTTCTCGGCGGCGCGCTTCTACACGGTCAGCTGGCTGGGCGAGCGGGTCACCGCCGACCTGCGCAGCGCCGTCTATGCCCATGTGGTGCGCCAGAGCCCGGAGTTCTTCGAGACCACGCAGACGGGGGAGGTGCTCTCGCGCCTGACCACCGACACCACGCTGGTGCAGGCGGTGGTGGGCAGTTCCTTCTCCATGGGCCTGCGCAACGCGGTGATGGGCGTGGGCGCGCTGGTCATGCTGGTGTGGACCAACCCCTACGTGATGACGCAGGTGCTGCTGGTGCTGGTGGGCGTGGTGCTGCCGTCGATGTGGTTCGGCCGGCGGGTGCGCCGGCTCTCGCGCGCCAGCCAGGACCGGGTGGCCGACGCCAGCGCCATCGCCGCCGAAGTGCTCAACGCCATCCCCGTGGTCCAGAGCTACGCGGCGGAGGACCGCGAGGCCAGCCGCTTCGCTCGCTCCACCGACGACGCCTTCGCCACCGGCATCCGGCGCACGCGGGCCCGCGCCATCCTGGTGGCCTTCATCATCATCGCCACCGCCGCCCTGCTGCTGTGGGGCGTGTACGAAGGCACGCAGGCCGTGCTGGCCGGCCGCATCACGCCGGGCCACCTGGGGCAGACGGTGGTGTACGTGATCATCCTGGCCGGCGCCGTCGCGGTGCTGGGCGAGGTGTACGGCGACCTGCTGCGGGCGGCTGGCGCGACGGAGCGGCTGATGGAGCTGCTTCATGCGCGCTCGCCGGTCACCGCCCCGGCGCAGCCGGTGGCAGCGCCTGCACCGTCCGGCGGCAGCGCGGTGGTGATGGACGCCCTCACCTTCCACTACCCCTCGCGGCCGCAGGTCGCGGCGCTGTCGCAGGTCACGCTGTCCATCGCGCCGGGCGAGACGGTGGCCCTGGTCGGCCCCAGCGGCGCGGGCAAGAGCACGGTGTTCCAGCTGCTGCTGCGGTTCTACGACCCGCAGCAGGGCCAGGTGCGGGTCGATGGCGTGCCCGTCTCGGCGATGGACCTGCAGGCGCTGCGCCAGCGCATCGCGCTGGTGCCGCAGGAGCCGGTGATCTTCTCCGCCAGCGCGATGGACAACATCCGCTATGGGCGGCCGGACGCCAGCGACGAGGAGGTCATCGCCGCCGCCCGCGCCGCTTTCGCCGACGAGTTCCTGCGAGCCCTTCCCGAGGGCTACGCCACCTTCCTGGGCGAGCGCGGCGTACGCCTGTCGGGCGGCCAGCGCCAGCGCATCGCCATCGCCCGCGCCATGCTCAAGGACGCCCCCCTGCTGCTGCTGGACGAGGCCACCAGCGCGCTGGACGCGCAGAGCGAGCGCATGGTGCAGGCGGCGCTGGAGACCGCCATGCGGGACCGCACCACCCTGGTCATCGCCCACCGCCTGGCCACGGTGCAACGCGCCGACCGCATCGTGGTCCTGGACCATGGCCGCATCGTGGAGCAAGGCACGCACGAGGCGCTGGTGGCGGCGGGCGGGGTGTACGCGCGACTGGCGGCGCTGCAGCTGCTCGATTGAAGCCAGCACCCATCGAGCTGCACGTTTTTTAGGCATCGCGCGCCAGCCCAGTACTGGCGCGGGTTTGCGGGCTTATCCCGCGCGCTATCCACAGCCTCGCCCACAGTCTGCGTGGGCAACTCGACGAGACACGTCCGGACCGACCGGGTGATCGACAGGAAAGTGCATGTCGGTGGAGGCAAGCTCAAGGGGTTCATCCGCCAATCACCTCTTGGAGCCATAATTTTTATGGGTTACGATGTCTTCGGCAGGAAATCAGTCCCGCAACTGGAAAAGCACATCCGGCTCGTCGCGCGGCAGACTTCATCCATCGTCATCCTCACCCACGCAAAGACCCGGATGCGAACTCGCAAAGTCACGGTCCACGAGGTTTACGAGGTATTGCGCCAGGGCTGCATGCATCGACCGCCTGAGCCCAACCGGGCCAAGGGCAGCCTGGAATGCCGGATGGAGCGCTACGTCGCCGGCCGTAACTGTGCCGTCGTGGTGGCGCTGAGCGACGAGAACCCGAACCTGCTCATCGTGACCGTCTGGGTCTGAGGAACAAGGACATGTATCACTACACCGAATGCGGGCTGGACAACGTGTGGCTGGAGAATGGCTACGCGGTTCACGAGACCCCCTATGGCAAAGGCGTGGCGATCGAAGACGCCGATGCGTTGCTTGCTGCGATTGCGCTCTCGTTGACGAAAAAGAGCGGCTCACTCACCGGCAAGGAGTTCCGCTTCCTGCGGCTGTCCCTGGGCCTGTCACAGCCGAACGCCGCCAGGATGCTGGGCGTGACGGACCAGGCCGTGAGCCTGTGGGAGCGTACAGGCAAGGTCCCCAAGCAGGGGGATGCGCTGGTCAGGCTGCTGGTGCTGGAGCACCTCGATGGCGGGGGCAAGGCCTCGGAAATGATCGAACGGATCAACACGGTGGACCGGCTGCTCCATCAGCAGATCATTGCGAAGGCGCGCAGCCACAAGTGGACGACGAAGCTGCGTGCACCGGCGCAGCAGGTCGAAACACATTGAGCCAGCGGGCTGCCCATTTTTCAGGCATCGCGCGCCAGCCCAGTACTGGCGCGGGTTTGCGGGCTTATCCCGCCAGCTATCCACAGCCTGGCCCACAGTCTGCGTGGGCAAGTCTGCCGTGGTTACCCCAGCCAGGCCTTGACCCGCTGCCCCAGCACCGCGCGGCTGATGCCATAGCGGTCATGCAGCGTGGGTAGCGCACCGGCGTCAAGGAAGGCATCCGGCAGGCCGGCCAGCTGGAAGCCGGCCGGTTGCACACGATGGCGCAGCAGCGTGCTGGCCACGGCCTCGCCCAGGCCGCCGACGACCGAGTGATTTTCCGCCACCACCACCAGGCGCGGCCTGGCGCCCACGGCGGCCACGATGGCGGCTTCGTCCAGGGGCTTGATGGTGGGGCAATGCAGCACCGCCACGCCCACGTTGTCCTGGGCCAGGTCCTGCGCCACTTCCAGGGCGCGCATGGTCATGATGCCGCTGGAGATCACCAGCACGTCGGCGCCCTCCCGCAGCATCTTGGCCTTGCCCAGCTCGAACTTGTAGCCCTCGATCTCGTCGAGCACCAGCGGCACGTTGCCACGCAGCAGGCGCATGTAAACCGGCCCCTTGTGCTCGGCGATCTGGGGCACGGCCTGTTCGATGTCCAACGCGTCGCAAGGATCGACGATCGTCAACCCGGGCACGCCACGCATCATGGCCAGGTCCTCGGTCGCCTGGTGGCTGGGGCCGTAGCCCGTGGTCAGGCCCGGCAGCGCGCAGCAGATCTTGACGCTCAGGTTCTCCTCGGCGATCACCTGGTGGATGAAGTCGTAGGCGCGGCGCGTGCCGAACACCGCATAGGTGGTGGCGAAGGGCACCAGGCCTTCCTTGGCCAGGCCGCCCGCCGCCCCCATCAGGAGCTGCTCGGCCATCCCCATCTGCATGAAGCGTTCGGGGTAGGCCTGGGCGAACAGGTGCAGGTCGGTGTACTTGGCCAGGTCGGCCGTCAGGCCGACCACCTCGGGGCGGTCCTTGGCGTATTCCACCAGGGCCTTGCCGAAGGGCGCGGCCTTCACGCGCTGCCCCTCCGAGGCGATGGAGGCGATCATCGCCGAGGTGGTCAGGCGGGGCTTCTTGTCTGCGACGGCGGTGTTCATGCCGATGCTCCTTCAGCGGTGGGACGGTTCTGGTCGAGGATGTCGAGGGCCTGCTGCCACTCGGGCGGGTCGACACGGATGAAGTGGTTCTTGTCCCGTTGTTCCAGGAAGGGAACGCCCTTGCCCATGAGGGTGTCGAACAGGATCACGCGCGGCTTGGCGTCCTTCAGTGAACGGGCCGCGTCGAAGGCGGCGAGCACGGCGGGCAGGTCATTGCCATCCACGCGCTGCACGTGCCAGCCGAAGGCGGCCCACTTGTCGGCCAGGGGCTCGAAGCCCAGGATCTTGGTGGACGGTCCGTCGGCCTGCTGGTTGTTGATGTCCACCAGGCAGACCAGGTTGTCCAGGCGGTGGTGGGCGGCGGACATGGCCGCCTCCCAGGTGGAGCCTTCATCGAGCTCGCCGTCGGACATGGAGTTGTAGACGAACGCCGGGTTCTTCTTCTGCTTGAGGCCCAGGGCCATGCCCACGCCGATCACCAGGCCCTGGCCCAGCGAGCCGCCGGAGATTTCCATGCCGGGGGTGTAGGTGGCCATGCCGGACATGGGCAGGCGGCTGTCGTCGCTGCCATAGGTCTCGAGCTCGCTCTCGGGGATGATGCCGGCCTCGATCAGCGCCGCGTAGTGGGCGATGGCGTAGTGGCCGTGCGAGAGCAGGAAGCGGTCACGCCCTTCCCACTGGGGGTCTTCGGGTCGCAGGTTCATGGCATGGCGGTAGGCCACGGCCAGCACGTCGGACCAGCCCAGGGCCTGGCCCACATAGCCCTGGCCCTGGACCTCGCCCATGCGCACGGCATAGCGGCGGATGCGCCAGGCGGCGCAGGCCAGCGCCTCGAGCGTCGCGGAGGATGGATTCATGAAGGAACTCCTGGAAATGGAAGGGGCAGGCCGGGTTCAGCGCAGGATGCTGGCCGGCACATAGGACACCAGGGCGAGGACGCCGAAGGCCACGAGGTAGAAAGGACCCAGCTCGCGCACCGTCTGGCCCACCTTGACCTTGGCCAAGGCGCTGGTGATGAACAGCGTGGTGCCCACCGGCGGCGTGTACAGGCCGATGGCCAGGTTGACGACCATCATGATCCCCAGCTGGGTCATGTCCATGCCGATGGATTGCGCCAGGGGCACGAACACGGGCGTCAGCAGCAGCACGGCGGCGGGCAGGTCGATGAACATGCCCAGGAACAGCATCAGCAGGTTCATCAGCAGGATCACCAGCCACTTGGCGTGCACGTTGGCCTGCACCCACTGGCTCACGCCCTGGGGCATCTGGTCGAACGTGAGCAGCCAGCCGATCGCGGCCGAGGCCATGATCACCAGGAGCACCACGCCCGTCGCCAGGCCCGCGTGGACGATGGCGTCGTTCAGTCGCTTCCAGCCCAGGTCGCGGTAGATCACGGCGGACACCAGGCCGGCGTACAGCGTGGACAGCACGGCCACCTCGGTGGGCGTGGCGATGCCGAATCGCAGGAAGATGATGATCAGCACCGGCAGCAGCACGGCCGGCGAGGCATAGGCCAGGTGCCGCAGGAAGGCCGGGCGGTCGAAGGGCGTCTGGTCACGGGGGAAATTGCGTCGACGCCCCACCCACCAGCACGCGGCCATGAAGCCGCCGCACATCAGGATGCCGGGCAGCACGCCCGCGACGAACAGCGAGGCGATGGACGCGTTCGAGCTGAGCGCGAACAGGATCATCGGGATCGACGGCGGGATCAGGATGTCGATGGTCGCCGCGGCCGCCAGGGTAGCCGCCGAAAACGCCGGGGGATAGCCCAGGCGCTTGTGCCAGGGAATCAGCAGCGAGCCGATGGCGGAGGCGTCGGCCACCGCCGAGCCCGACACGCCGCCGAAGAGCGTGGACGAGAGCACGCCGACTTGCGCCGGCCCGCCGTGGAACCGGCCGATCAGCGTGGACAGCACGCCGACCAGGGCTTCGCCGAGCTTGCCGCCCATCATCAGCGTACCGGTCAGCATGAAGAAGGGAATGGCGATCAGCGGGAAGCTCTGGACCTGGGCGACCATCTGCTGCACCAGCAGGTCCAGCGGCACCTTGTCGGAGCTGGCGGCAGCGGCCATGGCCGCGACCAGCAGGCCGTGCGCGATGGGCATGGCGGCCACCGCCGTGCCCAGGAAAACGAAGAGGATCAATGCGCTCATGGGATGTCTTTCGGGGGTCGGCGGCTCACCAGTGCGCCGTGGGCACGTGGTCCTGCGCGAGATCCGCGGCCGGGGCCGGCGCCGTCCAGGCGCGCCAGGCCGATTGCAGCGCCAGCAGCGCGAGCAGCGCCATGCCGCCCATCACGCAGGCATAGGTGATGGAGCCGGGCAACTGCAGGATGGGGGACTTCTCGTCATGGACCACCTCCAGCATGCGGAAGGTGGCCAGCGTGAGCGTGGCGTACAGGCCGGCCACCACCAGCCAGCTGACCGTCGAAACGACGCGGCGCGTGCGCACGGCCACCGCCTCCATCAGGAAGGTGGTGGCGATGTGGGCGCCTTGCAGGGAGGCCAGCACCACGCCGGACATCACCAGCCAGGGGAACAGCAGCTCGGGCACCTCGTTGGCCCACTGCAGGCTGGCACCCGTGGCGTAGCGCAGCGCGGTGTTCGCCACGAGGATCAGGAAGATCACCGTGGTCGACAGCCACAGCACGACACGGCACAGGCCGGCCACGCCGCGCTCGATCACGCTGGATTCGGCGGTTTGCATGGGAATCTCTCCGGAAGGGGAAGCGGGCGCCCCACGCACGCTGCGAGGGGCCCCAGGGGACAGGCGCGGCCTGCCGGCTTACTTCGCGCGCGCGGCGGCGATGACCTTCTTCACGTAGGGGCCGATGTTGCTGGCCATCCACTTGTCGTCGACATCGGACGTGGCCTTCTCGAAGCCCGCGCGGTCCGGGGTGGTGACCTGCACGCCCTTGGACTTCAGGTCCGCCAGCAGCTTGTCGTCGGCCTCCTGCGACAGCTTGCGCTGCAGCGCCGTGGCCTCGGCGGCGGCTTCCTGCACGGCCTTCTTGTCGGCATCGGACAGGCGGTCCCAGGTGCGCTTGGACATGAGCAGGGGCGTCATCTGGAACTGGTGGCTGGTCAGGGCCAGGTGCTTCTGCACCTCGTACAGCTTGCTGGCATGGATGTTCACCAGCGGGTTCTCCTGGCCGTCGACCACGCCCTGCTGAAGGGCGACATACAGCTCGGCGAAGCGGATCTGCTGAGCCTCGGCGCCCACGGACTTCATGATGTCCACCAGCGTGGCGTCGGGCGGCACGCGCATCTTCAGGCCCTTCATGTCGTCGACCTTGGAGATCGGGCGCTTGCTGTTGGTCATGTGGCGGATGCCGTTGTCCCAGGCGCCCAGGAGCACCATGCCCTTCTCGGCGGAGCGCTCGCCCAGTTCCTTGCCCAGGGGGCCGTCCAGCAGCTTGAAGGCGGCGGCGGGCGTGGGGAACAGGAAGGGCATGCCGAAGGCGTTGTACTCGGGCACGGCGCTGGCCACCGCGCCTTGGGAGTTGGCGGACAGGTCCAGCGCGCCGGTGCGCAGCGCGGTCACCATCGCGGCATCGTCGCCGAGCTGCGCGGAGGGCGCCACCTGGACCTCGATGCGGCCGCCGGTCTTGGCCTTGAGGACTTCGGCGAACCTGACCGAGGCCTCATGACGCGGGTTGCCCGGCGCGGCGCCGTGGCCCAGCGTGAGCTTGACGGCCTGGGCCTGGGCGGCCAGGGGCAGGACGGCGATGGCCGCGGCGGCCAGCAGGGTGCGGGTGAAGGTCTTGCGTTGCATGGTCTTGTCTCCGGGATGTTGTGGTTGAAGCAAAGGGTGGGGATCAGTGGATCAACATGCCGCCGTTCACGTCCAGCGTGATGCCGGTGCAGTAGGCGGACAGGTCGCTGCCGAGGAACACGCAGGCGCCGGCCACGTCGTCGGCGCGGCCCAGGCGGGCCAGGGGGATGGTGTCCTCGATGTCCTTCTTGCGCTCGGGGCTGAGTTTGCCCTGGGTGATGTCCGTCTCGATCAGGCCCGGCGTGATGCAGTTCACGCGGATGCCCTCGATGCCGAACTCGCGGGCCATGGCGCGGGCCAGGCCCAGCACGCCGGCCTTGGCCGCCGAGTAGTGCGGGCCGCCGAAGATGCCGCCGCCGCGCTGGGCGGAGACGGACGAGATGCACACGATGGAGCCGCCCTGTTGCTGGCGCATGGCGGGCAGCACGGCCTGCGACATGTACAGCGTGCCGCGCAGGCTCACGTCCAGGATGCGGTCGTAATCGGCGCCGGTGATCTCCAGCGTCTTGACCGGCTGGGTGATGCCGGCGTTGTTCACGAGGATGTCGATGCGGCCGAAGGCCTT
>JACCDZ010590737.1_pt1 | contig 16643 bp, 20 predicted proteins | sample 7449551 | NCBI WGS metagenome assembly JACCDZ01 (sample SAMN15323452, study PRJNA562643) | freshwater metagenome | isolation source: river surface water | place: USA:Blue River Watershed | collected 2017-08-18 | reverse complement strand
CCATATTCTGCTCTTAAAGCCATTAAACCTGGCATTTCAGCTTCTGCTAATTGAATTTCTTTTCTTCCCCATGCTGCTAAAGAAATATCTTTAACTTTGTATGGTACATATGGAATTGTTTTTGTACTCATTATATTTATTAATTTATTTTTAAATTTGAGGGTGCAAAGTTACAACATAAGTTTCTATTTTCTAAATAATGTTTTAAAATTTGTGAATTGTTTATTTTGCTAATCATTTGAATCACAATTAAATATCGATGCCGTTTTATAAATCCATAGCAATTAACGCAACCACATCTGCATACTTTTGGCATATTACCGAAGATGTAACCTCGTTATTTAGAGCAGTTTTGCTCAAGGATACTTCGTTATTTCGCTTAGAAGGAATGAAGTCAGAGGAACATCAAAAAGGATTTTTAGCGGTTCGAATGTTGTTACAAAAGTTAGACTATACGGATTATGATTTAACATATGATGAAGCTGGAAAGCCTCATTTAAGTGATGGTAAACATATTTCTATATCACATTCGCATGAATTTTCATGTATTTGTATTAGTGATGAATTGATGGGAATTGATTTGGAAAAACTCAAAGAGAAAACTCTGAGAATTGCACCAAGATTCATGGAAGTGAAACATTTAAAGAATCTTTCTGTTTCGGAACAAATGGAAAAAGCTACGGTGATATGGGGCGTAAAAGAATCAATTTTCAAAATCAAAAACGAAAAAGGAATCAGTTTTCCTGAACATATTTTCGAGAATGAATTTTGTTTATCCGATGGGAAATGTTCATCCGAATTGCATTTTAATAATACAATAGAAAAGTTTAAAATCCACTTTTATAAAGTAGAAGATTATATCTTTGTGTGTGCTTTTCCAAATAACTAAGATGCAAAATCTCTATCCAAATATACTTCAAGCTAAAAAAGACAATCGAAAACTATTGGCTATTCTTATCGATCCAGAAAAGGTTTCGATAGAAAAAGTTTCGGTTTTGTCTGATAAAATTAAGGCTTCACCGGCAACTCACATCTTTGTAGGAGGAAGTACTTTTAGCGGAACGCATTTAGATGAGTTGATTGCATTATTAAAAAAAGAAACGCAATTACCCGTTTTAATTTTTCCAGGTCATCCTTCCCAAATTTCCAATGAAGCTGATGGAATTCTGTTTCTAAGTTTACTTTCTGGAAGAAATCCAGAGTATTTGATTGAGCATCATATTAATTCGGTTGAAGCGTTAGAAAAATCGAATTTGGAAATCATCCCAACAGGTTATTTGCTTATCGATGGTGGAAAAGAAACCGCTGTTCAACGCATAAGTCAAACCCAACCGATTGAAAATAACAATATCGAATTAGCTTATAAAACAGCAAAAGCTGGTGAATTTTTAGGTAAAAAGTTGATTTATTTAGAAGCGGGAAGCGGTGCTAATCAACACGTTTCATTAGATATGATTCGTTTTGTATCACAAAATATTCAAATTCCATTGATTGTGGGCGGAGGTATTCGTTCTATGCAAACGATTCGAGATGTGTATGAAGCAGGTGTTGATTTAGTTGTTATTGGAACTGCTTTTGAAAATGATAGTAACTTCTTTTCGATATGATAGAGTTTTTATTTTCTCAGTATAAAGAGTATCCCAACTATTTAATTGCATTGGAATTAATTGCTGTTGTATTTGGAGTTATCAGTGTTTTGTTTGCTCGAAAAAATAATATTTTAGTATACCCAACCGGTTTAGTAAGTACGATTCTATACGTTTATATTTTGTTTGAATTTCAACTGTATGGCGATTTAATCATTAATGGTTACTATTCCATAATGAGTGTTTTGGGTTGGTATTTATGGTCCAAAACAAAAGATGGTCATGAAGAATTTCCTATTTCAACTATAAATCGGAAAGAATTTCTGATTTCAACGCTAATTTTTACAATTACCTTAACGTTTGTTGTAGTAGTTTACCATTTTTTTGATAAATTTACCCATTGGACAGCTCATGTTGACGCACTCACCACAGGATTATTTTTTGTAGGGATGTGGCTAATGGCTAAAAGAAAAATCGAAAACTGGATTTTATGGATAATTGCAGATGTAATATCGGTTCCTTTGTACTTTTATAAAGGATTGACCTTTTCGAGTTTTCAATTTATACTGTTTACGATTATTGCTATTTTAGGCTATAAAGAATGGAAAAGATTTTCACAGAAGACGATTTAATATACATACATAACAGAGGGAACTCAATAGAAAAAATTCAACAACAGTTGGATTTTTTTATCCAAGGGCTTCCCAATGTTAATTTAGTTCGATCCGCAAAAGTGGGCGATGGTATTTGGCAATTTTCTAAAGAAGAAGTAGCCGTTTTTGTAAATTATTTTGATAAATACAAGAAAAATTATTCGATTGAAAAGTTTGTGCCTGCTTCTGGAGCTGCTACTCGTATGTTCAAATTTTTGAATGAATTTTTGAATGAGTTTGATGCTGATAATGATACTATCAATAGTTACATCAACAAACAAAACGCTAAAGATATTTCGATTTTTATTTTCGGATTGAAAAACTTTCCTTTTTACAGAGAATTGAAAGAAAAAACGATTCAATTATATCCTAATTATTATGACTTATCCAGTGATATAAAATACTACATCTTAATAAAGACGTTGTTAAGTAAAGAAGGATTAGATTATGCTAATAAACCAAAAGGCATCTTGCCTTTTCATGTTAGAGATGAGAAAATCATAACGCCTATTGAAGAAAATATTTTTGAAACTGAATTTTTCAAGAAGGAAAATCAAAAAACGAAAATTCATTTTACCATAAATAAAGAATTTCAACTTGATTTTGAGAAAATTACTGATCAATTTTCAGAATGTGAAATAAGCTATTCTTATCAAAATCAATCTACTGATACTTTGGCAGTTAATCATGATAATACGCCGTTTCGAATAGAAGACAATAAATTGTTTTTTAGACCCGGCGGACACGGTGCATTGATTGATAATTTAAATGCGTTACAATCGGATATAATTTATATAAAAAATATAGATAACGTATCTCAAAACCATAGAATTGCAATCGAAACAAATAAAAAGTTATTAGGAGGTGTTTTAATTTGGATGCAGTATAAGATTTTTAATTATCTTAAGTTGCTTTCAAGTGGAAATGTAACCGAAAATCAAATTAATGATATTAAGGATTTTGCAGAAAAAAAAATGGCTTTTCCGTTGCAAGAGGAATTCAATTTTTTTCAATCTGATTACAAAGTGGAATATCTTATTAAGGTGTTAAATCGTCCGATTCGAGTTTGTGGAATGGTAAAAAATGAAGGGGAACCAGGAGGTGGGCCATTTTGGGTACAAGATGAAAAAGGACGTCAAACTTTACAAATTGTTGAATCTTCTCAGATAGATTTGAATAATTCATCGCAAAAAAATATTGCTAAAGAGGCTACGCATTTTAATCCAGTAGATATTGTTTGTGGTGTAAAGAATTTTAAAGGGGAAAAGTTTGATTTAACTCAGTTTGTTGATCCAAGAACAGCTTTTATTACAGAAAAAACAAAACACGGAAAATCAATTAAGGCTCTAGAATTACCTGGATTATGGAATGGCGCTATGGCAAAATGGACCACTATTTTTGTTGAGGTTCCGTTAGAAACTTTCAATCCAGTTAAAACGGTAAATGATTTACTAAAATCGTCACATCAACCTGATAATGGATAAATCAATAATAGCATCTGAGTTTTCATTTAAAGCGGTAAGAAGTAGCGGTGCAGGAGGACAAAATGTAAATAAAGTGTCTTCTAAAGTTGTTTTGTTTTTTGATTTAATCAATTCAAAAGGAATAACTGAAGAGGAAAAAATATTGTTGCAAGCGAAAATCGCAACTAAATTAAATCAGGAAGGAATTCTTATTTTAACCAGCGAAGAAGACAGAAGTCAACTGAAAAATAAAGAAAAAGTCATTAAAAAATGTTTTAAGTTACTCGAAAGTGCTTTGATTGTTCCAAAAGAGCGAAAAGAAACTAAAATTCCAAGATCAGTAAAAGAAAAACGCCTGAATGCTAAAAAAGTAATGAGTGTTTTAAAACAAAACAGAAAAAAACCAAATTTTTAAAAGTTCAAGAGCAAGTTCAAAATCAATATAAAAAAGGTTGAAATTGAAATTGTTCTTGTAATTGTCATTGATATTGCCTTATCTTTGCCCCGTCTCAAAGGGGTGCTCTAAATAACGAGCTGAGATCATACCCATAGAACCTAGAACAGATAATGCTGTTTAGGGAATTGACAAAAGTAAATGTGCACGTTTACTGGCGTCAAAGAGTATCAAAATTAATTTTAACCAAGGAATAATTGCCCCTTTTATTCGTATTTATTTTACGAATGAAAACTTTATTCAAAAAAAATGGCTTATTGCCAAAAACAAAAAGTCGCTATTTTAGTTGTCTTTTACCCTTTATCTTTTGCCTTTTACCTTTTGCCTCTTTCTCCCAAGAAACTAAGAAAGACACTACAAAAGTTACCGAACTTAAAGAAGTAACCGTTTCGTCTGTTAGAGCAAAAGACAAAAATCCAATTACGTACACGAATGTTTCTAAGGAAGAAATTGCACCACGAAATTTGGGTCAAGATGTGCCGGTTTTGTTGCAATATTTGCCTTCTGTGGTAAGTACAACCGATGCCGGAAATGGTGTAGGTTATACGTATATGAGAGTTCGTGGCTCCGATGGTTCTCGAATTAACGTTACCTTAAACGGAGTTCCTTTTAATGATAGCGAAAGTCAAGGAACGTTTTTTGTGAATTTACCTGATTTTGCTTCGTCATTAGAAAGTGTTCAGTTGCAACGTGGAGTAGGAACTTCAACGAATGGTGCTGGTGCTTTTGGAGCAAGTTTAAACATGGCTACCAAATCATATCAAGAAAAAGCATATGCTGAAATTGCAAATTCTTTCGGAAGTTTTAATACGAGAAAGTATACTTTGGTTTTTGGAACAGGATTGCACAATAATTTCGAAATAAACGGGAGAATTTCTAACATTGCTTCAGATGGATTTATCGATAGAGCTACTTCTAATATGTTTGGTTATTTTTTTAATGCTAATTATGTGAGGGAGTCTACTTTGATTAAGTTTTTAGCTTTTGGAGGAAAAGAAAAAACGTATCAAGCTTGGTACGGTACCGAGGATTTAAACGGAAGTAGAACCTTCAATCCTGCCGGAATGTATTTTGATGAATTCGGCAACATGAAATTCTACAATAATGAAACCGATAATTATTGGCAAAACCATTTTCAATTGCATTGGACAGAAAAATGGTCGGATAAATGGATTTCAAATGCAGCATTACATTACACCATAGGAAAAGGTTATTTCGAGCAATACAAAGAAGACGAAGATTTAACCGATTATAATTTGCCTGCTTTTAACGGAAATTCAATTTCTGATTTGGTAAGAAAACGTTGGTTAGATAATGATTTCTTTGGAGCTACTTTTTCATTAAACTATAGAGATGAAAAGACCGATTTGTTATTTGGAGGAGCAGCCAATCGCTATTTAGGATTGCATTATGGAGAAGTAGTTTGGACACAAAATTATATTCCAAATCCAAATCGCTATTATGATAATTATGGAAATAAAGACGATGTGAATTTCTACACTAAAGCATCTCATAATGTTACCAATAAACTAAACTTATTTGTTGATTTACAATATAGAATGGTATTTTATAATGCAACAAGTGTGAAATTTGATGATGTAAATGACACCTTCAGATTTTTCAATCCAAAAGCGGGTTTAAATTTTAAATTAGATGATAAAAACGCATTTTATGGTTATTTTGGAATTGCTAATAAAGAACCACGACGAGATGATTACGAAAGTGGTGCCGTCAAACCTGAGCGATTGTTTGATTATGAATTGGGATGGAAATACAATTCTAAAAAAGTAAAATTAGCTGCAAATGCATTTTATATGCGCTATAACAATCAATTGGTTATGACAGGAGCACTAAACGATGTAGGTTCGCCAATTTTTACAAACAGTGGAAAAAGTTACAGATTAGGCTTAGAAGTAGAATCAACAATTGCTTTAACAAATAAATTAATTTTAAATCCGAATTTCACATTAAGTCAAAATAAGAATGAGGATTTTTATTATGAAATTAATGGAGTAGTTCAGAATTTAGGAAATACTAATATCGCATTTTCGCCTAATTTTATTTTCGGAAATAGGTTTACTTACTTGCCAGTTAAAGGATTACAATTGTCATTATTGTCAAAATTTGTTGGAGAACAATATATGGGAAATATCGATTCAGAAAATTCTATATTGGATAGTTATTTCATTAATGATTTTAATGCTTCTTACGATTGGCAAATCAATAAAGGAATTAAATCGATTGTTTTTTCAGCATTGGTAAATAATGTTTTTGATGTAAAATATGAATCGAACGGGTATTTCTATACGTATGATGATGATTCCTCAGGTAGTACAATTACTTATGGAGGCGCGGGTTATTATCCTCAAGCAGGAATTAATTTTCTTCTTGGGTTGAGTTTAAAATTTTAGTTAAATTAATTTAAGTTGAAAAAAGCCTGAAAGTTCAAATTTTCAGGCTTTTTTTGTTAGTTATAAACACGAAGTGAAACTTCACTTATTTGCTCTACTCGATATCGTTTCATGGGATATTGCATGCCTTGAGACTGCCCTGAAAATAAACTATAGCGTTTGTTGTCACATGAACAAATAGCATCAATACCACTTAATGTCATTGTAGAACAAGAGGCTAAAGCTTGATTGGGACAAGCTGCATCATAAGCTACATATCCACTACCTGTATTAAAAACTATAATTCCTCGAATACCTTGTCCGGCTGAATTAATATATACGGCGTTAGCAGGACTTAATAAATTACTAAATTGAGGTAAACTCATATTTATGTTTAAGTTCACAGGGTAATTTGGTAAATACGGGTTGTTATTTTGAAAATCTTCTTTATCACATCCAAAAAATAAGGAGATAAATAGAATATAAATATAGTTTTTCATGCCGTTTTTTATTTTCATTTGTAAAACAAATTTAATTAATTACTTTTGACTAAACATTACGTTATTACTTAAATTAATATTAAAAATATTTATTATCTTTGTGAAAAGAATCCCATGCAGGTGGGATTCTTTCTATTTATATAAACAATGAAGTTATGAGTACAGTATCTTATTACACCGCAGAAGGATTAAAAAAATTAAGAGAAGAATTAGATCAACTTAAGAGCATAGAACGTCCAAAAGCATCGCAAGCCATTGCAGAAGCCAGAGATAAAGGAGATTTGTCTGAAAATGCAGAATATGATGCGGCTAAAGAGGCGCAAGGTTTATTAGAAATGCGCATTGCTAAAATGGAAGAGTTAGTAGCAAATGCTCGTTTAATAGATGAATCGCAATTGGATTTGTCAAAAGTATTAGTATTGTCTACTGTTAAGATTAAAAATCAAGCTAATGGTATGGAAATGAAGTACACATTAGTAGCTGAAAGCGAAGCGGATTTAAAATCAGGAAAAATTTCTGTAACTTCTCCTATTGGGAAAGGGTTATTAGGAAAATCAGTGGGTGAAATTGCTGAAATTAATGTTCCAAATGGAGTTTTAAAAGTGGAGATTTTAGAAATTTCAAGAGATTAACAAGATTAAAATGGCAAGTATTTTTACCAAAATAGTAAATGGAGAAATTCCATGTTATAAAATAGCTGAAGATAACAATTACGTGGCTTTTTTAGATGTAAATCCGAATGCTAAAGGACACACACTATGTATTCCAAAGCAAGAGATTAACAAAATCTTTGATATGGAAGAAGATCATTATTTAGGTTTAATGAAGTTCTCTCGAAAAGTAGCCAAAGCCCTTGAAAAATCAGTAGATTGTAAACGAATAGGAGTTGCGGTTGTAGGATTAGAAGTGCCCCACGTTCATGTACATCTAATTCCACTTCAAGAGATGGATGATATGCGTTTTCAAAGAAAAACTAGTTTAACACCAGAAGAATTTCAAGAATTAGCCAAGCAAATAGCTTCCAACTTATAAAAATTAATCCCGATTCATTCGGGATTTTTTTATGCTTTTTTGTAACTAATCTGAATTGTAGTTCCTTTTCCAATTTCAGAATGAGCCACTTTTATTTTTCCTTTATGGTATTCTTGTACAATCCGCTTAGTCAACGACAACCCTAATCCCCAACCTCTTTTTTTCGTTGTAAATCCAGGTTCGAAAACTTTAGTAAATTGGTTTTTTGGAATTCCTTTTCCCGTATCGGTAATATTGATTTTTATCATATCTTCTAATTCTGAGATAACAATATTCAAACTGCCTTTCCCTTTCATGGCATCAATTCCATTTTTAACTAAATTTTCAACTGTCCAACTGTGTAATGCGGGATTAATATCAACATAAATGGGGTGATCGGGTGCATTAAAAGAAAAAATAACTTGTTGAGAAACACGGGTTTGTAAGTAATCGATGGTATTTTTCGTATCTTCAATAATATCACGTTTTTCTAAAACTGGTTCGCTTCCTATTTTTGAAAATCTGTCGGTTATCGTTTGTAAGCGGTTAATGTCTTTTTCTATTTCGATTATTGTACTTTCATCAATGTTTTCCAATTTTAAAATTTCCAACCATCCAATTAAAGAAGACAAAGGTGTTCCTATTTGATGCGCTGTTTCCTTTGCCATTCCAGCCCAAAGTTTATTTTGTGTTGCCATTTTGGTTGCGCGATAAAAATTATAGACAACAGCACCAAATAAAATTATAATCAACAATAAAGCAACAGGATAATATTTCAATTTGTTTAATAAAGGGGAATTCCCATAATAGACTAACTGATAACTTTTCTCGGAAAGTTGCATTTTTATGGGTTGGTTGTCGTTTTTAATTGAGTTAAAATATTTTTTTAACGCTGTAGTGTCATTTGCAATAGCTTCATCAATATTGTTGTGACTTATAATGGAATCTTTGCTATCCGTAACAATCATTGGTATTGTAGTATTGTTTTGGATAATTTGAAAGGGTAATTCAATATCTGTAAATTCATTGGCATTAGCTAAAGTTTTTTGTGCACTTGCCCAAAACTCCATTTTTGCTCGTTCTTCGTTTTTGAAAATCTGAAAAAAGTTATAGGTATTCCAAAGTATTAAAACTACAATGAAAAAAGAAGCTATTATAATAAACCAACGCGTAAGATTTCGTCTTTCTGAAAACTGCATGTATTCGTATTTGAAGTAAAAATACTAAAATCCTTTTTAATTTGATGTTTATTCTTGTATTTGCTTTTGATTTTTGTCCCAAAAATTTTGGGATTGAAATTGCCTTTGTTCTTGTTATCTTTGTAAAAAAGTTTCAACATGTTAAGCATCGATCCAAAAGAAATAGCGCCAGCAAAATTACAAGGCTATTTGCAAAGTGCCGTAGCACCAAGACCTATCGCTTTTGCAAGTACTTTAGATAGTAATGGAAATCCAAATTTATCGCCATTCAGTTTTTTTAATGTATTTAGCTCAAATCCACCAATTTTAATTTTTTCACCAGCAAGACGTGTTCGCGATAATACAGTTAAACATACTTTAATTAATGCTCAAAGTACAAAAGAAGTAGTCGTTAATGTGGTGAATTATGATATTGTAGAGCAGATGTCCTTATCAAGTACCGAATATCCAGACGGTGTAAATGAGTTTGAAAAGGCCGGATTTACAATGCTAAAATCAGATAAAGTAAAACCGTTTCGTGTAGCAGAAAGTCCGGTGCAATTTGAATGTAAGATTAATGATGTGATTGCATTAGGTGACCAAGGAGGTGCAGGCAATTTAGTGATTTGCGAAGTAGTAAAAATTCACATCAACGAAGCTATTTTAGATGCCAACGGAATGATTGATCAATACAAAATCGACTTAGTTGCCCGAATGGGAGCTAATTGGTACAGTCGTTCAAATGTAGGCATGTTTGAAGTGGAAAAACCGCTAACTACTTTAGGAATTGGAGTTGATAGTATTCCAGATTTTATTAAAGAAAGTGGTTATTTTACAGGGAATGATTTAGCAAGATTAGGAAATATAGAAAATATTCCAACCGAAGAAGAAATTGCTATATTTGTAAAAGAAAATTTTGAAGTCAAAGCCGTTTTAAGTGCTGATGATTTGGATACAAAATTTCAAAAAGCAAAAGAGTATGTAGATAATGGAAGAGCCGTTGATGCTTGGAAATTGTTATTAGCAAAAAAATAAATTTTAGTATTATGGAAGTTTTAGGAAGAGTAAAAGTTATCAATCCAGTTCAACAAGTAAGTGCGTCTTTTAAAAAGAGAGAGCTTGTAGTAACTACAGAAGAGCAATATCCACAGCATATTTTAATCGAGTTTACACAAGACAAAACCGATTTGTTAAACAATTATAATGTTGGTGAACAAGTTAAAGTTTCTATCAATTTAAGAGGTAGAGAATGGGTGAATCCACAAGGAGAAACTAAATATTTTAATTCTATACAAGGTTGGAGAATTGAAAAAGCACAAGCAGAAGTTCCTGCTGCAGCAGCATCGGCACCTCAAATGCCACCAATGCCACCAGCAGCAGCTTTTGAACCAGCAACCAACTTTAACGAAGAAGAACACGACGATTTACCTTTCTAAAAGTTAGAAGTTGGAAGATGGAAGTCAGAAGTTTAAGTGATACTTGAATTTCTGGCTTTTTTATTGAACTTGAAATTTTTTAACATATAAGTCATATAAGTTTTTAAAGGCGAATATCCCATATTAATAAAGTTCATTTTAAGATTTTTAAAATTATTTTAATTTCTTAAATCTGTGTTCCTAAAATTGATTTTATCTCGAATCTTTAATTTTGAATTTGTAATTGAACTTGAATTTGATTTTTGAATAATGTACTATTTAACTAAAGAACTTTTCTTTCCACCAGTTGAAACCGCTTCTCCAGAAGGAATTGTTGCAGTAGGAGGTGATTTATCTCCAGAGCGATTGGTGTTAGCTTATAATTCAGGAATATTTCCTTGGTTTGAAGATGATGAACCTATTTTATGGTGGAGTCCGCCAGAGCGAATGGTTTTGTTTTTCGAAGACTTAAAGATTTCAAAAAGTATGCGAAATATCATCAATCAAAGAAAGTTCAAAGTTACTTTTAATACTGCATTCAGAGAAGTAATCCTAAATTGCAAAAATATATCCAGAAAAGATCAGCCTGGCACTTGGATTACCGATAATATGGTAGAAGTGTATTGCAAACTTCACGAATTAGGCATAGCAAAAAGTGTTGAGGTTTGGCAAGATGATGAATTAGTAGGCGGTTTATATGGCGTTGATTTAGGTCATATTTTTTGTGGTGAAAGTATGTTTTCTAAAGTTTCAAATGCCAGTAAAATGGCTTTCGTCGCTTTGGCGAAACAATTAGAAATGGCTAATTATTGCTTGTTAGATTGCCAAGTATATAATGATCACTTGGCTAGTTTAGGCTGTGTAGAAATTGAAAGAGAAGATTTTTTGATGGTGTTGAAGGGTTAAAACTTTGACAACGTTCTCACATACAATTCTTCTACTTTTTTTCTAGCCCAATCTGTTTTTCTTAAGAATTTTAGACTTGAATTTACAGATGGATTTTCCTTAAAACATTTAATGTTTATTAGTTCTGCTAAAGTGTCAAATCCATAAAAATCTACTAATTGTTCTACAATAGTTTTCAAAGTTTTTCCGTGAAGTGGGTCGTTGCTCATAATTTTATTTTCTTGTCCAGCAATCCATTACATGATCATTTACCATTCCAGTGGCTTGCATGTGAGCATATACTACAGTAGAGCCGACAAATTTAAATCCGCGTTTTTTTAAATCTTTGCTCAAAGCATCTGAGATAGGAGTGGTGGCTTTGACTTCGCTTAAAGTTTTGGGTTGGTTGTCGATAGGTTTTCCATCTACAAATCCCCAAATGTATTTAGAAAATGTCCCAAATTCTTCTTGCACTTTTAAAAACGCTATTGCATTGGTAACCGTAGCTTTAATCTTTAATTTGTTTCGAATAATTCCTGTGTCTTCTGCTAATTCAGCCATTTTATCTTCTGAATAATTAGCTACTTTTATCAAATCAAAATTGTCAAATGCTTTTCTGAAGTTTTCTCTTTTTGCTAAAACCGTATACCAACTCAATCCCGCCTGAAACGTTTCTAAAACCAAAAATTCGAAAATAGTGGCATCGTCATAAACGGGTTTTCCCCATTCGTTATCATGATAATTACGGTACAAATCGTCTTTTTCGCACCAAGCGCAACGGTTTTTATTTTCCATCTTTCGCTAAGTATTTTTCAATTAAATAATGCCCTAAATAAATCAACGGTGTTAAACCAACAGCAATTAAAAGTTTTACTGTATATCCTGTTAATGCGGATGCTATGAACATTTTAGTATCAATTTTTCCAGGTAGCCAAAATGCAATTCCTAATACAATAAAACTATCAAAAAGTTGTGAAATAACGGTTGAGCCAGTACTTCTCAACCAAATCATTTTTTTTCCTGTTCGGTTTTTTACAAAATGGAAAATGGTAACATCAATTAATTGGGAAACTAAAAAAGCTGTGATACTTCCCACAATAATCCACATACTTTGCCCGAAAACAGCAGAAAATTGTTCGTCTGTAATTAAACCATCGCCTTTAACTGCAGGAATTTGTAATCCAATCAACAGTAGAAAAAAAGTATAAGCAATTAATCCAGCTGTTATAAAAGAGAGTTTCTTTACTCCTTTTTCTCCAAAATATTCATTGATTAAATCGGTTGTAATGAAGACAATGGGCCAAGGTAAAATACCTAAACTCATTACAACATCTCCAATGTAAATTAATTTTCCACCTATTAATTCGGCAACTAAAGCATTGGTGATAAAAATACCAGCAAGAATTACATAAATAATATCTTTTCTTCTTTGAAACATAGCAATTGTTTTACCAAAAGTAGAGAATTATATTGCAAAAAAAAACTTCAACCCGAAGATTGAAGTTTTTATATGTATTTGAATTAGGTAGATTAACCTAAAGCAACTCTTCTGAAACCAGTAACAGTTAAGTTAGCATCTACAGATTTAATGTAGTTAGCAACACTCATAGAACTGTCTTTGATAAAATCTTGGTTTACTAAAGTATTGTCTTTGTAGAAACGTTGGATTTTTCCTTTAGAAATGTTGTCTAACATTGCTTCTGGTTTACCTTCAGCTCTTAATTGTTCTTTAGCAATTTCGATTTCTTTTTCAATGATTGCAGCATCAACACCAGCTTCGTTTAAAGCAATTGGGTTCATAGCAGCAGCTTGCATTGCAACGTTTTTAGCAGCTTCGTCAGCACCAGCAACGTTAGCAGATAATGCCACTAATGTAGCAATTTTACCAGCATGAATGTAAGAACCAACATAAGCACCTTCTAATCTTTCGAAAGCACCGATTTCAATTTTCTCACCGATAACACCAGTTTGCTCGATTAATTTCTCAGCAACAGTGATTCCGTTGAAATCAGAAGCTAATAATTCTTCTTTAGTAGCATAGTTTAATGCTTGGTTAGCTAAATCATTTGCTAATTTAACGAAAGATTCGTTTTTACCTACGAAGTCAGTTTCACAGTTTAATGTGATTGCAACTCCAGCAGTGTTGTCAGCATTGATAACAGCAACAGCAGCTCCTTCAGTAGATTCTCTATCTGAACGGTTAGCAGCTACTTTTTGACCTTTTTTTCTTAAGTTTTCGATAGCTAAATCGAAATCTCCTTCAGCCTCCACTAATGCTTTTTTACAATCCATCATTCCAGCACCAGTGATAGTTCTTAATTTATTTACGTCTGCAGCAGTAATATTTGCCATTTTGTATTTTTTTTATTTGTTGTTTATAAAAGTAAAAATTCCAATTACTAAATCCCAAATTCCAATTTTACTAAATTGCTAACTAAAAGTTAGAACAAGTTTGGAATTTGGAATTTAATTCTTGGAATTAATTGATTTATGCTTCAGTTTCAGTAGCAGGAGCTTCAGTAGCTTCTACTTCTTTAGCTGGTAATTCATCTTTTTCAACTTTTCTATCAGAAAGACCTTCTACGATAGCAGAAGAAACTAATGATAAAACTTTTTCAATTGATTTAGAAGCATCGTCATTTGCAGGAATTACGAAGTCAATTGGACGTGGATCCGAATTCGTATCTACCATTGCGAACACTGGAATGTTTAATTTTTGAGCTTCTTTAACAGCGATATGCTCAGCTTTTACGTCAACTACGAATAATGCAGCTGGTAATCTAGACATATCTGCAATTGAACCTAAGTTTTTCTCTAACTTAGCTCTTAAACGATCAACTTGTAATCTTTCTTTTTTAGATAAAGTCATGAAAGTACCGTCTTTCTTCATTCTATCAATAGAAGCCATTTTTTTAACAGCTTTACGGATAGTTACGAAGTTTGTTAACATACCACCTGGCCATCTTTCAGTGATGTAAGGCATGTTACAAGCTGCTGCTTTTTCAGCAACGATATCTTTCGCTTGTTTTTTGGTAGCAACGAATAATACTTTTCTACCAGAAGCAGCAATTTTTTTCAAAGCTTCGTTAGCTTCTTCAATTTTAGCTGCAGTTTTATATAGGTTAATGATATGAATACCATTACGCTCCATATAAATGTAAGGAGCCATGTTTGGATCCCATTTACGAGTCATGTGTCCGAAGTGTACACCTGCTTCTAATAACTCTTTAACGTCAATTTTGTTTGCCATTGTGTAATAGTTTACGTTCCGTGATTAGCAATTTTCAAGTAGTTACTTGCGTTAGTCTTGAAAATTTAGATGCTAAACTAATTCCCTTTTTACAAGGAATATCGACAACTTTGTTTTTAATTCAATTTTAATTGTAAAAATAAATCCGAAAATATATTCTGATAAATACCGAATATTAACGTTTTGAGAATTGGAATCTCTTACGTGCTTTTTTCTGACCGAATTTTTTACGTTCAACCATTCTAGGATCTCTTGTTAATAATCCTTCTGGTTTAAGGATAGCTCTGTTTTCAGCCTCAACTTCACACATTGCTCTTGCAATAGCCATTCTCACAGCTTCTGCTTGTCCTGTTGAACCACCACCATATACGTTTACTTTAACGTCAAAGTTTGATGCATTTTCTGTCATAGACATTGGTTGCATAACTTTGTACTGTAAAGTTGCAGTTGGGAAGTAGTTAGTGAATTCTCTTTTGTTCACCGTGATTTTTCCTGTTCCTTCTGAAACATAAACACGTGCAACAGCGCATTTTCTTCTACCGATTTTGTGAATAACTCCCATTACTTAAGATCGTTTAGGTTAACGGTTTTAGGTGATTGAGCTGCATGTTTGTGCTCAGAACCTACATATACATTTAAATTGCGGAATAATTCAGCACCTAATTTGTTTTTAGGTAACATTCCTTTGATAGCTTTTTCTACTAATAATGCAGGATTTTTTTGTTGCATTACTCTAGCAGTTAAACTTCTTTGACCTCCTGGGTAACCTGTGTGTCTGATGTACGTTTTGTCATCTAACTTGTTACCAGTAAGGTTGATTTTTTCTGCGTTGATAACGATTACGTTATCTCCACAATCAACGTGCGGTGTATAACTTGGCTTGTATTTACCTCTTAAAAGCATCGCTACTTTTGTAGATAAACGACCTAAGTTATGCCCTTCAGCGTCCACAACAATCCACTGCTTGTCTGCAGTTGCTTTGTTGGCTGATACTGTTTTGTAGCTTAATGTGTTCACAATAATTAATTTAAATTAAACATTCCATTCCCAATAAAGGGAGTGCAAAAGTACAATTAATTATTAGAATTGCAAACCCCTTTTATAAAATATTATTTTTTATAAATAGTTACATCTCACATCTTTATGTAAAAATCAGTTCAACTTGTTTTTTTAAATACAAGAAATACACTATTTTTACGGCTTAACTTTTACGTATGAAAGCAAAAGCAACTCTAAAACAGATTGCCCTTGAATTTGGGGTCTCCATTTCTACTGTATCTAAAGCGCTTAGTGATAGTCCTGAGATTAGTGAAGCTACCAAGGTAAAAATTCAAGAGTATGCTGCTTTGCAGAATTATAAACCTAATAGTATTGCTAAGAATTTAAAAAATCAACGCACGAATACTATTGGAGTTATCATACCTAATATATTGAATCCGTTTTTTGCAAAAGTGTTTAGCGGTATTGAAAAAGAAGCTTTATCAAAAGGGTATAATGTAATTACCGGGATTTCTAATGAATCTTTAACGAAAGAACAACAAGTAATGGACATGCTCAACAATGGAACTATTGACGGTTTTATTGTGGCAATTGCCGAAGAAACGCAATCGTTAAAAGATTATAAACATTTTAGAGATATTATGAACAGTGGCACACCTATCGTAATGTTTGATAGGGTGGCCGATGGAATTAATTGCGATAAAGTTGTAGTAGACGATTTTGATTCTGCTTACGATGCTACAACCCATTTAATTAAATTAGGAGGAAAAAAGATCGCATTGCTTTCTACGATTCATAATTTGAGTGTTGGTAAGTTGCGATTTGAAGGTTATCAAAAAGCGCTTTCTGATGCTAATTT
>JACCDZ010558796.1_pt1 | contig 16643 bp, 15 predicted proteins | sample 7449551 | NCBI WGS metagenome assembly JACCDZ01 (sample SAMN15323452, study PRJNA562643) | freshwater metagenome | isolation source: river surface water | place: USA:Blue River Watershed | collected 2017-08-18 | reverse complement strand
AGTGGGTGGGGCGTCTGTGTCGGGTAAGCCTGGCGGCGGGTTTGCTGCCGGGTTTGCTGCATTATACGCGGGGCCGGGAGTTTGTCAACCTGCTTCGGGGCGGGTCGGGGCGGTGGCTTGCCGCGTGGTGTGACTGCATGTTGGCAGGTGGCTGGAAGTTTGTCAACCCCCTGCTGCGTTGCCGGCTGGCTGGTGGGCCGGTGCCGGTTACTACGTGGTACGGACTGCATATTGCACCATCCGGGCGCTGGTGTCAACCCCCGGTTACGTCTGCCCGTTGCGCCCGCGCCACAGGCCGCTATCCCCATATATGTACGCGTATGTGCGTGTGCGCACGCGTAGGCGCGTATATGCATGCGCGCTCAGTCCAGGCCGCAGCCGGGCCGCTACCAGGCCGCCCCGCCAAAACGAAAACCCCGCGCCGGAAAACCGGGCGGGGTTGTTGCCGGCGCTCAAACGGCAGGGGCAGGGAGGCGGGCGAGCGAATTGCGGTATTCGCGTGCCTGGCATACCAGCCGTTTGAACAGGATGAAAACGATGCGGGCCAGATCGTAGCGAAGCGGGTCATCGTACCAGTTGCCCCGGTGCAGGCAGGCTGCGAGCTTGGCGGAAGCCTCGCTGGCCGTGCGTGGGGTTTTCATGGTGTTTCCTTGGCCTGGTCGGTGGGGTCAGGCCGAAGCCTTGAGCAGCAGGTTGCGCAAGGTGCCGAGGGCGTGGACATACCCTTCCTTCGGAACCGAACCCGACAAGCGGGCGCGAACCATCGGCACGACCGGGCCGTCGCAGTTCCAGGTCTTGTCAAAGGTCAGGGTGAGTACCCGCCACGGATTCGCTCGGGACGTCAATATGGTCATCGCGGCAGTTTCCAGCCGGGCCGGGTTGTGGCAGCAGTGTTCGGTGTCGATCTGCAAAAGGCGCAACAGCATGCAGAACTCGGCCACCGTCATGTCAGTGAACTGTTCAAGGGCCGCCTGGGCTGCCACGCTTGAGAAGTCAACCTCGGGGGTCAGGCCGAGGGTGCGGCGCGTTTCTTCGATTGCCCGTTCCAGCATGGCGGTCGTGATTCTGGCGACAGGGGCAGGGGCAGGGGCAACGGGTACAGAGGGATGCTTGAAGTCTTGCACGGGATTTCTCCAGTCTGGTTTGCTCTCTTGGCGGGCTTAACCAAAACCCCGCCTCCACGAAGGAAAGCGGGGTTTGCCGCGTGCTTAGCGGGCGCGGGCAGCAGACGCGGCAGCAAGCCGGGCCACGATCAGCGTCAGGCTATCAGACAGGTAGCCAGCCGGCGGCAGTTCAAACAGCAGGGCTCCGGGCAGGGGCTTGCGGACGGAAGCCTGGAAGGTGTCCCACTGCTTGTCCATCAGGTCGAGGAAGGCTGCCGGCGAACCCCGGTCAGCATAGCGTTGCAGGTAGACTGCCTTGTCTTCGACACGCGGGAAAACCACGGCGAAGTCCCAGCCCTCCTGCGACATCGCCTCGCGCACGACATCGTGCGAGGATACCAGCGTGATTGCATCGCCCTCGGGTGCTGCGCGCAGATGCTGGATGTAGTTCTCGGGAAAGAGGTTCTTGTCGAAGGTGCTGGAGTCGGAATCGCGGACGAAGAAACCCGAAAGGTCACGCGTGTCGCGGAAGATCGAGGACTTCCCGGTGCCGGGGAAGGCGCTGATTAACAGGTGCATGGTTTGCTCCTTGGTTTGTGGTGTCAGGGTGCAGGCCGGAAGGTCTGCGGGTCGAAGCTCACATGCCGGGACAGGGCCGGGCCTTGGCCTGCGGATGCAAGTCCCGCCATTCCTTGTCCTGCCAGTTCATGTAGTTGCAGTATTCGCCCACGCTGAAGGCCCGCCAGGCTGGCGCTTGGCCGGAAGAACGGGCGTTACGTCATAGCCGATCCAGAATACCGGAAACACGAAGGAACAGCGTTGCTGCGCCTGGCCGATTCGCTCTGCCGCCGAGTGGTATTCCTGCGTGGCATACCGGGCAGCGAGCAGGGCAAGGGCCTGCTGCACCTCCCGCAACAGGTCGTCCCCCTCGTCGTCCAGCGCAGCAGCGTAAAAAGGGGGAAGTTCCGATCCCTGCTCACCCTGTCAAGGAAGCGCAGCCAGTTCGCCACGCGTGACCTTACGGCGTCAAGGTCAGGGAAAAGCGCGGCTATGGTCGCGGCATCCAGCTTGCGCGGCAACTCCATGTTCAGGTTGTCCATGTACTCTCCAAAAGAAAAACCCCGGCGTGGTTGCCGGGGTTTGGTTGGTGCAGGTTCACGCGACCAGGCGCGAGACTTTCACGACACGCCGCACGTTGCCAGCCTGCCGAACCTTAACGTCGAGGGCCACGCCAGTTTCCCGCGAGAGGGAGCGCAGCAGCGACACGGAAGGGCGACCCGTATAGGTGCCGTTCAGGATGCGGTTCAGGAGGTCATGCGGGTTTTGCTTGAGTTTGACGGTTTCCATTGTTTTCTCCAATGTTGTAGTTCTTTGGGAGAGCGACATTGCTGCAAAGAACATCCCTGCGTTATAGGCAGGTTCCCCGTGCGTGTCAAGGCAGCGGGGAAAGTGATATTAACCGATGGCCCGTGCTTTCGTCAAACTGGCTGCGGTGCAGTGCGCTACGGCCTGGTGCCGAAAACCTCCGGGCCGTAGGTAAGCCAGGCCCAGGTTGCCCACTCCATCAGCCTGCTGTCCAGGTCGAGTGCATCCTCCGACATCGGGCAGGCTGTCACAGCCTGCGTGACCAGGTCTGGCACGGAATCCTCCGGCAGGTCTGGTACAAGACGCGCTCCGTCATAAAAGACACCTTCGTCAGTACGGCTGTGCGGGCAGACCGCAGCGGGGCCAGCCACACACATGCTAAAGTCTCGGGCGTCGTAGCGCGGGTTGTGCGCAACCAGCAGTGACATATAGAGCCGCCAGCGGGCAAGGTTCAGCTTGTTCCGCGCCTTCTCGTCCACGGGGCCGAGGGCAGCCAGCAGGGCCTGCACGGCCAGGACTGCCGACAGGCTGGTTTCACGCGCCTCGCTACCGAACTGGATGTTCGTTGTACGGTACTGGCGGTCAAGGTGGGTACGCAAGGCTGCGCGCAATGCCCTGTTCAAGGCAGCGTCGTTCAGTTCATAGCCGCAGATGTCTTTGCCTGGCCTGTGTTGCAACAGCGCCGAGGTGGCCTTGCCCTCTGCGGCGACCTTTTCCCACAGGACTGCATCCCCGACTACCAGGAATTGCCGGTTGCGCTGGTCGGCAAAGACCTTGTAAGTATCATGGACGCGGGCAAGCGGTGCGCACATGAAAACCATGCTATTAAAAGGCACAACATTGTTTTCTCCCTGCGTGGTCAACGCGGTGTCCTGTCAGTGTAAACGGAAAACAAGAGGTCGTCCCACGGCGTACCGTCTGCTTCGCCATTGAATAGCTCGGCAAAGGGTACGTCCAGCGGGGCGCAGTAAAGGTTGCTGGCGGGGTGTTCGTCAAGCAGGCGTTCTGCCACGTCAAGCGGCACCTGGGCCACGCGTTGCTCAAGGTCAACTTCCCACGTCGAGGAACTGTTGCCGTCGGCATCCTGCACGGTGACGTGGCGCAGCAGCGAGCGGCCACCGGAACTCTCGACGAGCAGCCGCAGGAGTTCTTCTGCGCAACTCGCGCAGGCAACGCCGCCGGCTTGCGCTTCTTCCAGCAGCAGGAACAAGTCCTCGGGGTAGTCAAGGCTCGCGGCCACAAAGCCCAGCACGAGCGGCCACGATACCTGCACCTTGCCATTCTCGGGCTCTTGCAGCATGGACAGGAACAGGACACCCGCCGGCTTGGCGAAGTAGGCTCCCTGCCCCGTGATGTCCATGCGGGTTCTCAGCAGCTTCGTGGCAATGCCGCCGTCCATGCGTGACAGGTACTGGAAGACCTGGCCGGAACGCCAGCTTCCGATTGCGCCCGTACCCTTCGCCCACTGTTCCAGTATGGCGGCGTCGTGCTGGGCGCGGGTCATGCCGAAGGCTTCGCCCTCGCGCCAGTGGTAGTCTCCGTGCAGGTAGAGCATGAGCCAGAGGTATTCGGCAGTGTCGATTTCCGGGGGCGGTGCGCAGAAGGGTTGCAACGCCTGCAACGCTACCCGGCCATTCTTGAGCGGGCAGTAGCCGGTCTTGCTGGCAGCAAGCAGCCCCCACATTGCTTCAAACAGCACGTCGGGGTTTTCCAGCCACGGTTCTTCGCCCGTGAGGGTAAAGCGGTCAATCGAGTGGCGCAGGAAGAAACCCTCCCGGTTCTCGATGTAGGAGGGGGCAAGAAAGCGTGCTTGGCCGATGTGGCGTTCCAGCGCCGCGTCCACCACGGCATCCGTGCGCAGGCTTGAGGGCAACAGGGCAAGCGAGTGGTTGCCCTGCACATAGTCAAGCGCCCACGCCTCGGTGGCTTCATAGCCCTCGACATAGCGTTGCAACAGGCCGGCTTTGTCCTCGTCGCTACAGGCGTTTATGGTCATCAACAGGGGTGTCATGGCGAGTCGTTGGTCTTGTGTGAACATGGGGAATACCTCGAAAGTCTGTGGCAAGAGAAAACCCCGCCAACTTAACAGCGGCGGGGCTTTGGTGCAAACCGCAGGGCGGTTATATGCGCGCGAGGGCGATCAGGGCGCGGCAGTCCTGCATCAGCGTCTTGTCGGAGTAGGCAGCCTCGATGCCGCCGAACAGCACGAGGTCGAGTTCATTGCTGCGCAGCACGTAGATTCGCGGGTTCTCCTGGGCGAGCCCCACGCGTTCCAGCTTCAGCGCCTCGACCCCGGCCTGCAAGTCAGTCTGCGTGACCTTGTCGAGTTCGACCAGCGCATAGAGACGACCGAGACTTTCCACAAGCGCCCAGCGCCCGCCCAGCGCCGCCAGGTTGTCAAGGGCGAATAGCTTGTTCGTCGGGACGATGACCTCCGGGTAAACGATGCCGAGCGCCAGCTTGATCTGGTCGTAGGTCTGCGTCGGGGTGAAGGCGGCCCACGCGGCATACAAGTCCTGGGCAATCGCATTCACGGGCTCGCGCATCAGCGGCGGCAGGGATCGGTCTGGTTGCTGCGCCATGTCACACCACCGTTACCTTGAGCGTGGCGCGGCGCTGGCGGTCGCTCGTGGAGGCGATTGCCTCGACCTCGAAAGCCCCTTGCGGCACGACCGGGTTCTCCGGCGTGGAAGGTTTGGTGACCAGCGTCACGGAGAAGGCCAGGTTATTCACCTGGGCGATGTTTTCCAGCGAGCCGTTTGCGAAGGTATAGCCGCAGGCCGCCGGCAAGCGCAGCGTCAGGGAAATCGCCGCAGCGTAACCGACTTCGCGCAGAAACTCGACCAGCAGTTGCGGCGCGAGGGCATTCGTGCGCTGGTCGGTGCTGGCGCGCAGGAAAGAAAACTTCGCCACGCGGTCACTGATGTTCGCAACGTCAGCGTCCACGATGGTCTGGCTTTGGGCCAGCGGCACCTCGGCCTTGGCACCGTTTGAAAAGGTGACGACCAGCGCGGACTTGTCGGCCTTGATGTCAAGGCCGGTTACGCAGGTGAAGTCAAGCATGGAAGCGGAAACGAGCATGGTATGGTTCCTTATGCCATGGCAAGGTTGGTGAAGCGTTCAAACTCAAGGGCGCTGACTGTGGCGGTGCGCTCCTGCTGGGCGAAGCCGTAAAGCTCCGTGCGGTAGCGGCCAAGTTCCGGCGTGATGTCGATCACCGTGGAACCGTCGTAAAAGGAGGTTTCCCAAAAGGCGTCGTGGACATAGAGGGAATCGGCAAAGACCAGCAGGTCGTCACGCGAGACATTCTCGCCCAGGGCATAGTAGTTGCTGTCCACGAACTCGCGGCGCAGCAGGGTGGAACACAGGTTACCCGTCAGGAACACGGGCGAGAAAACGATCAGGCAGGCCCGGTTGCCCAGCAGCTTGCCGCTAACCTCAAGGGTGATCGTCGTGCCGATCACGGTGGCCTTCACGTCGCTTGCGCTCTGTTGCAGCGGCCCGATGAACAGCAGCCACTCGCTGCCGGCAGGGAAGTCGAAGGTCTGTGACGCAGCCGCCACGAAGTTGTTCTTCCTGGCCTTCACGCCCGTTGCCCCCGCTTCGGTATTGCGCCGGAAGCCGGCCACGGTATAGACCCCCGCCTGCTTCACGCGCAGCAGCTTGCGGTGCGGCATGTGGGAATACTCGTGCTTCCCCAGCTTCAGGCCATTGCAGAAAACCAGCACCACGTCAGCGTCGGGAAGCTCGACCTCGGCGTCGGCAGCCAGCTTGCCATACTCGCGCTTGAAACAGTTCAGGCCATACTGCACGAGCCGCCCTTCCAGGTCTACCCACTTGTAGTTCTTCGTGGGAACTTCAAGCTCGGCGTAAACAGTCTCGATGACCAGCAGGACATAGCCCTTGCCGATTGAAGCCGCGTCGAAAACGAAGCGGTTGTTTTCCAGCGTGTAGGAGAGGGTCAGCTTGCCGTCAATGAACAGGGCCAGCGACACGGGCGGGGTCGCAAAGGTCAAGCCTTCTTCCGAGGCAATACCGCGCAGGACACGGGGCGAGGAATAGGCGGAAACCTGCTTGGCCGGGGACTGGCTCCACGCCACATAGGGCGCGGCATGAACCTGCTCGAAGACCCACTTGGGGGCCTCCGTGCCTCCGGTCATGTAGACGCGGGTTGCCAGCGGCAGGCCGCTTGCCTCGTCGAAGACCAGCAGGGCGTCGTCACCCAGCACCTGGTTTTCGTAGGCGTCGATCTCCGGCAGCGCGTCCTGGCGGTTGAAGGTGAAGAAGGCTGCCCACGAGTCGCCGGTATTCTCCGAGGTGAAGACAAGCGCCGTGACGCGGGAGCGTTGCGCAGCATTCGCCGTGAAGATCACCCGGTCATTCACGAAGGCATAGGAGCCAGGTTGTTGCAGCCTGCCGTCCAGCCACACCAGATGCTGCTCGGCAAAGGCGCGACTGGTTTCGAGGTTATAGCCCTCAAGCCGCGTGGCGCTCTCGCCCGCCTCGACCCACGCAGTCAGCACGCGGAAGCGCAGGGCATTCGGTTGGCGCGAGGTTGACACCTGCTTGCCGGAAGCCAGCACGTAATGGCTCGGGACATTCGCAGTCGGCGGCAACTGGTTCGTATAGTGGCGGTAAAGCAGCACCAGCGACGTGGGGCCGAGTTCAAGCGGCGCACCCTCCACCGTCAGGGTGGGCTGGCCTTCCTTGAACCAGAAGCGCACCATGCGCGTGGAGCCATAGCCCTTGCCGACTGCGACGAAGGCGATCAGGCGCTCGTCGGGGTAAAGCTCGAAAGCCAGCGGCCAGTCCTCTCCGGCAGCGATGGCAGCCGGCGGGGTATACTGCCCGGCCAGCAGGTGATCGCTGAATGTCCAGCGGTGGGCAGCGACGCCATACTTGAAGGCCAGGGTTGGGCGTTCGAGCCCGGCGTAAAAGAGGTCGTTCACGATCAGGGCGTTCGCCTGGCTGTCGTGGGGTGCCGGCAGGTCTTGCAGGCGCGTACCCGGCAGCATGGCATGTTCGCTGATCGTCAGGGTGTCGATCACGCGGGAGGCCGGGCGCTCAAGCGCAACCGGCAACTGTATCGGCGTGACGCGGGAACCGCGCTCGAAACGGATTGGCGGGTCAAGCTGCGCGACTGCGAACGGGTTCTTGTCTTCCGTGTAAAGCACGAGTTCCTTGAACTCCGTACCCGTCGGCAAGTCCGAGCCGTCGATTGCCTTGGCGTCGCCGCCGACCTGCAAGTGGACGATCATGCTGGAAACGTCAACGTAGGTGATTGCGCTGACCTGCCCGCGATAGACGGGAGCCTTGGCTCCGTTTTCCTTGCGGTCGAAGGGCTCGTTGCTCGTCCCCAGCACGAAGGAAACGATTGCCACGGGCTCGCCGCTGAAGGTGCCGTAAAGCAGCTTGCTGCCGAAGTCTGTCAGTTCTAGCTTGTCGGCCATGTCTGGTTACTCTCCCCAAAGGCTGCTGCGTTGCAGGGGTGTCAGGGTTCTCGCCCCGCCTGCACGAAAGACCTGCGAATACAGGACGAGGCCCGTGCCGTCCACCGGCAACAGTTCCATCAGGGCCAGGTCATGCACGCGCAGTGTGACTGGAATGTATTGCCGGATTAACTCAAGCACCCGGTCGTAAAGCGTCTGGTTTGACCTCGGTTGCAGGTTGAAACGCAACTGGCGGAAGTTCACGACCAGGTTTACGTGCGTGGTGCGATACCAGCTACCGCCATGCACGACAAGCTGGCCCAGCGGCTTCGGGTAGAAACGCTTGTAGTCGTTGCTGTAAAGCGTGGTGACCTGCATGTCGGCACCCAGGAAGTAGCTCACGAAGCGCCACCAGTCATCCGTGCCGGTTACCTCCCGCCAGCGGCCAAGCTGCCCCGGCAGGGCCAGCATGGTGGCGGCGTAAGGAGACAGCGCCGATTCATAGGGGTGGCCCAGGGTGGAGACAAGGTGCTTGAGTTGCGCTTCCCCGGAATCGGGCGTCACGCGGTGCAGCAGGCGCAGGTTCGTCTGTACCTCGGCCCGTTGCAGTTGCAGGCTGGTCAGCGCCTGGCCGATTTCCGCCCACCCTTTGCTCTCGCGCATTGCCGGCGGCAGGTAGTTCGCGGCAGAGTAGCTGCGGACACCGGGGTCAAGGTGGCTGTAGTCTGGCTGTTCTTCCTTGCCGGCCTGCACGTCTTCGCTGGCGCGCATGTCCTCGTCAAGGCGCTCGCGTTCGGCAAGTTCCGCAAGCCACTGCTTCAGCGGCTTGCCGCCGGTATTCTCGGTCAGGGGCGGCTTCACGACACAACTCCCTTGCGGCGGTCGGTAAAGGCAACGTCGATTACCAGCGCGGGCGTACCGTCGGCAGCGCGGCGCAGCTTGGGGTATTGCCACGGCTTCAGGCCGCGCAAGTCTGCGGTAGGCTGCTTGACCCGCACCTCGTCCACGGCGCTGCTGACGGTGGCTGCGCGCTTGTAGTCGTCCAGCAGGATTGACCGGGACAGCAGGCCAGCCTGGCGCTTGAACAGGGCTTGAACGGCAGTGGATGCCTGCGCCCTCACGTCGGCTTCAATGCCGTCATTGAAGATCAGGATTTCCAGCCACACCTCGACTTCCACGGCTTCCAGCGGCAGGTTGAAACCGACCTCGCGGGCGCAGCGGCTCTGGCCCAGCAGGTACGTCCGGAACTCGGCTTTCTCCCGCTCGGAAAACTCGTCGCCCTTGATCGGCAGCGCCACGCATTCGACGTGGTTCATGAAGGCCGGGTGGTCATACTTGCGGTCGAGCTTGACCAGTTCGTCCTGGCCCAGCACCAGGCAGTCGGCCACGTTCGGCAGCGGCAGGATGCTGTTGCTGTGTTCCGCCGACGTGCCGAGGGACGCGGCCTTCACGCCGACGCGGGCAACCTGCGGGGCCGTGATCTTGTAAAGCAGGGGCGACGGCTGATCCTGGCCGCCGGTTACGGCAGTCAGGGACGTACCCGAGACTTCCGGCAGGGTAGGGCAGGTTATGCTTTCCCCGATCAGGTTGTCATTGTCGCGGGCTCCGCCGACCTTGGCGCACCAGACCTGAATCTCGTCGCCGGGTTTGGGGCGCTTGCCGTGCAGGTTGTCGCCAAAGGTGATCGTGGCAAAGCCCTCAACGTCAGTGTCGTCAAGGAAGACTTCGTCAGCGGGGCCGAAGGTGAAAAGGGCTTCGTCAGTGCGCTGCCACATGCGCCCGGCCACGATGACTGCAACGTCATAGTCGCTCACGGTGAAGGCATTGAAAGGAATGCGCAGGGTTTCAAAGGTGGTGCCGTCAGGGAGGTTGGTTGCGAAGGCATGCACGTCCCCGGCGTAAAGGTAGACGCCGGTATTGGGGCCGCCCACCTCATACTGGCCGTCTGCGAAGTAGATGTAGTGGCGGCAGTAGAAGTTCTTGCCGCCGATCACGAACTTGGTGAAGGGGTCGATTGTCAGCTTGCCGTTTGCCTCCGGGCGCGTCAGCAGGACTTCGGTTCTGGCCGGGGTCTTGCGGGTGAGGCGCTGGCCCAGCGACTTCGCGCCGGTATGGATTGAACTCGGACGCTGGGCGGAAACGAGGTTGGCTTCCCGCTGTGACGCCAGGATGGCCGCGTTGTTGTAGCAGCCAAAGACCGCTTCAAGGTCGGCGATTATCGCTGCCACGGACTTGTCGTCCTGGACAGCAGTCAGGCCGTGGGCGAGGAATACCTGCTTCGCGTGTTCACGCAGTTGCAGCACGTCCACGGAACTCAGGGGAATGTCGGGAAGGTTCATGGGAGTTCTTTCTTCCTGTTACATGGAACCCTATTAAAAGAAAACCCCGGCGACAAACCGGGGTTGCAAATCACTTGGCAGTGCCTTTAACGAGCAGCCCGAGCGGATTTCCCGCCGGGTCGCACGACCTGCTGACTTCGACGGCATAGAGCTTGCCGGAAAACTCGGCGTCGAAAGTCAGGGCGTCAGCCTGGCCGGTTGCCACGCGGAACTCGGCGGCATTGAGCCGTTCCAGTTCCTTGCCGGGGATGTAGCAGGCAAGCTCCGTGATGGTCTTGCCCTTCAGGCATTCTGCGCCGCAGCCGGCGATCTGCCTGAAGGCTTCATTGGCAAAAACGCATTCGCCCCGGTTGTTCTTGTAAAGGTAGAAGTCGGGGCTCTGGTCGAGCAGGGAAGTCAGCAGGGCGATTGTCTCGTCCTTTTCGATCAGGGAGTCGTCGAAGTCCTTGCCTTCGCTGAAGACACCGATGCCGCCGTAGGCAACGCCCTTGGCGTCCTTGAGCGAGGTTGACAGCAGCTTGCCTTTGCGGGGCGTGGCCGCCAGGAAGGTCACGTCGTCAAGGCGTATGGAGTTTCCCTCGCGCCTTGCCGGGGCATTGGAGGAACGGAAGTAGTCGCCGGGTTTCTTGCCAAGGATGTGCCGGGCTTCCAGGCCGGTTGCCTTGCAGAACGCCGGGTTCACGAACGAGAAGCAGCCGGCGATGTCGAGGACATACAGCGGCTGGGGCGACACGTCGAACAGTACCTGCTGGAATTGCAGGTGCGTTTCGGAATGGCGCTGGGCCTGGGCGCGGTAGATCACGGTTCCCGTCAGGGAGGCGACCAGCCGGGCCGAGTCGAACTCAGCCTGCCACCAGCTTGGCTCGGGCCGCTGGTTGAAGACAAGCAGCAGTTCACCCCACCACAGGTTACCGGCGTAAACCGGCACGAGCAGCATGGCACACGCACGGGGGAAGTTGCTGCGCACCTCCGGGGTCATGTGGTGCTGGCGAATCTCGGCGGGCAGGTTGGCGGCCAGCCTTGCTGCGGCGTTCGGGAACTCGCGGTCGAGGTTCCAGGTCGAGAGTACCTGCGAACCGGCCAGGGTGCGGGCTGCCTCGTAGGTCGTGCCGCACAGGTCATTGGCCTGCGACATGCGCTTGATTACGTAGGCGTGGTCGGCGTGGCTGTTCGTCAGGTAGGTCGTCAGCAGCGTGTGGATGTAGTTCCTGCGCTTGTCGGCAAGGTCGTCTGCGCGCAGCAGCACGTCGGCGGCTCCGGCCAGGGCTCCGAAAAGCGAACCCCGCCTGGCATTGCGCCGGCTGATCATCCGCTCGCTGGTCACGTCCCGCCAGATCGTGACGAACATGGGCAGGCCGGCTTCCACGGCGGCGCTGGTCACGTAGTCATAGTAGGTCACGCCGCCCGAGGGCGCGCGCTTCTCCCACTCGACCGGCTTCGGGTCTGCGTGCAGGACATGCGGCAAGACCTGGTTCACGTTGCAGCCTTCCGTCAGCAAGGGGTGAAGCGCCTTGGCTGTCAGGTTGCTGCGGATGATGCGGCCCTGCTGGTCGCTCACGACCACGGCGTCGGAAAGCTGGTCTAGGGTCGCGGGCTGGGGCGGGGCATCGCCACCCCGCGCCCGGTTCATTGCTGCCAGTTGGCCGCAGGTTTTACCCAGCGACTCCGACAGGGCCGTGAGGGGGGTTGCGATGCCGCGAAGTTCCTGCCGCAGGCGATCCCCGGTATCCGTGCGTTCAACTGCCATCATGATTCGGTACTCCGCTGCTGCTCATGTTTGCCTGGCGGAGCAGCCATCGTGGCCGGGCCAGGCGGGTTAGAGGAAAACCCGAAGGATGACTGCGTGTTCATTGCCAGGGTATCGCGTGTATAGAGCAACGCCTGGCGCACGCCGTCAAGGCTATGGGTCACGTTTTGCATCAGGACACGGTACTCGGCCAGCGTGGCCTGGTGCATGGATTCCACCGAGGCGGAAAACTCCTGCACCTGGGCCTTTCGCTCAGCCTCCACCTTGTAAAGCTGGGCTTCCGCCCGGTCACGCAAGGCAGTGATTTCCGCCGCGTGACGTTCGACGGCAGCCCTCAGTTCCTGCTGGGCTGCCTGTGCAATGTTGTCGGCCCGCTCGCGCTCGCGCTCGACCTGCCTGGCTGTTTCCTGCTGGCGCAGCAGCCCCTTTGTTTCGCACTCGCGGCATTCCGTCGCGTAGCGAGTCTCAAGGGCTTCCAGCTTTTTCTGCAACTCGTCATTGTCGCGCTGGGCTTCCTCAAGCCGGGCGGCGACCTGCTGTTCCGAGCGCCTGAAAACGAAGGCCAGGGCCGTAAGGGCCACGACAACGACAGCGACCAGGACTGCAATCGTCGAACCCGTACCCCCGGCCAGCACTGCGTCAACCACCTTCACGGAAACTTCGGAAGTCGTCGCCTGGTCTAGAATGGGGCCAGCCGGTGCAGCCACCTGGACAGGGGCCGCTACTACGTCGCTGATCTGCGTAGGTGCGGCAATCATATCTCTACCTCCTTTTACTTCTTGACCAGAAAAAATGCACCTGTCCTCAAAAGGGCTGCACGATAAAAACCCCGCCCCTGCACCAGCAGGGCGGGGTTCTGTCGGGAGAACGGTCAAGCGTCAAGGCGGTCGTCGTTTTCCGTGTCGTCCTTGCGCTTGGCGTCGAGAATATCCGTCATGGTCTTTTCTGAAATCACGCCGGCAAGCTCGACCTGCGGGTTCACGCCCGCGTCGTAAAGGAAGTCGATTGCAACCTCCGGGTCAACATAGTTGATTACCGCAGTACGCCAGGTGACCTCGCCGCCATTGAAGTGGCCCAGCAGCTTGCCGACTTCCAGCATGGTGGTGTGGAAGAAGTCCACGACCTCCTGCCGCGTGTAGTCGAGGCCGAGTTGCTTGCCGTTGCCAAAAGGCCAGCTCTGCTCACGCAGGCGCAGGGCCAGCGCCGTGCCGCGAGCGTGGCGGAACTTGTGGGGCGAGACTTCATCGTCACCGAAGATGTCGCGCATGTGGCTCACGAGGTCGGTATGCGAGATTTGCTTGCCGTCGATCTTCCAGACGTGGTCTTCCGGGTCACGGCACTTCAGGAGCAGGTCAGTCAGCGCACGATGCACGATCTTCATCGGGTCTGTCGTCGGCTTGACCAGGTGGTGCTGGCCCTGGGCGGCCTTGCCAAGGTACTGGATGTCGATGTAACCGCGCACGAACTGTTTCGTGGCCGGGTCGTAACGCGTCGGGATTATCGTGCAGTGCTTCTTGCGCCACACCATCATGCCGTAGGTTGTCACTTCCTCACCCGTCAGCTTGGCAGCGCCCTTGAAGGACGTTGAACCGTCGCCGGCACCGGGGCGGCAGGCCACCGTATAGAGCAGTTCCAGCGCCACGTTCAGAAGCTGTTCCTTGGTGGAGAAACCCATGTTGGAGCGCCAGCGTTTCTTCGCAGCCGGCAGCAGGTCGATCATCTTGTCAACGATGCCGAACTTCTTGACGCGGGCGCGATTCTGGTAGTCCTTGGTATAGTAGAGGTTCTGCTTGCCGGTATTCTCCGAGTAAACGGAGAAGACGTAGGTGTCGTCGGTATCGGGCGACCAGTCCTTGTTCATCGTGGCGATGCCGGTAGGCTGCACGCCGAGGGCGCGGCCATTCACCGTATAGAGCGTGTTTTTGGCGTCCACCCGGCCCACGAAGTTGGTCGGGATTTTCAGCCAATGCACGCCATACTTCGCCACGCCCTCGCGCACCTCGGCCACGTTCACGGTCTTCTTGCCGGAAGCGGCAACGTACTTCGCCACAGCTTCCTGACCGCTCTTGTTCAGCCGGCTAACGAGCGTGCGGTATTCCGCCACGACTTCCTTGCCGTGTTCCTCGGCAATCTTCTTCAACTCGACCTCCCACAAGGGGCGGGGCGAGTCCTTCGTGACGTAGGATATGATTTCCTTGAGGCGGGCAAAGTCCTTCGACTGGTCTTTGTAGCTTGCCATCTGCGCCGCCTGTTCGGTCACGACAACCGACTTGCCGGCGAACCCTTTCTGCAAGGCGGCAATCGCCTTTTCGTCCCCGGTCACTGCCTTCGGCAAGCGGGAAATCAGCTTGAGCAGTTCGGGCGTGAGTTGCGTGGTCAGCGGGGCAGTCTTCGCCAGCTTGGTCATGTCGCTGGCGAGGTTCTTCACGTAGGAGAGGCCGCGAGGCGTCCCCATTGCCGACACGGCATCACGCAGCACGAACGGCTGCACGCGGAAGGTGGTCATGAAGTTGCCGACCTTGGCGTAGGCTTTCTGCACGTCCATCGACGGCAGCATGCCGCTCTTGGCCCACGAGGCCAGGGCAGCGATCAACTCGACAAAGACAAAGGCTTCTTCACGCAGTTCCGCGAGTCCATCTTGAGCTTCCATATAAACCACCGTTTTGCTGGGATTCGATACGCCCTATTAGGCACGCGCGATACATCTTAACGGCCTTTTCAGGAAAAGGCAAACCCCGGTCATGGCAGGTTCCGTGACCGGGGTTTCGTGGCGCGTCAGATGTAGCGGCAGCCCGTTACCTCACCGCCTTCACCCAGGAGGTGCGGGCAGACTGCCTCGGGTTTCCAGGTCACGGACGGGTTGTCAACCACAGCACCCGTTCCCGTGAAGCGGCTGTCGTCCGTACCGGCGAATACGACGCAATTCTGGCCCGTCACCCTGACCTTCCCGAGCAACAGCAGGGTTGCGTCGTCGATTGCAAACGAGCCTTCACCGGCAACCAGCACGGCAGGCGGGTCATCGCCTTCCCCACCGTCGAACTGAGCTTCGCGGGTTTCGCCGTCAGGGTCAGCGTGCAGTCCTTGTGCTTGATCTTTGTCTTGAACATCTTTGTCTGGTTCCTTTGCTTCAGGAAACCCCGCCAGCATCCGGCAGACCTGGCGGGGTTCCAGTCAGTCACACTGGTAGTAAATCGCGGAGTAGGCTTCCGGCAGGATCGGCACCAGCTTCACGCGGGCATTGTTCGCCAGCACCTCCTTCACGCCCTTGGGCAGGGCCAGCGGTTCATAGAAAGTGCCTTCCAGATACCGGGCGGAAAACACGTCGCAGGTTCGCAGCAGGGCCGGGACGGCAGTCCTGACGACCACCTTGGCTTCGCGCACGGACAGGCCCGTTACGTGCGAGTCATCGGCGTCCGGGTCATAGATTGTGTCTACGCCGTCACAGACAAGCTCCTGCATGAAGCCAGTCACGAACGCCTGGCTACCATTGCCGGCAAGTACGAGCGTGCCAGCGTAGGCGCTGCCACTCAGCTTGATGCGCGAGCGGTTCAGCAGCAGGTTTGTCCTGCTGTCGTGTTCCTCCTCGTCCAGGCGTGCGTCCAGGTCGCAGCGTTCAAGGTACAGGGGTCGTCCGTTCTTCAAGCCGAGCATGGCGATTGAGCCAGTTGCCTTCACGAGTTCGTCAAAGCTGTCCACCCAATAGTCGTCCCCGAACTTGACATTCTCCACGCGGGCCACCCGGATCATCGACAGGTACGGCATGCCGGATTGGCGGTTCGTCGGCAGGTTGGAGGTCACCAGGCCCGGCACATTGACCACGGCAAGCGGAGCCACGACCTTGCCCGTGAAGTCCTGTGACCACTGGCTTGCGTCCTTGCCATAGTCGTAGCTGTCAACCACGACGGCGCTGGCCTCGGCATCGCTGTCTTCCCTGGCTTGTGTCGTGTCGGCGGCACCGTCGGCGTAAAGGCCGGGTGCCCGCGTTTCACCTTCATAGGGCGAGGTGCCGAGTTGTTGCTGCGCGGCGGCATTCAGGGCAGCCACGAAGTTGGCAAGCTGCACGCTGCGCTTCACGCCCATGCCATAGACTGCGCTGGCAGCCCGCCACGTAACCTGCAACCCATGCAGCGACGAGTATTCCTCGTCGGTATAGGGGTTTATCAGCACGCGTCCGAAGGGCCTCTCCAGGTTGCGGTCGTCTGCGGCAGCGAAGTAACCCACCAGCACGCCACGCGTCAGGTCAGCAGGCAGGAAGTGGGAATTCTGGCCGTCAAGCGCCTTGCAGCTTCGCCAGAAGCGGCCCTCCGACTGGGCCAGCACGTCACGGGGATGGCAACTGACAAAGAGGTGGACGGGCTTGCGCTGTTCAGCCCACACCCGTAGCTGGGTTTCCGCCTCGGCAAAGTCCTTTTCCGACAGGGGCTTGTAGGTGAAGGCTGCGCCGCTTGCCTTGGCGGAAATCGTGCTGACCAGCAGGTCGCCAACGTCACTGAGCACCTGTTTGCAGAGCGCGGCAAAGGTCACGTTGTTCGGGTCTGGCACGAACGTCGGAAAATCCGGCGGTAATGGCTCCAGCGTGTAGGCTTCGTTATAGTCCGTGTCATCCCGCAGCCAGTCATCGAAGTCGTAGATGACATCCTTGTCGGTAAAGCTCCTGGGT
>JACCDZ010162134.1_pt1 | contig 16657 bp, 14 predicted proteins | sample 7449551 | NCBI WGS metagenome assembly JACCDZ01 (sample SAMN15323452, study PRJNA562643) | freshwater metagenome | isolation source: river surface water | place: USA:Blue River Watershed | collected 2017-08-18 | reverse complement strand
GAGCGCCATACTTGGCATGCTAAAACACCCATTAACAGACATCGGATTGGCACAATTCTTAGCTGATCACGCGAAGGCGGGGAAATAGGGGTTAGTCGGTGGTCCATGGTCTGTAGTCTGAAGTCTGAAGTCTGTAGTCTGTAGTCTGTAGTCTGTAGTCTATAGTCCATAGTCCATGGTCCATGGTCGGTGGGCGAGAGGCTAGAGACGAGAGACGTGGGGCTGCTCCCCGAAACCCGAAACCCGAAACCCGAAACCCGGTACCTGAAATAAAAACCTTTTCCGATTAGTCTTGTTACTTATTTAAAATTACCTTGGGAAGACGAGTAGCTGTATATCGAACCGCACATTTCAACGCCGCACACCGATTGAATGTCCCTCAGTGGACAGAAGAAGAAAACAAAAAATTCTTCGGGCTGTGCAACAACAATAATTATCACGGGCACAATTACGATTTGCAAGTGAGAGTTGAGGGGGAAGTTGATGAAGTGACCGGTTATTTGATAGATATGAAGGTGCTGAAAGATATGATAGATGAAGACGTGATTGAGGCATTTGATCACAAGAATCTAAATCTGGATGTGCCTGAGTTCAAGGAGTTAAATCCTACAGCAGAAAACATCGTTTGGGTAATTTGGAAGAAATTAAGAAACCGATTGGGAGAAGAGTTTAATCTCAGTGTGAGATTGTATGAAACACCCAGAAATTTTGTAGAATTCAATGGATAAAGACAATATAAACAAGATCCTTTCTCAATGGGATGAAATGGGTGACTCACACGTGGGAAGTTCTAAGGAAACTCCCATGAGAGAAGGTGCTTTCGAAATGGATGACCAATTAAAAATTGAGTTAATCGCTAAGCATTTCAAAGAAATCATGCACGTATTGGGGCTCGATTTGACTGATGATAGCCTCAAAGGCACGCCAATGAGAGTGGCAAAAATGTACGTGAATGAACATTTCAAGGGATTGGATCCTAAGAATAAACCACAACCCACGTTGTTTGAGAATTCTTATGACTATACCGAAATGTTGGTTGAGAAAGACATTACTTTTTACAGCACTTGTGAACACCATTTTGTGCCCATTTTTGGTAGAGCCCATTTGGCTTATTTCTCAAACGGCAATGTGATTGGTCTTTCAAAGTTGAACCGAATTGTTGATTATTATTCAAAACGTCCGCAAGTTCAAGAGCGTTTAACCATTCAAATTGCGGAAGAGTTGAAGGAGGTTTTGCAGACCCAAGATGTCGCAGTGATTATGGATGCTAAGCACTTATGTGTTGCTAGCAGAGGTATAAAAGATACTTCATCGTCAACGGTGACTTCAAGTTTCCACGGAAGATTTAACGATCCAGAAGTAAGGTCTGAATTGCTGAAATATATCACTTCAACGCCTCAGTAAATAGTTTTTGAATTTTGCCTCAAAAATTGAGGTAAATTATCAAAAAATGTTTATTTTTGCACCTCGATAAGTAACACTGATTCGTTGGTGTTACTGCCAAAGCGAAATACGGCGGTCGTAGCTCATCTGGTTAGAGCGCCAGTTTGTGGATCTGGAGGTAGCCGGTTCGATCCCGGTCGGTCGCCCTTAAAAAAGAGGACTTTATAGTCCTCTTTTTTTGTGATAGAATTTCCAGCAATTGAGACTTGCAAATACTGAAAAATTAGAAGATACAAACGACAAAAAAGTTATGGGATTTTAACTTTACCTTTGTCTAATGCTGCTTTGGGTCGCTGGCTGGTTCCCTAATTCTGAGAATCCGTACAACGGCATTTTTATACATAGGCATGCTCAGGCTGTGGCAAACTCAGAGGCCAACCTAACCGTTTTAACATTCGCCACCTATTTTTTCGGTGAGAAAAGGCCAACTAGAATACAAGAATTAACCAACTATCAATGGGTTTTTGTTGCTGTTCCGCAGTTCAAAGGCAAAGCCTTTAAAATTGTGAATTTTGCAATTTATTATTTGGTTTCATTGGGTAAATTATTGCAAATTTTATTAGAAATTCAGCCGCGAACAGTGCATGTTCATGCCGCCGATAAAATTGGAGTTGTAGCAGCTTTTTGGAAGCCCTTTTTTAATTATAATTTATGGCTAACAGAACATTGGGCTATCTTCAATGATTGGGTTACTGATCGGTTTGATAAGCGGAATGGGTGGTTTCAGAAGTCATACAAGTATTTGTGGAATAAAACTGATTATTGTGCGAGCATCAACCTCAATCTTCATCAATCTATGGAGCAAACATTTGGGTCAAATAAGAAGCATATATTATTTCCCAATGCATTAGATTCTGTATTCGAAAATGCAAAAATCGTTCAGAAGTTTGGTTGCAATCATTTTTTGCATGTATCCAATTTTGAACCTAGAAAGAATACCGATCTTATTATTGAAGCTTTTAAAGAAGTCAAGAATCAAATTCCCCAAGCTCGTTTGACATTAGTGGGAATATCACAACAGAAAAAAGATCAACTATTTGAAGAATGTATCAATTTAAAAGAGCTGAATGTTGATGTTTTTGAAGCCGTTCCGGCAGAAGAATTGATTGAATTCTATCAGCAAGCAAGTGCATTTATTTTGGCAAGCGATTCTGAAAATGCTCCTTGCGTGATATCCGAAGCTTTGGCAATGGGTGTACCCGTGATTGCATCGAATGTGGGTGGAATTCCGGAAATGTTGAATGCTGAAAATGGCATTTTGATGGAGGATTGGAATCCCCAAGAGAATAATTCTGCAAAAACACTTAAAATAACCACCGCAATGTTGGATTTTTGCAAAAAATGCGAAAACTTTGATCGATTGCTGATACAACAAAATGCAAGACTTCACTATTCGAGTGAAAGCATTGCACAGCAATTGATTCATCATTACTCATGTGCGGAATAGCGGGAATATCAACATCGGTCGTTAGAGACCCAACCTATTGGAAACGATGGGCTACCCGTTTTTCCGATGAGTTAAAGCACCGTGGAAAGGATGATGCTGGTCTACTTCTCATGCTCCGGAATTCAGACCCAAAACCCGTGTTTTGGGGTAGGGAAGTGTATTCAGATATGCTGCAATACATCCCTGAGAAATCAGCAACAGAGTTATTGACCGAACAAGTTAATGGTTTTATACTGCATCAGAGACTTTCAATAATTGCTCCTGGAGATAGAGGACATCAGCCCATGTGCGATGCCACTGGTAGATATTGGATTACCTTCAACGGTGAGATATTCAATTATATAGAGCTCAGGAAACAGTATAAAATCAACACTATAACTGATACTGATACGGAAGTGTTGTTAGAGCTTTGGGCAAAAATGGAAGATAAATGCCTGCAGCTTTTAGATGGTTTTTTTGCTTTTTGCATTTATGATTCTTTAGAAAATACCTACACGCTAGTGAGAGATAAAACCGGCGTGAAGCCGCTGTTTTATTTAAACAATAAAGAAACATTCGCATTCTCCAGCGAAGAACAAACGCTCCGAGAAATCAACGAATCTAAAGAAATTAATCCCACAGCAATCTATCTGCATCTTAAGTATTCAATGACTGATGCCGTTGATTGGTATCCTGAAGTGAAAACCTTGAAACCTGGTTGTTGGATTCGATGGATACCCAATCTGAGAAGTATCATTGATAGGCAATGGTATTACCCATCTACCTATCAAAGATTGAATGAGGTGCGTGATTTGCGTGAACTTTTGTTTGAAAGTATGCGCAAACGTTTGAGGAGTGATGTGCCTATGGGTTTTGCCGTTAGCGGCGGAATAGATAGCAGCATTATTTTAGGAATTGGCAGATGGCAGCTGGGTATGGATGCTCCTTTACATCTTTTTTCGGTGGGGTCTAATGGCATGCAAGGCGATGAAACCGAGTGGCAGAAAAAAGTCCAAAAGAAACACGGCGGACAAATGCATCAGATACGAGTGGAAGACCTTGGTACGCCTGACTTTGAACAATTGGTGCAATTGACCAAACGCCCGCCTGTGGCGTGGAACAACATAGGGCATTTTGCACTTTGCAGAAAAGTAAGGGAAGTTGGGGTAACCGTTTTGTTTAATGGTCAAGGTGCTGATGAGATTTTTGGGGGATATCCAGATTATTTTATTCAATCAATCATTGATGGAGATCAAGAGTTAAAAGATTTTAAAGATCATTGGCCCATTGGATATTCGCAAGCGTCTAAAATAGCTTTGAAAAGAAAGTGGCGCGGGAAAATGTCCCAAAAATTCAAACACAAAGTAGATCAATATCTCTGGGGAAATTGGTTCAGTAAAGATCAGATTTTTAGCAATGATTTAGAATTACACCCCGTGGTGGAAGATGTTAAAGAGCGAATGCTGGGTGATTACTATGGTACATTACAAGATTCCAAATTTTACGGGAGATTGTATCAAATGCTGGCTTGGGAAGATAGAAATGGAATGGCTTTTCAACTTGAAAGTCGCAACCCATTTGCAGACGATTTATTGTTGCCAAAATATTTCTTAGGGAAGTATTCACTCAATGCGCTCTCCGAAGGTGGAATGCCTAAGGGAATGCTTCGAAATACATTCAAAGATTTATTGCCCAATGATTTGTTTGCCCGTTTAGACAAAAAAGGGTTTTCTATGCCTGAGGCTCAACTCACGCAGAAGTTTGGTTCAGATTGGAAAGATTGGTTTTTGTCATCTAAATTAGATGCCTATATAAACAGGGGCAATCGAGAGAAAATGGCGGCCAAATTCTCCCAATTATCAACCAAAGAACTTTCGTTGTATTTTAAAATATCGTCTCTGGGATTGTTCCTGGAAAATCAAAGTTCATGAGCCAAGACAGTCCCATAAAGGCCTATTTCTGGCAACTGTCTAAAGCGGTGGTTTCATTTATCACGGTAGTCATCATTTCCAATACTTTGGGTGCATACGGTCGGGGACAATTGAGCCTGTATCTGCTCTACCTTCAGGTGGTATTGATGATCAACGAGATTTTTGCCGGATCGGCTATGTCTAATTGGTTTGCAGTGTATGGTTTTGAGAAATTAGCCAAACGGTTATTGATCATTTCTACCGTAATTTTAACCATGGCAGCGGCCTTGGCTGAGTATTTGATGCCCAACCAGACTTGGATTTGGCTATTCCTTTGGTTTATTGGTTTAGGACTTACTTGGCAAAATATGGTCATCAATTATTTTCAGGCTCATCAACAAATTTCGCTGAGAAACAGATGGCAGTTCTCCTTTGAAGCCTTGAAATTAGGGTTGATTGTAGTTTTATTTCTTGTCATGATTTTTGGCATGACTTTTAATGGGACTTCTTCCTGGCGTTTTTTCACTAACACCCATTGGTTTTTAATTTGCACGGCATCGGCAGCTTGGATTTGGGGTTTTGCAGCCATCAAAAAGTTATCGAACATGGGAGCGTGGGATAGACCCAATTATAATTCAGATGATTTGACAATAAGAGAACATTCCAAGCAAGGGTTTACAGCGCAACTTGGGCATATAGTTTTATTCTTTATATATAAAACTCCGCTATTCATTTTGTCATCCAACCACCAATATGAAATGTCAGAAATCGGCGTTTTGTCAAATACGTTTTTAATCGCAGATACCGTTTGGATTTTTGGAAATGCTTTTGGAATGGTTTTGCATTCTAAAGCTTTGAATAGTAAAAATTTGAATTTTCAGAATCGATTGGCCACTTTGTACTCAACCGTAAGTTTTTGGGTAACACTAACGTTGGTTTTTCTGATTTTTATGGTTCCTGAGGATGTTTATTCATGGGTGTTTGGGAGTGATTTTTCCGAAATGAAAGATCGTTTGGTTTTAATCTCACCCGGAATTTTGGCTTTGGCAGTGTCAGCTCCTTTGGGACATTTATTGCATGCAAGGAATAAATTTTCAACGTTGTTGGCAAATCATTCAATGGCTTGGATATCTATGTTGTTGGTGAGCGTTCTGTTTTTTTACGACCAATTGGAATGTGTTTCTTCTAGTCCGTTTTGGTTGTTGATAGGGTTAGATGTTGCCTTGATTTTGATCTTGTTATTGAATTTATACTCATTACAATTAACAAATTATTTTCTTTCTAGATTCAAGGTTAACAGCCTGATAACATTGCGCTTGCTGAGAAAAGTGATGCCACTGTGAATGTGCAGGTGAACAATTTTTTAGGCGATTCAGAAAAAACTTGAACAACCGCATAGGTATTGTTCTAAATTTGTCGGCAATTTCAGTTTAAGTACATCTAATATGTCAACTCCAATGAACGGCGGATCTCCCCGATACAATCCGCTAGAAAGCATGAATCGCCGCTTTGACGCGGCTGTGGGAATTTTGGGTTTAGACCACCAATTTGCCAATGTTTTGCGTGTGCCCGATAAAGTGGTAATGGCAAACATTCCTGTTACAATGGATAACGGAAACATTCAAGTATTTGAAGCCTACAGAGTGGTACACTCTGATCACTTGGGTCCCTCAAAAGGTGGTATTCGTTACAGCATGGATGTTAACTTAGATGAAGTTAAAGCCCTTGCTGCCTGGATGACATGGAAGTGTGCTATCGTGAATATTCCTTATGGTGGTGCAAAAGGTGGAATCAAGTGTGATCCACGTTCCATGAGTAAAGGAGAATTAGAGCGTTTAACACGCGCCTATACAGTGGCCATGAAAGACGTTTTTGGTCCAGAACAAGATATTCCAGCTCCAGATATGGGTACAGGCCAACAAGAAATGGCTTGGATTGTTGACGAATACAGTAAAATCAAAGGTCAAAATGCTTGGGCTGTGGTTACAGGAAAACCCATTGTTTTGGGTGGTTCTTTGGGACGTGTGGAAGCAACCGGACGTGGCGTTATGGTGAGTACTCGCAGTGCCTTAGCTAAAATGGGATTAAAACCTACTGAGGCGAATTGTGCAGTACAAGGTTTTGGAAACGTAGGTTCTATTTCGGCAAAATTGATTTCTCAAATGGGAGTTAAAATTGTGGCTATTTCTGATATATCAGGTGGTTATTTTGATTCCAACGGAATTGACGTTGATGCAGCAATTGCCCATGTAGCAAATTCAAGCAGCAGATCTTTGGAAGGATTCCCATGCGAGCGTAAAATCACAAACGGTGAACTTTTGGAATTGGATGTAACGGTTCTTGTTCCTGCCGCTATGGAAGACCAAATTACTCCCGAGAATGCTCACAACATCAAAGCAAAATTAATTGTTGAAGGTGCTAACGGCCCTACAACTGCAGAAGCTGATAAAATTCTCGATGATAAAGGTATTTTAGTGGTTCCAGATATTTTGGCCAACGCCGGTGGTGTTACTGTTTCTTATTTTGAATGGGTTCAAAACCGTTTGGGTTATTATTGGACAGAAGAGCGCGTAAACAGACGTGCAGATCGCGCTATGAAAATGGCCTTCGATAATATTTACAATGCATCTTCGAAGTACGGCGTAAATATGCGTTTAGCCGCTTATTGCGTGGCCTTAGATAAGGTGTCAGCAGTATTGAAATTAAGAGGGTCTTTCTAATTTAGTTATATTTTCAATGATTAGAATTCACAGAGAAGGTTACTCCATCATTTTTTATACCATGGCTGCTTTGGTTTTAATCAATGCGCCATTGAGTTACTGGTTTGAAGGTGCCTGGTACACCCAGGTAGTTTTCGGATTGTCTATCTTGTTTTTTATTGCCATTGTGCAATTCTTTCGTCACCCCAATCGAGATACCCCTCAAGACGATGATTTAGTCATCGCACCAGCCGATGGTAAGGTGGTTGTCATTGAAGAGGTTGATGAACCAGAATTTATCAAAGGCAAATGCAAACAAGTGAGTATTTTTATGTCACCCATCAATGTTCACGTGAACCGATATCCGGTTGCAGGAAATGTGGTGTACGAAAAATACCATCCAGGTAAATACTTGGTGGCATGGCATCCAAAAAGTTCAACCGAAAATGAAAGAACTACTGTGGCTGTCAAAAACGAACACGGTATCATTCTCTTCAGACAAATTGCAGGTGCATTGGCTAAACGTATTGTTTGTTATGCCAAAGAAGGGCATAAGGCCAAAGCCGGCAAAGAGTTTGGATTTATCAAGTTTGGTTCAAGAGTGGATATTTATTTGCCCTTGACAGCTGAAATTACGGTGAAACTTGACCAAAAAACGACAGGCGGCGAGACGGTCATTGCTAAATTCCCATAGAGATAGCGTATATTCGTACTAATTAAAATTTTATACAAATGAAAAAATTCTTTGCATTGTTGGCCATCACCGTAGGTTTTGCCACAGTATCATTCGCTCAAACAGAAACAGTTAAAGCTGAGTGCAAAAACACAAACGGTGAAGTTAAAGCCGAGTGTAAAAACGCAAATGGTGAAGTAAAAAAAGAGTGCACCAATGCGGGTGCTGAAGCTAAAGCTTGTTGCAAAAAAACAACCACTGCTTCAACCGAAGGTGCAGCTAAAAAAGAATGTTCTAAAGGTGGCGAAGCTAAGGCTTGCTGCAAAAAAGAAGGCGCAAGCGCAACTGCTTCTGCTGAAGGCGCTGCCAAAAAAGAGTGTTCTAAAGACGGCGAAGCCAAAGCTTGTTGCAAAAAAGCAGGTGACGCTAAAACCAAAGAATAATATTTCGACACATTTTATAGAAAAGGCCGGCTTTTGTCGGCCTTTTTTGTTTTTATTACAGAAAAGTTTGCCCTTTATCTGTTGTATCTTTGCACAATGGATTCTAGAGGCTTCAGAAGAACCGCGCTTTCCTTGATGGTTATCATTACCATAACCGTGGTAGCTTTCGGTATTTATCTCTACTTTAATTTTAACTCTCGCTCTAGTTTGCCCGTAATTGTTCCTGCTAAGGTGGAGCAATTTGTTCATTTTCAAACCCGTAAATTTAGAGATGATTTTGCTTCGGCTAAACCCACAAGTTTCATTGACAGTATCTCCAATTTAGTTGGAAGTTGGGCTGTCTTTTCGCATTGTGATAAACCCGCTGAACCGGGTATTGCACTTTTTTCTGATGTAGTATATTTTAAAACCAAAGAAGCTCGATTTATGGCTTTTACATTGACTTCTGAAGAATCATTCAGTAGTTTTTGCGATACACTAAAGAAACAGAACTTGATTTCCAATAAGATGGACTTGGGTACCTACAACCTAGTGAAAGTAGTGGGTTCCCCCGTATATTTTGCCTTTAAACATAAAGTGTTGGTTTTTGCCAAGCCTATTGATTCCACAGTAAGCGATGAATCACTGAAATTTGCCCTCAAAGATGTTTTTTCAGGTAGGTCTGATGGATTTATCACAAATCCTGGTTTGCAAGCATTGTATGACGCAAAAGCCCAATTCATAGCTTACAACTCAAGTGCTCCTGAAAAGGTCTTTGGTTATCATTTTCAACCAAATCAGTTGCCAAAAGAATTAGTGGCTTCACTCAAAGATAAATCAGAGCCTAAAGCAGAGAAATTCTCAGTGAACGGCCCTTTTGCACAGATTTACCAATCATTAGGGCAAGAATTTTCGTCCCCAGGAAATCAAATAGAATCATTGTTTAAAGGAGTTTTTAATACGCTGAAAAGCGATACAATTTTAAAATAACATGAGTATTCATCAATTATTGAATGAACGGATAGTAATCATTGACGGTGCAATGGGCACCATGATCCAGAAGCACAAACTGTCAGAAGAAGATTACCGCGGTGAGAAATTTGCCGATTATGAGCATTCCTTGAAGGGAAATAATGATTTATTGGTGATAACCCAGCCTCAAATCATTAAAGAGATTCACAAAGATTTCTTGAAAGCGGGAGCCGATATTTTGGAAACAAATACGTTCAATGCCAATTCTATATCAATGGGCGATTATCACATGCAAAAGTGGGTGATTGAGCTCAATGTAGAAGCAGTTAATGTGGCGAAGGCGGCGAGAGAGGAATACGTTCAAGAGTTTGGTGAAAGACCTATTTTCATCGCAGGTGCTATTGGACCAACCAATAAAACCGCTAGTTTAAGTCCAGATGTCAACAATCCAGGTTATCGAGGTGTAACCTTTGACGAACTTGTTGAAGCGTATACGGAACAAGTTTTGGCCTTGATTGATGCTGGTGCGGATTTACTTTTGGTAGAAACCGTTTTCGATACATTGAATTGCAAAGCAGCATTGTACGCAATCAATACCATTAAAGAGGAGAGAGGAATGGATATTCCATTGATGGTAAGCGGCACCATTACAGATGCATCTGGAAGGACGCTGAGCGGACAAACAACCGAGGCCTTTTACAACAGCATTTCTCACGGTAATTTGTTGAGTGTAGGACTAAATTGTGCTTTAGGTGCTGATCAAATGCGTCAATATGTGGAGGAACTTTCAAGAGTATCTGAAGTATTTGTGAGTTGTTATCCAAACGCTGGATTACCCAATGAATTTGGAGAATACGATGACAGTCCTGAGGGAATGGCAAAAGTAATTGCGGAGTGGTGCAGTCATGGCTGGGTCAATATTGTAGGAGGTTGCTGTGGAACCACCCCAGATCATATTCGCGCAATTGCCCATGAATGCAAGAAATTCGCGCCAAGACCAATACCATCAAGGGCGTAAGTGTCATTCTGACACTTTGAAAATCAATAATTTTAAAGAAAAAAAGGTTAAATTTGCACTTTAATTCAATGGCAGACGTTCAATTTGAAACAAAACCTGCGACTCAGTTCGACTTATTTGCAGGATTAGAATCAACCAACCACGAGCAAATCGTTTTTTGTCAAGACAACGCAACCGGTTTGAAAGCAATCATTGCTATTCACAATACCGTGTTGGGTCCTGGGTTGGGTGGTACGAGGATGTGGTATTACGAGCACGAAAAAGATGCCGTAAGAGACGCTTTAAGATTGTCACGCGGAATGACCTACAAGGCGGCCGTTGCTGGTTTGAACTTGGGCGGAGCAAAAGCAGTGATCATTGGCGATCCAAAAACTCAAAAAAGCGAAGCTTTGATGAGAAAATTTGGTCGTTTTGTCAATAATTTAAACGGTAAGTACATTACCGCTGAAGATGTTGGAACCACCACCAAAGATATGGAGTACGTGCAAATGGAAACAGATCACGTTGTAGGTTTGCCAGAATCAATGGGTGGCGGCGGAGATCCTTCTCCAGTTACTGCTTATGGTACTTACATGGGTATTAAAGCATCTGCAAAGATTGCATACGGTACCGATTCTCTAGAAGGTAAAAGTGTAGCCGTTTTAGGTATTGGTAAAGTGGGTTGGCATTTATTGGAATATCTTCATAAAGAAGGTGTGAAATTGTATGTTGCCGATATCAACCAAGATATTTTAGCTAAAGCAGCCAACGAATTTGGAGCAATTGTTGTTTCCATTGATGATATGATTGGTTTAGATGTTGATGTATTTGCACCTTGTGCTTTGGGAGGGATTTTAAATGAAAATACCATCTCAAAATTAAAGTGTCAAATCATTGCAGGTGCTGCCAATAACCAATTGGAAGACGAAAAAGTTCACGGCGATAAATTGAAAGAAATGGGCATTATTTATGCTCCTGATTTTGTGATTAATTCTGGCGGACTTATCAACGTTTACTCTGAATATACTGGGTATGTGAGAGAGAGAGCCTTAGCACAAACAGAAAACATTTACCAAACCATTCTTGATATCAATAAAATGGCCGTTGATCACAATATCAATAACCAAATTGCAGCTATTAAGCACGCTGAAAAGCGCATCAATGATATGATGTTGGTGAAGAGCACTTATTAATTTAAAATTACACACATTTTAATTTTATAAAAAGCCCCGAATTCGGGGCTTTTCTTTTATTTTCGCCTTATGTCCCAAAAAACTTTGTGGTCAAACTTTTTTAAAGTCCGCAGAAATTCCAGTGCAGCCATTGTTGCTTTGCTCGGAATAACGTTGGTTTACCTGGGTGTTGCCTTTACCGCTGAAGATCCAGCAGGTGGACAAGATTCTTGGAATCACTATTTATTTGCTCGTTGGTGTTTTAAACACCCTGAGCTCATGCTCGATTTGTGGGCAAAACCGTTTTTTACCATTCTTGCCGCTCCATTTGCTCAAATATCTATTGACGCCGTATATGCTTTAAACATGGTCGCCACCCTTGGTGCTGCTTGGATGACCTATCTTACCGGCCGTAAATTGGGTATGAGAAACCCATGGACGTTAGTACTTCTCGTCGGTTTACAGCCCGTTGTTCTGGCAAATGTATATTCAGCACTTACCGAACCAACAAACGCTCTCGTTCTGAGTGTGATTTTGTATTTGTTTGCTTCCCATCGATTCAAAACGGCTTTGATTGTCGCTTCTTTTTTGCCCTTGGTAAGAAGTGAAGGGTTGGTCATGATTGCTTGTATTGTTCCCTATGTTGTCTCCCGCAAACAATGGAAAAGTTTATATTGGCTATTCTCAGGTACACTGGTTTTCGCCATTTTAGGTGCCATAATCACCAAAGAATGGGATTATTTCTTTACTCACAATCCATACATCAAGTTTGAAAAAGAAGGCGTTTTTGATCCTGGTCACGGCTCATTTTTACATTATATTGAATCTCAACGTTACATTACCGGAATTTGGATCACCATTCTCATGGCTTTTGCCCTGTTTTTGAGCATTCAGTATGTAGTTCAGCGCCTGCAGAATAAAACTCCTCACGAAATGAGTCAGTTATTGGTCTGGCTTTGGTTGCCCCTTTTCTTGGGATATGGATTTGTGCACAGTTTCATCTGGTGGACAGGTACCATGGGGTCGCATGGACTACATCGGGTTTTTATGGCTGTCGCTCCAGTATCAGCATTAATTGCTCAATTTTCCATTCATAGAATGATGTCTTACGATGTAAGATTTATCAATATTTCATTAAAAGTTTTAACCTCATTGGGTTGTTTTTTTATTGCATTTCCAGGAGCTCAAATGCCTTATCCTTGGAAATGGAATAGCCAATCCCCCATAGAAGGATTTCCCGGCAATAAAAACCTAGAAAAAGCATTTAGTTTCATTGATTCTGCTGGCTATAAGCAGTTGCCTTTGGTTCATCAAATTCCGCAAATCAATGTTAAGCGCGATCTGGATCCATTTTTTGATGCAAGCAATCTTAATGACGCCTGCACGTTTTACATTTGGAGTATAGACAAAAGGCCCGGTTATGATTGGTTGCCCGACTCTTTAGTAGTTATTTGGGATAATTTCCATGCCCGCAGAGACGCACCTATGCCATTGAATGAAATGAGAGCCTTGGAAGGGTATAAGGAAATAGCTTATTTCCCGTCTGAAAAAGATTCTATTTACGATGTGCGAGTATTTCTTAAGTCGCGCAAACGCAACTGAAGCTTAACTTGCCCGTTGTAGAAGTTCTCTTCAATGCAGTAACATGCATCGAAGATGGCACCATTGGTTACAATGGGTAACTGCTCAGCCAATCCAAACCCTATTCCATCAATCATGAAACGGCTATTGTTTTGTTGAAGCTGTAATTTCAGATGCTTATCTTTTAAGATTCGTGGACTGTTATTCGATTTAAGTCGTTGAGACATGAAGATAGGCTGGGGGTTTCCTGGTCCGAACGGCGACATTTGCCCAATGAGCTTCATCATATTCGGGGTTATGCTATCAATGTCAATTTCTAAATCGTATTCTACTTCTGGGGTTAAAGATGCATTTAGAATGTCACGAGCAACTAACGCCTCAAATTTTTCAACGAATGCATCGAAATTTTCAGCCTTTAAGCTCAATCCAGCGGCGTATTTATGTCCCCCGAACTGCTCAACCAAATCAGAACATTGAGTGATGGCTTCGTGGATGTCAAAATTCTTAACACTACGGGCAGAGCCTGTTAGCATACCGTCGTTGAGTGAAAACACAATGGTGGGTTTGTAATATTGCTCAACCATTCGGCTAGCAACGATTCCAATCACGCCCTTGTGCCATTCATCACCCTTTATAACCACGCTTCTTCGGTTGGCCATGTCAGGATGCGAATTGATCAATTCAATGGCTGTTTTTGTAATGTCTGTATCTAATTCCTTACGTTCATCGTTGCGGTCATTTAACACGCGCGATAATTGCATGGCTTTGGTGTATTCTGTTTCGATGAGGACTCTAACCGCTGCTTTGGCATCGGAAATTCGTCCTGCGGCATTGATTTTGGGGCCAATTCCAAAAACGATGTCTTGAATGCTATAAGATTGTTTTTTAGGGCCGCCATCCATGAGCGCTTGAAGTCCTAAAGACGGATTTTCATTGAGCTTTTTAAGTCCGTAATAGGCCAAAATGCGATTTTCGCCGCGCATGTCAACCATATCGGCAGCAATACTTACGGCAACTAGATCTATGTATTCTAAGGCTTTCTCATCTGAAAATCCTTCACGTTTAGAATATCCTTGAAGTAGTTTAAATCCTATTCCTGCACCAGAAAGTTCTTTGTAGGGGTAGTCGCAATCTTTTCTTTTGGGATTCAGAATTGCAGCGGCATTGGGAAGTTCAGCACCAGGAAGGTGGTGGTCGCAGATGATGAAATCAATACCTATGGATTTGGCATAATCAACCAATTCATTCGAGCGTATTCCGCAATCCAGAGCAATGATTAGGGTTACTCCATTTTCTTTAGCATGGTCGATACCCATTTTGGAAATTCCGTAACCTTCTTTGTAACGATCAGGTATGTAATACTCAATATTTTGGTTGAGTGTTTTAAAATAAGAATAAACCAAACTTACGGCTGTAGTACCGTCAACATCATAATCGCCATAAACCATCAAAGATTCTTGAGCCTTAATGGCGTCTTTAATTCGTCTATACGCCAATTCCATATCCTTCATCAAATAAGGATCATGCAATTCGCTCAGGGCTGGTCGGAAGAAGTTCTTTGCCTTGTCATAGGTGTCAATTTCGCGTTGCACCAATATCGTTGCCATGGGCTCAGAAACGTTCAATTCCTTGGAAAGCCGAGCTACAATTTCTTGATTTGGAAGTGATTTTGCAGTCCACCGAATTTCCATAGAACTGCAAAAATCGACATTTTTTTATGATGTTTTATAACTATCTTTGAATTAATATGAAAAAACACTCCATGCTTTGGCTGTTGTTGGGTTTGATTAGCGTCGCAAAAGGCCAAATTACAATATCAAAATCCTCCATGCCAGTAGCTGGAGATACCATTCGTTTTTCTACAGCTTTACCAACAGATTTGCCATCTGGATGGATGAAAAACGGAGCTAGTCAATCGTGGGATTTTTCTGCAATCGAAGCTCAAACTTCAGAATTGAGAGAATATCAGAGTGCTTCTAAAACACCGTATGCGTTTTATTTTTTCGGACAAACGGGTTTGAAAACGGCTGACACCATTGGTGGCGGACCAATAACCTTTACCAATGTATATTCATTTTACAGTGCTTCAAATACGGTTTTCAAAGCAGAAGGGTTAGGTTATTCATACAGTGGTATCCCATTAGCAAGCATGTATGAAGACGAAGATGAAATCTATCAGTTTCCCCTTCAATACAACGATTCAGATGTAAGCACTTATAAGTTTACTTTTGCAATTCCTGGGCAACAACTCTTTAGTTTTAAACAAGCAGGAAAAAGAACCAATGTGGTAGATGCGTGGGGCAGTATTAAAACCCCTTACAAAGAATATACAGACGTGATTCGAGTAAAAACTTTTGTAGATGGCACAGATACGATAGAAACTCAGTTTTTTAAACAAGGATTTCCACGTAAACAGATCATCTATCAATGGTTGGCAACTTCTGAAAAGATTCCCGTGATGGAAGTTTCAGGGCAATTGAGTCCAACAAATCAGTTTGTTCCAAATCAAGTTAGATTTAGAGATAAATACAACGGTCTAAGCAGTGGGGGATTTAATCCGTTGGGAGTGGAAGAATTTACATCAAAAGCCATCGCGGTTCATCCTAATCCTTCATCTGATAAAATCACCGTCAGTTGTTTGGTGCCTACTTTGGTCCCTTTCGTTGCACCCGAAGAACTCCCAGTGTTTAATAGCGTTGGACAATCATTCATGTTGAAGAGATTGCCCATGACAGAGAATAATTACAACACTTATTCCATTGAACAATTGCCTTCAGGTATGTACTGGATGCAAATTTGGGGTGGCGCGTTGCGATTCGCAAAAGATTAATTTACTTCATGATAATATCAGTTTTTAAAGAAAGAAGAGATGCTGAAAACAGAGTGTCAATGACACCTACCGTTGCAGCAAATCTTCTGAAAATGGGTTTTGAGGTTTGGGTAGAAAATGGCGCTGGTGCGCTTGCCCATTTTTCCGATGAATCTTACATCTCAGCAGGTGCAAGTATTAAGCCCTTCAACGATTTAAAGTTGGCAGATGTGTACGTTCAAATCAACGTACCTACCACTGACATACTTAGCCAACTTCCAGATAATAAAATTTGGATTTCTAACGTGTACCACCGCTCCAATACGGAACTACTGGAACAATTACAGGCCAAAAAATGGTCTGTTTTTTCGTTAGACGCAATTCCTAGAATCTCAAGAGCTCAGTCTATGGACGTGCTCTCGTCTCAGGCTAACTTGGCCGGATACAGGGCGGTAATAGAAGGCGCGTATCATCTAGATAAGATTTTTCCCTTGTTGATGACCGCCGCTGGAACTGTGACACCCGCTAAAGTGTTGATTTTTGGTGTGGGTGT
>JACCDZ011074525.1_pt1 | contig 16668 bp, 12 predicted proteins | sample 7449551 | NCBI WGS metagenome assembly JACCDZ01 (sample SAMN15323452, study PRJNA562643) | freshwater metagenome | isolation source: river surface water | place: USA:Blue River Watershed | collected 2017-08-18 | reverse complement strand
GGATCTTTTGGGGTGAGCACGGCGGCTGCTCGGGGCAGGTGCCAGTCATAGAGCCTCGACACCCAGAATCGATAAGCAGCCGCACGAAGTGCCATGGGCCACGCGGTCTTCTCCGCATCGGATAAGAGTCGCACGCTGTTATAGCCCGCAAGCAACGCGTTAACGTTTGCCGCATCTAAGGTACCGGTGTCAGCCTCTGAGCGATCAATACACCAGTCGTTTGCTGTGACTGCCAGATCGAAGACAAACTGGTCCACCCCAGCAAAATAAAAATCGATAAATCCGCCGAGCACTGGTCCCTGTGGGGTTTCTTCAAACAGGACGTTGTCGCAGAAGATATCGGCGTGTACCGCACCCTTCGGTAAGCCCTTTGACAGCGCTGTCTCTGCAAATGCCGTCTGCGCCGCGAGCTCATCTTCCAGAAGCATCTTCTGAGCGCCACTGAGAAACGGCACGATCTTGGGCACGGTTTCCTGCCACCAGGCAAGGCCGCGCAGATTTGGCTGGCTTCCCGCATAGTCGGCAACCGCAAGATGAGACTGGGCAATCGCCGCGCCAAGAATCTGGCAGTGTGCGGGGCCTGGCCTTGGCTGCCCCTGACCTTTTAATCGCGTGGCAATGGCTGCGGGTTTTGATTCGCAGATCTGCAGAATCTGACCGCTTCGATCTGCCATGGGCTTGGGGCAGGCTACGCCCTTGTCCGCCAAGTGGCGCATCATGCCCAGATAAAATGGAAGCTCGTCGGCAGAGAGTTTTTCAAACAAGGTCAGCACGAACCGACCTTGCGTCGTGTCGACGAAATAGTTGGTGTTCTCGATCCCAGAGGCAATGCCCTCAAAGCCAGTGAGCTGGCCAAGATCGAACCGGGCAAGAAGGCTTGTAAGAGTGGCTTCGGATACTGGGGTAAAGACGGCCATTGGTTTGGCGCTAGCCTTGGGTTAGCTACTTCAGTCGTTTAATCAGACTTGAAGTATCCCACCGTTGGCCACCCATGCGCTGCACATCCCCGTAAAACTGATCCACTAATGCGTTCACGGGCAGGGGCGCCCCATTGCGCTTGGATTCCTGAAGGCACAGACCCAGGTCCTTGCGCATCCAGTCCACGGCAAAGCCAAAGTCGAACTTGTCATCGACCATGGTGTTGCCACGGTTTTCCATCTGCCAGGACTGTGCCGCGCCTTTGCTGATCACTTCCAACACCAGCTTCATGTCCAGCCCGGCCTTCATGCCAAAGCTGATACCTTCTGACAGGCCCTGGACAAGCCCAGCGATACAGATCTGGTTGACCATCTTGGCAAGCTGACCGGCGCCGTTATCACCGATCCGTGTGAAAGCTTTCGAGAATGTCATGCCAACGGGCTTTGCACGATCAAACGCAGCCTGGTCACCGCCCACCATGACCGTGAGTGCACCATTGACGGCACCTGCCTGACCGCCAGAGACGGGCGCATCTAAAAAGAAGATTCCTTGATGCTTGGCGGTCTCACCCAAGAAGCGTGCAACCTCCGCAGAGGCCGTGGTGTGATCGACAAAGACACTGCCCTTGGGCATGTTTTGGAATGCCCCGTCGGGACCGACGGTGACAGAGCGCAGATCGTCATCGTTACCGACGCAGGCAAATACAAAGTCACGACCTGCTGCCGCCTCGCGCGGGGACCCGGCAACCGCGACATCGAAATCCTTGTGATCTTTCGCCCATTGGTCCGCCTTTGCGCGCGTGCGGTTATAGACCACTACATGGTGGCCCGCTTTCGCTAAGTGACCGGCCATGGGGCCGCCCATCACACCAAGGCCCAGAAAGGCAACGTTCATTTTTGTACTCATTAGTCTTCTCCGTGGAATGCTTCGTCACGTTTCTTACGAATAAATGGTAGGGTCACGACGACAAGTAGCACGACTGCAATCGCAAGCAGAGTTGCTGAGAGTGGCCGCTCAATAAAGACGCCCCAGTCGCCTCGCGAAATTGTGAGTGCACGACGCAGGTATTCTTCCATCAGCTCACCCAAGATGAAGCCCATCAGCAGCGGTGCGGGCTCGCACTTCCACTTTTTAAAGTAGTAGCCGGCGATCGCAAACGGAATCGTCATCAGGACATCCCAGACGTTGTTGTTCAGGCTATAAGCACCGATACAGCAGAACATCAGAATTGCAGGGTAGAGGATCTTGTAAGGCACCTGTAGCAGTCTGATCCAGATGCCGATGAGCGGCAGGTTTAATACCAAGAGCATCAGGTTGCCAACCCACATTGAGACGATCAGACCCCAGAACAGCCCCGGATTGCTGGTCATGACCTGCGGTCCGGGCTGGATGTTGTGGATCATCATGGCTGCAATCATCAGCGCCATGACAGGGGTGGTGGGAATCCCGAGTGTCAGCATCGGAATGAAGGCTGTCTGCGCACCTGCGTTATTGGCAGACTCTGGTCCTGCGACGCCCTCGATCGCACCTTTGCCAAATTCCTCTGGTTTTTTTGATAGCTTTTTCTCCAGGGCGTAGGCTGCAAATGCAGAAATAATGTTGCCGCCGCCAGGAAGAACGCCTAAGAAGGAACCGAGCATCGTGCCGCGAACAGCGGCTGGTCCGCCGCGCTTCCAGTCCTCCTTTTGGGGCATAAAGTTCGTGACCTTTTCTTTGAGCAGGTCACGCGACTCGGGGGCGCGTAGGTTGTAGATGATCTCGGCAAAGCCGAACATGCCCATCGCGATTACCCCGAATTCGATACCGTCAGTGAGCTCGGGGACGCCGAAACTAAATCGCGCGACGCCGGAGTTCACGTCCGTGCCGATCATGCTTAACAAAAGACCAAATACGACCATTCCCAGCGCTTTAATGACAGAGCCGTGCGCAAGTACCACAGCTGCGATCAGGCCCAGCACCATCAGCGAGAAGTATTCTGCAGGGCCAAACTTAAAGGCCATCTCGGCAAGTGGCGGTGCAAAGGCGGCGATCAAGACCGTCGCAACAGTTCCTGCAAAGAAGGAACCCAATGCAGCGGTCGCGAGGGCCACACCCGCTCGGCCACGTCGTGCCATCTGATAGCCATCTAGCGTGGTGACGACGGACGCGGATTCGCCTGGGAGATTGACCAGAATCGCAGTGGTTGATCCGCCGTACTGTGATCCGTAATAGATGCCGGCCAGCATGATGAGCGCAGTGGATGGGTCCCCCATCTTGTAGGTGATGGGCAGCAGCATGGCAATTGTCGCCAGGGGGCCGATACCGGGAAGCACGCCGATCAGGGTGCCAAGGGTCACCCCGATGAAACAGTACATCAGGTTTTCAAGGGTAAAAGCGGTGGCGACCCCAAGGGCCAAGTTGGCTAATGCGTCCATGGTGAGACAAATCCTTTGTTAAACAACTTCAAACGAGGCTCGCTTTTTGGTCAGGCCCCGAATATCAATTTAAGATTTATTGGGTGAGTGCAGGCGGAAGGATTGAGAAACGAAGCTCTAAGCCCCATCCGAAAACGCCGTATCCGAGCAGCACTAAAACGACCCCGAGAATCAGCGTTGTCTTTAGGTGGAACTCTTGGCTTGCAGTCGACGACAGCAGCACCAGTGACATCACCGCAATCAGAAATCCTGCCAGGGGCAGTAGCAATGCGAACAGGAACACGCTGGCCAGTACTAGCCCCATTCCCCGCCAGTCGGTAGGTCCCGGGGGATCTTCGGCATCCTTAGGGCTTAGGGACATTACTAGGGTGATGACGCCAAGCAGGGTCATGACGCCACAAAGCAGAAGGGGAAAGTAGCCAGGCCCCATGCGGGTGGCCGTGCCAATCGGGTATTCCATGTTGTAGATGGCGAAAAACGCTGCAATCGCCAGAAATAGGACGCCGGCGTTGAAATCCGCCCGGTTATGTATCCGCATAAACCCTCCTTCTGAAGGCGAGATTCTTCCATAGCCAGCAACCCCAGTAAACTAAGGGGTTCCCTAGTGGCCTGTCCCAGATTACGCATATGAACGCATCCGAGATCCGCGAAAAGTTTCTTCGTTATTTCGAGTCCAAAGGACACACCATCGTGTCGTCTAGTCCTTTGGTACCGGCCAACGACCCAACGCTTCTGTTTACCAACAGTGGCATGGTCCAGTTCAAGGACGTCTTTCTTGGGCGTGAACAACGTCCTTATAAGCGTGCGACCTCATCGCAGCGAAGCGTTCGCGCAGGCGGAAAGCATAACGATCTAGAGAACGTGGGCTACACCGCGCGGCATCACACTTTCTTTGAGATGCTCGGCAACTTCTCGTTTGGGGATTATTTCAAGCGGGATGCGATTGCCTATGCCTGGGAGCTTCTGACGACCGTCTATCAGCTGCCCAAAGAACGGCTCTGGGTCACGGTTTATCAGGAAGATGACGAGGCATTTGATATATGGGCTAAAGAGATCGGTGTGCCCGTTGAACGGATTGTTCGCATTGGCGATAACAAGGGCGCACGCTATGCCAGTGACAACTTCTGGCAGATGGCCGATACCGGACCCTGTGGTCCGTGTAGTGAAATCTTTTATGACCATGGTCCCGATGTCTGGGGTGGTCCCCCGGGAAGCCCAGAGCAGGATGGGGATCGCTACATCGAGATCTGGAACCTGGTGTTCATGCAGTTTGAACGGGACGAGTCCGGCAAGATGACCCCGCTGCCCAAGCCCTGCGTCGATACCGGCATGGGGCTTGAGCGGATTGCAGCGGTTTTACAGCATGTCCACAGTAACTATGAGATCGATCTTTTCCAGAATCTGATCAAGGCGGTGGCGCGCGAGACGAAGTGTAAGGATCTCGCCAACCCATCACTTCGCGTGATTGCGGACCATATCCGCGCCTGTAGTTTTCTGATTGTCGATGGCGTCATTCCCGGCAATGAAGGACGTGGTTATGTCTTGCGTCGAATTATTCGTCGGGCTTTGCGTCATGGCCACAAGCTTGGGCAGAGCCAGCCATTCTTTTATCGGTTGGTTGCCGATCTCGTGAAAGAAATGGGTGCGGCTTACCCCGAACTCGCCAACCAGGCCGATCGCGTTGCGGCAACGCTCAAGCAGGAGGAGGAGCGTTTTGGTGAGACCTTAGAAAAGGGCATGGGTATCCTGGATGCTGCCTTGGCAGGTCTTGCAAAAGGCGGCCGACTCGATGGCCAGACCGCCTTTACGCTTTATGACACGTTTGGATTTCCGCTGGACCTGACTGCAGACGTCTGTCGTGAACGCGGTGTGGAAGTTGATGAGCAGGGCTTTGAAGCGGCGATGAATCGTCAGCGTGAGCAGGCCCGTGCAGCAGGAAAATTCAAGGCAGCGCATACGCTGGAGTACTCCGGAGTATCGACCCAGTTTGTGGGCTACGAGCGACTCGAAGAATCCGGCAAGGTCACAGCGGTCTATGTGGATGGCACATCGGTGTCTTCTGCGAAGTCTGGAGACCATGCCGTGATCGTTTTAGATGCCACGCCCTTTTATGCCGAGTCGGGCGGTCAGGTCGGCGATGCTGGCGAGATCGTAAGTAATGGCATGCGTTTCCAGGTCGAAGATACCCAGAAGATCTCGGCAGAGGTCTTCGGGCACCATGGCAGCGTGATTTCTGGTGAGATCAAGGTGGGGGATAAGGTCACAGCGCAGGTGGATACCGCGCGTCGCGCCCACACGGTTCGTAACCACTCGGCGACCCACTTGCTGCACAAGGCATTGCGCGAAGTACTGGGCACGCATGTTCAGCAGAAGGGCTCGTTGGTCGATCCCGATAAGACACGTTTTGACTTCTCCCATAACCAGCCGGTGACGGATGATGAGATTCGTCGTATCGAATCAATTGTGAATGCTGAGATTCTGGCCAATCAGGCCACACAGGCGACCGTGATGTCTTTTGATGACGCGATTGCCCATGGTGCGATGGCGCTCTTCGGTGAGAAGTATGGGGATGAGGTGCGCGTGTTGGATATCGGCTCATCCTGTGAACTCTGTGGTGGCACCCATGTGAGCCGCACCGGAGACATTGGTGTCTTTAAGATCATCTCGGAATCAGGCGTGGCTGCGGGCATTCGTCGTATCGAGGCCGTGACCGGTGAGAACGCCTTAGCACTCATGCAGTCGCTGGAGTCGTCGCTGTCTGCAGCGGCAGGCGTGATCAAGGCGCCCGTTGCGGAGCTGCCGAATCGTCTGGCCCAGATCATGGACCAGGTCAAAGCGATGGAGAAAGAAATTGGCCGCCTAAAGTCCAAACTTGCAGCATCTGCGGGCGATGACCTTGCGGGTCAGGCGATCGATGTCGCTGGGGTCAAGGTATTGGCGGTCCAGATGGAGGGCGCCGATGTCGCCTCCATGCGTGAGACCTTAGATAAGCTGAAAAATGCGTTGAAGACCGCGGCCATCGTGCTGTCGACCGTTGAAGGCAGCAAGGTCACGCTGATTGCGGGGGTCACGGCGGACCTAACGGCAAAGGTCAAGGCGGGCGATCTGGTCAACCATGTGGCCACTCAGGTGGGCGGTAAAGGCGGTGGACGCCCTGACATGGCCCAGGCTGGGGGTACGGACCCATCCGGACTTCCGAAGGCACTTGCGAGCGTTAAAGACTTTGTCGCTGCTAAGGTCTGAACCGGTGATTGATCGCGTTCTGGATACCCGGGGCTTGAGCTGCCCCATGCCGATTCTGAAGGCGAAGAAGGCGCTCAATGAGCTCGACCCTGGCCAGGTCCTGCAGGTGCTGGCCACTGACCCTGGCGCAACGCGAGACTTTGAATATTTCTGTCGTCACACCGGACATCGACTTATGGAAAGTACTGAGTCCGGGGGTGAATATGTGTTTTTAATTAAAAGAAGAGATTAGACTCGTCTCCATTGAGGAGGAGAGGTCGTCATTTGAGGGAGTGACGGTCATTTGGGCGCCAGGGGAAGAAGGGCGCCTTTTTTCTTTTCAGGACCTAGAGGTTCTTTAACTGGTCTTGAATCCGCGATAGCGCCGTCTCAAACCCCGCAAGTCTCTCTTTTTCTTGTTGGACGACAGCCTCTGGTGCGCGGGCAACGAACTGCTCGTTACTCAGCTTGCCCTTGGCCTTCTGGATCTCGCCTTGAAGACGTGCGGCCTCTTTCGATAGACGAGCCCGCTCTGCCTCAACATCAATCTCTACGACCAGCATTAGCTTCAGATCGCCCACGATCTGTACAGGCGAACGTTTGGCCTCTTCGCCGAGTACCGCATCAAACTGAACTTCACTTAGCTTCGCGAGTGCCTTCAGGCTTGCTGCAATCTGCGCTCGCTCAGCACTCTCCGACCGCAGATCAAGCTGCGTGGCGGCGGACGCTGCGCGGATGTTCTCTGTGCTGATGCGCAAGGGCACCTTGTCTGCGGGGGATAGCCCCATCTCAGCGCGCAAGGTTCGGATAGCGCTGACCATGTCTTTCAACTCCGCGACGCGTGCGTCCGATACCGGATCCAGTTTTGCCGGCTCTGATTTGGGAAAGCCCGCGGTGACGATGGAGTCGAATTCTCCTGCTTCTAGTTTCGCGGAACGCTTTGCGGTCTTTGCAACCGTCTGCCAGAGTTCTTCGGTAATAAACGGGATGACCGGGTGTGCCAGACGCAGCACCGCTTCGAGTACGCGTAGTAAGGTGCGACGTGCCGCACGTTGTTCGTTCGGCTTGCCATTGGCGATTTGAACCTTCGCAAGCTCTAGATACCAGTCGCAGAATTCATTCCAGACAAACTCGTAGATCTCGCGAGCTGCCAGATCAAATCGGTATTCGTTGAGGTGCTGCTCAACGGCGGCTTCGGTACGCTGCAGCTGAGAGACGATCCAGCGGTCGACAAAAGTGAAGTGAAGTGCCCCATCAGGGCCGCAGTCACCGCCACAGACATCCAGCCCGTTGTCCTGGCCTTCGCAGTTCATCAGCACAAACCGGCTGGCATTCCAGAGCTTGTTGCAGAAGTTGCGATAGCCCTCGCATCGACTGAGATCAAAGTTAATGTTTCGGCCGGGCGTGGCCAGGCTTGCAAAGGTAAACCGCAGGGCATCGGTTCCGAACGCCGCGATGCCACTGGGATATTCGGCACGAGTCTTCTTTTCAATCTGCCCGGCCTGTTTTGGATTCATGAGACCGACGGTGCGCTTTGCCACCAGTGCCTCGAGATCAATTCCGTCGATCAGATCGATGGGGTCTAGGGTGTTGCCCTTAGACTTACTCATCTTCTGGCCCTCTGCGTCACGCACGAGTGCGTGGACATAGACATGATGGAAGGGCACTTTGCCGGTGAAGTGGCAGGTCATCATGACCATGCGGGCAACCCAGAAGAAAATGATGTCAAAGCCTGTGACCAGTACGCTCGATGGCAGAAACTGCGCGAGCTGGGGCTGGATATTTGGCATCTTCTTCTCGTGATCCCATGGCTTCTTGGGATCCACAAGCGTCGAGAAAGGGACAAGTGCTGACGAGAACCAGGTATCGAGTACATCTGGGTCACGCACAATCGGTCCATTCCATCCGGATTCGGCGGCTTTTGCTTTGGCCTGCGCCTCGTCACGCGCAACGAATACCGTGCCGTCATGAATGGGCTGGCCCTCTGCATCAGCCTTATACCAGGCAGGGATCTGATGGCCCCACCAGAGCTGACGCGAGATACACCAGTCTTGAATATTTTCAAGCCAGTGGCGATAGGTGGATGTCCAGTTCTCGGGAATGAACTTCACTTCCCCTTGTTCGACGACTTCGAGGGCACGTCCGGCGATACTTTTGCCCGGGGTGTGGGTGCCTTCGGGCGCGGGCTTACTCATCGCAACGAACCACTGGTCCGTGAGCATGGGTTCAATCACGGCATTCGTGCGGTCACCACGCGGCACCATCAGCTTGTGTTTCTTGGTTTCTACTAAGAGCCCTTGGGCATCAAGATCTTCCAGAATCTTTTTGCGGGCATCAAAGCGATCAAGGCCTTGATAGGCTTTGGGCGCGTTCTCGTTAATCTTTGCGTCCAATGTCAGGATATTGATCATCTCCAGACCATGACGCTCGCCCATGGCGTAGTCATTGTGATCATGCGCCGGAGTGATCTTGACGCAGCCGGTTCCAAAACTTGCGTCGACATAACTGTCCGCAATGATCGGGATCTCACGGCCCACCAGCGGGAGCTTGAGCTTCTTGCCCACGAGATGACGATAACGGTCATCATCGGGGTTCACGGCAACCGCCACGTCTCCCAGCATGGTCTCCGGGCGCGTGGTGGCAACGGTGAGTCCCTTACTGCCATCGGCCATCGGGTAGTGCAGAAGCCACAGGAAACCATCTTCCTCTTCGCTTACCACTTCAAGATCAGAGACAGCGGTAAGAAGCTTTGGATCCCAATAGACCAGGCGCTTGCCACGATAGATCAGTCCTTGCTCATAGAGTGCGACGAAGACCTCTTTCACGACCTCTGAGCACTCGGGGTCCATGGTGAAGTACTCCAGATCCCAGTCACAGCTCGCCGCCAGTCGGCGCATCTGACCGGTGATCGTCGTCCCGGATTGTTCCTTCCACTCCCAGACCCGTTTGATAAAGGCGTCGCGCCCAAGGTCATGGCGCGAGATTTTCTGGGCATCCAGCTGACGCTCCACGACGATCTGTGTGGCGATGCCCGCATGGTCCGTTCCTGGTAGCCAGACGGTGTTGTCGCCCTTCATGCGATGCCAGCGGGTCAATGTATCCATGAGCGTCTGGTTAAACGCGTGCCCCATGTGCAGGGTGCCCGTCACGTTCGGCGGTGGAAGCTGAATCGAGAAGGCGTTGGCATCCTTTGCGGATCCTGCGCGATATAGTCCGCGCTTTTCCCACTCAGGGCCCCAGCGGCGTTCGATCTCAGCGGGTTCAAAGGATTTGGCCAGTTCACTCATGATGATTTTTTCGAAAGATCGTAGTTGTTGATGGCATAGCCACGGTCGCGATAGAAGGCAAACCGTTGACGCGCCTTTTGTTTGTCATCGTCTTCACAGGAGACGACTTCGAAGAGTCGAACGAACCGAGAAAAGAAGGGCGGCGGCTCGTCATCGAGATTCAGAAGCAGGGTGTGACTGTGGAGCTTGATGTCGTCATCCATCAGCACAATCGGAGAATCCGCCGCCTCGGGGAGTGCGACATGGGCATGCGGAATAAACTCTTCAGGCCAGAGGCTCCAGAGCAGGTCGTCGAACTCGTCGAGACGAGTTCGGTTGCTGCAAAAGACCACCAGTGGTGTCTCGGACTGGGCCTGCCCCGCGTTCAGAATCTTTCTGGTGAGCCTACAGGCGTATTCCAGTCGATTCGGCGTATTGAAATGAAAATCAATCGAGGTCATGACCCTGGAGCATTGGGATTACTCCAGGCCGTTTCTCAGGTATTCCACCAGAAGCGATACCGGTCGACCCGTTGCCCCCTTTGCAGCACCTGACTTCCATGCGGTGCCGGCGATATCCAGGTGGGCCCAGCGATAAGCCTTGGTGAAACGCCACAGGAAACAGGCCGCGGTGACGCTTCCTGCTGCGCGACCACCGACGTTGGCCATATCGGCAAACGGCGACTTGAGCTGTTCCTGGTATTCCTCTTGCAACGGCATGCGCCATGCCGTGTCGAGCGTGTCCTGTCAGGCCCTCGTAATGGCGTCAGCCATCCCTTCGTCTGCGGTAAAGAGACCCGTGTTCACGCCGCCCAGTGCAATCACACAGGCACCGGTGAGTGTCGCGATGTCGATGACTGACGCAGGCTTGAAACGCTCCACATAGGTGAGCGCATCACAAAGAATCAGTCGGCCTTCGGCATCGGTGTTCAGAATCTCAATGGTCTGGCCCGACATCGAGGTCACGATGTCGCCGGGACGAGTCGCGGTGCCACTGGGCATGTTTTCGCAGGTCGGAATCACACCGATCACATTGCGCTTAATGCCCATCTCAGCAACTGCACGCATCACACCGAGAACCGTTGCTGCGCCGGACATGTCGTACTTCATCTCGTCCATGTCGGGAGCGGGCTTCAGTGAAATACCGCCGGTATCAAAGGTAATGCCTTTGCCAACGATCACATGCGGGGCGTCTTTGGTCGTCGCACCCTGGTACTGCAGGATGATGAACTGAGGAGGCTGTGCGGAGCCCTGAGCGACTGCTAAGAGCGACCACATGCCCAGCTTTTCCATCGCGGCGCGATCGAGCACCTCGGCTTTTAGGCGGAATTCACGGGCAATCGTCTTGGCCGTATTTGCCAAATAGGTGGGCGTGCAGATGTTAGGGGGCAGGTTTGCCAGGTCCTTGGTGAGCTCGAGACCATTGGCCAATGCCTGAGCGTCTGCGATGACTTTTGGGGCTTCGGTAGGACGCATGTCGGCAGGCAGCAGCATTTCCACATGGCTGATGCCTTCAGCGGGTGCCTTTGCTGCCTTCGCCTTGGAGGCGCCTTCGGCAGCGTCATCTTTTTTAGTCTTGAAACGCTCAAATTTGTAGCCCACTTCGCGGATCGTGGTGACATGGGCGGTGACACGCCAGGTACCCGAACGCTCGCCAGACTTGCCCTTCACTGGGACATCGGTCAGGAATGAAGCGATTTTCTTGATGCCCTTTGAGCCAGCAACCGATTTGGCAGCCGCGCGGATGGCGTCACAGTAGATCTTGTCTGTGAACTCGTCACGCTTACCCAGGCCCACCAGCAAGGCACGGGGCGAGGGGATGCCGGTTAGGTCACGCAGCAGCAGGTTGTTACCGACCTTGCCGTCAATGTCGCCGGCCTTGATCGCGCGGGCGACGGCACCGTTGGTGACCTTGTCCAGCACCTTTGCGGCATTGGATAGCTCCACAGCGCCTGTGGGGGTAGCGAAGACGCCAACCCAGACGCAGTCAGCGGTCGCCCGGTCAACCGGCTTATTGCTGGCGATGAACTGGGCAGGTTCCCGGTGCTCACCGGGGTCTTTGACTTCTTTGATGTCTTGTTTAGCAGCGGATGCGGTCATGACAGAATGCCTCGGTACGAGAATCCTGCGATTATAAGGAAAATGCTCTTCCAAAAATCCCTGCTCAGGGAACTCCGGTCGACCTCTGGCGGGGTGTTCGCGGTCCTTTTGACCACGCTGGTGACCATGATTCTGATCCGTGCCCTAGGTCGGGCGGCGGCGGGCCGGGTCGACGGTGAGCTGGTCCTGCCTCTGATCGTCTTCAACACCATCAACCTGCTCAACACGGTGCTGATGCTCACCGCATATATCGCGATCCTGATGGTGCTGTCGCGCTGGTGGCGGGACTCCGAGATGGTGATCTGGCTGACATCGGGCAAAAGCCTGGCAGATCTGATCAAGCCAATCTGGTCGTTCCTTTGGCCTTTGCTTCTGATCATTACCCTGCTGTCGACCGTGATTGCCCCGTGGTCAAAGCAGCAGATTCTGGAGTTTGAAGACCAGATTCAGAATCGTGGGGACGCCCAGCGAGTAAGCCCTGGGCAGTTTCGGGAATCCTATTCTGGTCAAAGGGTCTTTTTCCTCGAAAACCCTGATGATGAGAACGGACGGATCGGGACGGTCTTTATCCGGGCGATGGAGCCTGACGGTCGACAGACGGTGATGGTCTCGTCCACTGGTCGGTTTGAGCAGGATCCCCAGGGCGCCCAGTGGGTCGTACTCGAAAAGGGCTATCGCACGGACATTGCGGCAGGGTCACTCGAGTCCCGAACGATGGGCTTTGACGTCTATCGCATGCGTCTGGATCAGTCGGCACCGCGGATTCGATCTGAAGAGACGGTAAGGACCATGTCGATGATGGATCTGATGAAACGAAATGAGCCGTCTGCCGACAGTGAGATCGCGATGCGGATTGGGCTTCCGCTATTGACCTTGTCACTGGGAATTTTTGCGATTCCGTTATCAGTTGTGAATGCGCGATCGGGCCGTGCATTCAATCTGATCATTGCGCTTTTGATCTATTTGATCGGAACGAATTTATTTGGATCGGTGAAGGTCGCGGTCTCGCAGGGCAAGGTTGATCTTGCGCTGGCCTGGTGGCCGCTGCCCCTTGCACTCTTGGCAATCGCACTCGGCATGATGGCCTTCAAAATGAACCAGCGTCATCCCATGGATGGACTGCGTTGGATCATGAGCCGACTGGGCGTTGGGCGCGGCCAACGGGAGACGCTGACGTGATCTTTCAGCGTTACCTTGGGCGCAGCATTGTTCAGAGCACGACTTTCGTGTTGGTCGGTTTTCTGTCGATGTTCCTGTTTTTCGATTTTCTTGCAGAACTCGATGAGGTTGGGAGCGGCGGCTACAAGCTTCAACATGCGGTGGGCTTCATCATGCTGGGGCTTCCGGCGCGGATTGTTGAGCTTGCTCCAATTGCGGCGTTAATTGGCACGCTATGGGCCTTGTCGCAGAGCGCGGCAAATTCGGAGTTCACGGTCTTTCGTGTCTCAGGCTTGATGCCGGGGCAGGCCATTACCACGATGTTAAGAATTGGTCTGCCGATGATTCTGGTCACTGCGCTCTTCTCGGAGGTGATCGCACCGGCATCGGAAGATTTTCGAAGCCGCGTCAAAGAAGGAAGTTTTTCTTCATCGTCAGGGGTCCTGCGCTCGGGTCTTTGGTTGCGCGATATTGCGGAACTTCCTGAAGGTGCGGGGTCGGGTACTGAGAGAGCGATTCGTTTTGTGAACCTTGGGAAGTTCACGCCTGAGCAGATCGTCGAACGTGTATTCATTTATGACTTTGATGCGCGTCAGCGTCTGGCGCAGACCTTATCCGCAGCGAATGCCCGTTATGTGGGCCAGCAGGATGACCTGCATCGATGGGAGCTCATCGATGTCACTCAGCTGATCTATGGTGCCGATGGCAATGTAAGACAGAACAAAATGAAGACGCTGGTGTTGGGATCAGTGGTCTCACCAGAGATGGTGAATGCACTGGTCACGAATCCTGACCGCATGTCATCGATCGATCTCTATCAGTATGTGCAGTACTTAAAGCGTAATAAGCAGCAGTCAGAACGTTATGAGATCGCACTCTGGAAGCGTCTGGTCTACCCCTTTGTGATCTGGGTCATGATGCTGTTAGCCCTGCCGGCTGCGTATCTTCAGGCTCGTGCAGGAGCCGTTGGTGCCCGCGTGTTTGCAGGGATTCTGGTAGGGGTTGGTTTTCACCTGTTAAATAGCCTGTTTTCTCACCTGGGGGTGCTCAATACCTGGCCGGCGCCGATCATGGCCTTGCTTCCCAGTGCGATGGCCTTACTTGTCGCGGGCTTCTTCCTGTATTGGGTTCAGTACCGCTGAAGTAAACTCTCGGTCTTCCCGTTTTCTCTTTTGGAGTGATTTATCTTGAGCCATCAGTGTTCGCTGGTCCCTTCGGGTCGTTCGTTCCCCGTTGATGAGGGAGAAACGATTCTTGCCGCTGCCCTTCGTGCGGGCGTGGTGCTGCCGTATGGCTGTAAGGACGGTGCCTGTGGCTCATGTAAATCGCAGTTGATGGAAGGTGAAGTTGACTACGGCAGCTACCAGTCCAAGGCACTGTCCGACGACGAACGTCGTCAGGGTGGCGTGCTGATCTGCTGCGCGACGCCCAAGACCGATGTCACGGTAAAGGCCCGAGTGGTCGCCGCGGAGGGCATGATCAGCATTCGTAAGCTGCCCTGTCGGGTCACTAGTATTGAACGCGCGGCGCAGGATGTCGCCATTGTGAAGCTGCAGCTGCCGACCAACGAAAAGTTCGAATTCTTGGCAGGTCAGTACATTGATATTCTGCTGAAGGATGGCAAGCGTCGTAGTTATTCCATGGCGTCGGCGCCCCATGAGCAGGGACCGATCGAACTACACATTCGTCACACACCAGGCGGCGCGTTTACCGATGCGATCTTCGGCACCGGCACGCCATCGGCCAATGCGGTGAAAGAAAAAGATATTCTGCGTTTTGAAGGGCCACAGGGCACGTTCTTTCTGCGTGAAGACAGTACCAAACCGATTGTGATGCTCGCCAGTGGCACTGGCTTTGCCCCGATCAAGGCGGTGATTGAGCACATGCGGTTTAAGAATATTGTTCGTCCAGTGGTGCTCTACTGGGGCGGACGTCGTCCCCATGATCTCTATCAGTTAGAAGTGGCTGAGCAGTGGGCGAAAGAAATGGCGCACTTTAAGTTTGTGCCTGTGGTGAGCGATGCCTTGCCGGAAGATCACTGGACGGGGCGCACTGGATTTGTCCATCAGGCGGTGATGCAGGACTTTCCCGATCTATCGGGTCATCAGGTCTACGCCTGTGGCGCACCGATTGTGGTTCAGTCGGCGAAGGCTGATTTTGTGGCCAAGTGTGCGCTACCCGATGAAGAGTTCTATGCAGACGCCTTCACGACGGCTGCAGATCTCGCGAAAAAACCGGCGTAACTTCTCTGGTCGTGTGATGGATCTCGGCGCCTTCGCCTGACGGTCAGCGCCGCGTGGCCGTGTCGCGTCAGTACTTTCTTTCTAAGAGAAACGTCTTCAAGGCCCGTCCGGTGTGGGTCTTGGTCTTGCTGATCTCGGCAGGGCTGCCCTGACCTACAAGTTGTCCACCTCCTGCACCGCCCTCAGGGCCGAGATCGAGGAGCCAGTCGGCCTGCGCCCAGATGTCGAGCTGATGCTCAATTACCACTACCGTATTGCCGGCATCCACGAGCCGATGCAGCACATGAATCAGCTTTTCAATATCCGCCATGTGGAGACCCACGGTCGGTTCATCTAGAACATAGAGCGTATGGGTGGATGTCTTTCCGGAGCTGGTTGATGCCTTTGCCAGTTCGGTGACAAGTTTGATTCGTTGTGCTTCGCCTCCGGAGAGCGTGGGGCTGGGCTGACCAAGTGTCAGATAACCCAGACCGACATCTTGCAGAAGGGTTAAGGGTCGACTGATGCTGGGATGGTTCTCAAAAAATGGGATGGCCTGATCCACCGTCATGGCCAAGATGTCGGCGACACTCTTGCCACGCCAGAGGACGCTGCGCGTCTCTGGATTGAAACGGGAACCACCACAGGCGTCACAGAGCACGCTGACATCTGGCAGGAAGTTCATTTCGATCTTCTGCCATCCATGTCCTTCGCACAGGGCGCAGCGGCCATCACCGGTGTTAAACGAGAACCGATTGGGTTTCCAGCCACGCATCTTGGCTTCTTCACTGTCCGCCAATACTTTACGAATCGTGTCCCAGAAACCTATATAGGTCGCAGGCGTAGACCGCGGGGTCTTGCCAATCGGTGTCTGGTCAACCTCAAGCACGCGATCGATTGACTCCCAGTTCTTAATGGTCTTACAGCCGCTAAACGGAATATTTTTTTGCGACTTAGGGCTGTTACGTTTTTGTGCCACTTGCGCCCGCAAGTTTGAGAGCAGCACATCTCTGGCGAGCGTGGATTTGCCGCTACCGGAGACGCCAGTCACTACCGTCAACCGATGTAATGGAATCTTGGCGTTGACGGACTTCAGGTTGTGTCGCGTAGCGTCGATAATATCGAGCCAGTCGGTTGCAGGGGAGCGTTTGGGAAGACCAGAGTGTCGGATGGGGTTGCGGAGATAGGCGCCCGTCTGTGACTCAGGCGTGGCCATGAGTGCCTGTTGATTGCCCTGTGCCACCAACTGACCACCGCGAGATCCTGCGCCGGGGCCGATATCGATCAGATGGTCAGCGAGTCGAATGGTGTCGTCATCATGCTCCACCACCACCAAGGTGTTGCCTTTGTCTTTTAGTGCGGTCAACAG
>JACCDZ011621650.1_pt1 | contig 16670 bp, 18 predicted proteins | sample 7449551 | NCBI WGS metagenome assembly JACCDZ01 (sample SAMN15323452, study PRJNA562643) | freshwater metagenome | isolation source: river surface water | place: USA:Blue River Watershed | collected 2017-08-18 | reverse complement strand
GGGCGGGCCCTGTTCGGGAACCCTTGGCTTTTCGGAGGGTTGAAGAATTGGAAAAAAGAGACCGCCTCTGACGGATTTTCAATATGCGCAGGCCATGAGCCGACGATAGGAGAGAGGCTGCGGATGGCAGTGCTGCATGCCGGCCTATTTGCCGAGCATCTCGGATCGGTCAAGAATTTCGCGATCATGAAGAAGCATTTCAAGGCCTACGTCAACGGCTTCGACGGCGCAAAGGAATTGCGCATCGAGCTTATGGAAAAGGCGGAGAATGCAAAGGATGTGCGGCAGATCATTGAGGGGTTCCAGGCTGGGCATCTCGCCGCATAAGTCGTCGCTGTCCGCGCGCCCTCGGTATGTTTGACTAATCACAGTAGTGTGGTATCGTATTTTCTGAAAGCACATTGTAAGGCATTGCGATGCGGCAGCTATTTGGGCATCGAAAATCGAGTTTTGGCGATATGCGGGCATATAAGGAAAAGCAGAAATAGTCAGATGGGCGGAGCGAAGCGGCGAAAGCCGTGCTGAGTCTGCCACCGTGTTTCTTTATCAATCTGCATATCGCTAAAACAAATAAAAATCCATTCCACAATAGGAATGGGGCGATATTCCAACATGCTAACGACCCAGTCATTACTTACCGATTCCGAATTCTTGCGACAGATGCTCGCATACCTGAGTGAGAAACAGGGCGAGAAATTCGATCCGATGATTTCGGAATTCGAAGAGCTCGCACCGGGCCTGCTGTTATTTCATGCCAACGTCTGCGATGATGCTGCTCAATGGATAGCCTGTTTTGCGGATATCAGAATATTCCGCCAGAACGGGGGATTGCCGAAGGGCGTGAAGGTCGATGTCTCGCCAGTCTGTCGTGCTTGGAAGCTGACCGAGGCGCTGCTGAGCGATCTGCGCCGAGATGGCTGGTCGCTGTACTTCACTTCGAGCTGCGAGGGTGATAGGGCCTTCGGTGATGAACGTCACAGGTTCTCTGAACTGAAGCGTTCTCTCGATCTCGATTTCAGGCACAGGAAAGGCCATTGATCGACCGTCCTGTTCTAGCTGAACATCACAGCGCGCCGCGCCCCTCACGGGGTTCGGCGCGCTTTTTCTTTATCAAAAATTCACACCCAGACAAAACGCTGCCAAAGATGGTATCATGTCCGCATGTCATCCCTATATCGCAAATACCGGCCGGCGCAGTTCGGCGAAGTCGTAGGCCAGTCGCATATCGTCAGCGTCCTCGAAGAAGAGGCGAGAAAGGCCCAGCCATCGCATGCCTTTCTCTTTGCCGGATCCAGAGGGACGGGCAAGACGACGATCGCCCGCATCTTTGCCAAGAATATCGGCACCGCTTCCGAAGACATATATGAGATAGATGCCGCGTCGAATACCAGCGTCGACGATATCAGGCTTCTGAACGAGGCGGTATACACGATGCCTCTCATGTCCAAGTTCAAGGTATACATATTGGACGAGGTGCACATGCTTTCGAAGTCCGCCTTCAATGCGTTCCTGAAGACTCTCGAGGAGCCGCCGAAGCATGTCATATTCATCCTGGCGACGACGGAGCTTCACAAGATTCCCGAGACGATCATCTCGCGCTGCCAGGTATTTCATTTTGCCAAGCCTTCCATCGAGATCCTCAAGAGGCTCGTCATCGACGTCGCGGAAAAGGAGGGCGTGACGATAGACGAAAAGGCGGCCGAGATCATCGCCATGGTCGGCAATGGCTCGTTTCGCGATACGCTCTCGACGCTGCAATCGGTGGTCGGCATGGGGCAGGCAGGGACGCCTAATTCTGATGCGGGCAGCAAGAAAGGGCCCGTAGCGATGACTGTCGAAGAGGTGGAGAAGATCGTTTCCGTGCCGCCTCATCGCCTGGTCGCGAGCTTTGTCGATGCGGTCTTGGGAGAGGGTCCTGGCGCCGGAGACCGATCGGCAGGGCTGGCTGCGGGCATGGAATCATTGAGGAGGATTCACGAGTCGGATATGGATGTCAGGATCTTCGCCGACCTGGTCATGTCCGAGCTTCGCGAGACGCTCTTGCAGAGGCCGGGAAGCATGAGGACAAAGCAGCAGGTATCCGATGCCGTGCGCATGCTCGACCTGATGCTCGCGTATCGGGATCAGATAGGGAAGACATTCGTGCCGGTCTTGCCGCTCGAGCTGGCATTGTTCAAGTTTTTTGTATAACGGTTAGAGAAAAAAAAAGGGGGGGGCGGCGCGTTTTGCGGCGGTTTTTTTGAGAGAGCGGCATCGATAGGCGGAATTTCGAGGCCGTTTTTTCATATTTTTTAGAGGATCTTCATGGAAAAGGAAAAAGAAAAAAAAGGGAGGGTGGCGGAAAAGGAAAATGCCCCATGCAGATATCGGCATGGGGCATTGCGATTCGTCGCGCTGCCGCGATGGTGCGGCGAGGGCCGGATGTGTCGGCCGTCATGCGGACGCATATGAGCGTTTCGGATGAGGGCCGTTTCGCTGGACGTTCAGCATCTCGCGGATGGTGAGATCGCCGAACGGCCTGAATCCGAGCCTGTTGGCGATGAATAGCGCGCACAGCGACACGATGGTCGCTGCCACGAGGAGGACGATGAACCATCCTCCGAATGTGATGAGCACCGCGCATTCCCCTGAGAGGAATAGCAGCCGAGGTGATCTCTCTGTCAGCATCCTTTTCATATTCGTTTGTTTTGGGTTGAACGTTGAACTGGGGCTTGCGCCGGATTGTGGGACCTGCCTAAAAGTGTATGCCTGTCTTGCCCGTTTTGCAACTCTTTGGCGGTTCGCCGGCAGGCCGCGTGGCTCGCCCCGTTCCCTGCAGGAAAGGCCTCATGAGAGCCTTGTATAACGACCTGGTTCGAGTTAAAGTGATGTTCGGCCCTGGTCCGTTTTTGCCGCTTGGCCGCCACAGGGCCGCGCCGCGCAAGGCTGACCGCGTCGCGGAGGCTGTGCTACGCAAGGCTGCCCTCGTCGGGCCATACATATCAATTGCGGGATCGTCTAATGGTAGGACTGCGGATTTTGGTTCCGCCTATCTAGGTTCGAGTCCTAGTCCCGCAGCATAAACAATGCAAAAGGCACAAAGCGAAAGCGGCGTGCCTTTTGCATTGTTTACAGGCTGCAAGGCAGGGGTGAGAAGGCCGGACGCGGTCGCGCAATGAGCCGGAACCGTGATACAATCGCCTCATTATCAAGGCGGCGAAGCGCGACAAGGAGGCGGGGTAGCGGGGCTTTTTGCGCAGCAAAAAGAACCCGTGACCGAGTCCTAGTCCCGCAGCAATCAAAAACAAAACACATTCCGAGCGAAAGCGAGGCGTGTGTTTTGTTTTTGATCAGGCCGCAAGGCAGGGCCACGCAGCACACAAAACCCCATCCAAAGACCCAAGATGGCCACATTATCGAATGCTTGGTAATTGGGTTAAGATAGCCATATAGGCATGCCAAAAAACACAATCGACTCATTTCTAAAAACCCCGCGTCTCTACGGAGCGAAAGTCAGCCCTGATCTCAAATGGGTCGCTTGGGTATGGGCAAACGCTGGCCCAAGCGCGGACGTGTATGTCGCGCCGCTGGATAGGGCCGAATCGCCAAGGAAGCTCACTGATTTTAATCAGGACACCTCGGTCGTTTCGTGGACGGAAGATAGTCGTTTTATAGTAGTGCGCCACGACTATGATGGCGATGAGAGATTTCGCTTGTATAAAATAGATGTCCATTCGGGAGAGGCTTTTCCATTAACGGAGGCTCATCCGTCATGTTTCATTCGCGGAGGGCAGATTACGGCTGACGGAAAATATTTAATCTATGGAGCCAATTACGATTTCGAGACAAGGCAAGAGACAGAGCCGACCACGGTCTATCGGCAGGATCTTGAGACGGGAGAGATAGCCAGGCTGGCACAGCCTGAGAAGCCCTGTTTTTTATGGCCGCAGCTAAACAAACAAGGCTCTCATATTATCTATCAGAAAAATGATCGTCATCCGCAAGGAGAGCAGGTCTGGATGGTTGATATCGAGGGCAAGAAAGATAGGGAAATTTTAAATTTCGGCGACAAGGTCAAGGTCTCGGCTTCTTGGCATCCCAATGGCGAAGACGTGATCTTTGTTTCGGAGGCCGATACGTATCGAAAGGTGGGGATATTCCATGTCTCTGACGGCTCCGTCAAATGGATCCTTGATGATGCCTCAAGAAATATCGAAGAAGCATATGTTCCTCAAGGGTCTGAGCGGGCGGTCATCAATGAGATAAACAATGCTCAAAACAGCATTTCTTTGCTCGATATTGCTTCATTGAAAGAGGCTGCGTTTGCAGAACTCCAGATCCTTATTCCTCTGGCGCAAATCTCAAACGAACTCTGGGTTAGCAAGTATTACAATTCAACGCAGCCTGGAGACTTGATAATTCATGATGTGCATCAGGTAATTCGATCGATTACGGAAGTCTTCAACAGGGTCGGCTATGCGCCAAGCGATTTGGCGAGAGCGGAAAATTACGCGTGGAATTCCATTGATGGATTGAGGGTTCAGGGATGGCTATACAGGCCTGGCGGGCAGCCCGTAGGAACGGTCGTCTTGGTGCACGGGGGCCCGACTGCCCACAGCGAAGATGCCTGGGATATGGATATTCAGTATTTCGTATCCCAAGGATTCAACGTTCTTGATCCTAACTATCGTGGCAGCAGCGGCTTCGGGCTCTCGTATCAGGAAGCGATCAAGGAGACCGGATGGGGCGGAAAAGAGCAAGACGACATTATCGAGGGGGTCAAATCCCTCATCAAGGACGGCATTGCCGAAGATGGTAAGGTCGGCATCACGGGAACATCGTACGGAGGGTATTCGGCATGGTTCGCAATCACTCATTTTCCCAAGAGATACATCGCCGCTTCGATCCCGATCTGCGGCATGACCGATCTCGTCGTTGATTACGAAACCACCCGCCCTGATCTGAGAGGGTATAGCGAAGAGATGATGGGCGGGTCTCCGACAGAGATTCCGGAGAGGTATCGTGTCGGTTCCCCGATACATTATATTCAAAACATCCAAGGGAGGCTTCTGATCGTTCAGGGCGCAAAAGATCCCAACGTTTCGCTTGAAAACGTCAGGGTGGTTGAAGAAGCGCTGCAGAAAGAAGGTATCAAATACGACAAGCTAGTATTTGAAGATGAGGGCCATGGAATCTCAAGGCCCGAAAATCAGAAGGCGCTCCTCCTGAGGTCTGTGGAATTTTTCAAGGAAGCGTTTGATCCTGAGGGTTTTGAATAGGGGGCGTGTGTTATTATTAATTGGCAATATCCTTTCCCGCGCATATCCAATAAGGGACCTGCAGGATTTTACAAAATAACAGCATCCGTTTCATATGGAATCAAATATCGATCAGACCAAAAGCGTGCCTGCGGGCATCTGGCCCCAGCCCCAGCCTCAGTCTCCGGCACCGGCAAAAAAGAGCGTTTTCTGGAAATTATTTATATGGATTTTCATCGTGCTCATACTGGCTGGAGGATCCGCGGCATACTATTTCAAGGATGTCCTGTTCAAGGACCCGTGGATGAAATCGATGCATGCGCTCGTGAATCAGTACGCAATCGACGCCGATGCTTTCAATCTGCAGTTCGCTACGCTGGATATGTCTCTGCTCAATGATGCTGCCGAGATGCAAAAGGCAGAAGACGTGCTCAAGCAATCGAAAGCCGGCTTGAACAAGGTCGAATATGACGTGCGCCTGATTTTGAGCCATATCGATAAGGGTCAGGGTGCCGATTCGCTTTCTGCCAAGAATCGCGCCGTCAAGGAAGATTTTAAGAGTTGTTATGTAGGGACACAGAAAGCGACTGAGATGGCAGATAAGGGGATACTCCAGAGCCTATCGTATATCGAGGCATTGCGTTATCTGAATCTGTATCAGGCCGAAGCGGATAATTTCATAGCCGTAAAGAATGCCGGCGGAATAGTCATGCGTCAAAAAGACACGAAGGCATCGGTAGAGGCCATTTCGAAGATCCGAGACAGCGCTTTGGCGCTGAAGGGGCATCTCGACAAGATGAATCTGATCATCGAGTCTGATGCGATCCAGAAGGAGTCGGATGCGTACAGGCTTGCAGGAAGCTCTTTCGGGGATATGGCCATCGCGTACGAGAGGAAAGACGTGGATATGCTTAATCGATCAGCTGACGGGATCAAAAAAGCGGGCCAAATGATCGAGGAAAGCAGAGGGGGAATCAAGGCTAGCTATGAAAAATGGTACCAGGAGAACGTATCGGCATACGCTGATCAGATAAAGCAGCAGTTCGCCAGCGTTGAGGCCGTATGCCGCAAGGCGGAAGAGGGCGCTGGTTTCAGGCAGACTAGGTAGGATTTCATTCTCATAACTTTCTGCGTCCTCGGGCCAGGCGTCGTCGTTATTGAATGTGTTATCATTGATGATATGAAAAAAATATTTTCAGTACTTTTGTTGGGCATAATTATCGCCGGATCAATCATCTATTCAAAAAACAGGCATGAAAAAATAGTCGAGATTGATAGTGCCGGCTCGGCCGAACAAAAAATACTTGAGTATACATCCTATTATTCACCGACGGCAGTTTTGACAATGCGTTATCCGGGAAATTATACCGGATTTGGCGGAAGGTCCACCGGCGCAAGCGTCTATGAAAACGAAGGGGAGGTCTTGTCCATCGCTCATTACCCAAGGGCCCTTGATCAGGAGCTTGCCGAGATAAACGATCATGCCGGATACGCCAATACGGTAGCGCAAAAGAGCGAGGCAATTGTAGGAGGTCAGCAGGCTTACAAGGTGACGTACGAAGGCGTAAACGGAGCAAGCGACAGGCTCGGTTATTTTGTTAACTACATTATTCCAGATGGAAAATATCTGTACGTTTTTGACTACTTCTGTGTTAAGAAAAACAAAGAATGCCCTCCTGCTTTCGAAAAAATGATAGGAACAATCAAGTTTGGAAACAGCCCGGCGCCATTGGATACCCAGGCTTATGGCGAAAAAGCCTTGCAAGAAAGAAAGTCTGCAAAAGTAAATCACGCTATCAATCGAGACATAGGCAGCGCCCTGCGTTCCTTCAAGTTGGAGACGCTGGCCAATGCTTCGTATGCGAATGTTTGCGGCAATATCCAAACATATGTAAGAAACAAGGTCGAGGGCTATCTCAGAGAATATGGCGAGCCGGCTGATGGCATTGAGGCATACTCATCGACGATATCGAAAATAGCCTGCAAGTCGACGGCAGAAAAATTTGTGATATCTGTGCCGGTCACTCTGGAAACAGGGGCGGATTCTGCACTCTGTGCTGATTCGTCAGAACCATCGACTTCCAAAATTAGCACTGATATAGGACAGGCTGATTACGCAACCCTTTCCTGTCGATAGGTCTTGTTTTTGCTTGAACCCCTGTTTCCCGGCAACAAAGGGCCGGCATGGGATGCATCGGTATCTGGAAAAAATAAATCATGAACATGGAATCAAATGGAGCTGGCAAAAAATACATACTTAGAACGGCTTCAGAAAAAGACGCAAAGTTTCTTTTTGATGTAAAGATTGAGGCGATGGAGCCCACTTCTTCGACATTGAGAACCGCGGCTTTTGATTATGATAAGGAGTTTGAGGATTATCTGAAAAAGTTTGAGCCAGAAAAAATCCAAGTCATACAATCCGAAGGGAGGGATATCGGGCGCCTAAGGGTGGTGAGGCTTGGGCGGTCTATCTATGTTGGCGGCATTCAAATATTGTCTAAATTTCAGGGCAAAGGAATCGGAACGGCGATTTTTAGCGATCTCATCGAAGAATCCGAGTCCCTGATGGTTTCGATCACGCTTGAAGTTCACCAGGTAAATGATAGGGCGATTTCTTTCTATGAGAGCTTGGGTTTTAAGGAGACCGGGAAAACAGAAAAACAGATATTGATGACGCGTTTTCCAAAGGCTAAAATCTGACAAAACCTTGGCCGGGGTCGCGCTTGGGTCGCGGCGATCAGGCCTGAGCCCTGCTTCGCCATAGAGCTCTGAGACTCGCTGGAGTAAATTGAGGAAACATAAAAGACGCAAAATAAAAAGGACTAGCTACAAAATGTGAAGTGGCTAGTCCTGATTATGTAAGACTCCGATTCGTTATTTTGTTCCTTTCAAGCTAACAGAGTAGTTTACTGGCTTGTCCGCCGGAACTATCGCAAACACGTATTTTCCCGCTTCAAGCCGTGCGACAGACGGGCTTGCGGTAACTTCGTATGCGCATCCAGAATCGTCTCCTTTCTGGAATTTCAGAAATTCTCCCTCCGTCATGATGCAAATGAATGCATCGTAGTCGGTTTCGACTTCGATATTCACGCTTGCTTTTTCGTATAATTCGAACTCTCTTCCCCAAAACTCTCCTTTGTTGATGGTACCGCTGCCTTCATGCAACGTATAGGCAGGTATGGCGTCTCCCGTGATCTTTGTGGCAGTTGACCCGTCAGGGTTCACAAAGGATATGTTGGGATCAGGCTGCTTTTCAGCAATGCTGTTAATGCTAATGATGAGGAAAAAGCCGATTACTAGTGCCCAGAGCAGTTTTTTCTTGGGTTCTGCTCCGGTTTTAACCACATAGGTTTTTGCTATCTTGTCATGCCAGCCCTGCTTGTTCTTGTCCCATATCACCCACAGGTACCCCAAGCCGATAACCAATGCGGAGATCCCGTATCCGATTATTCTCATAATGGCCGTTCCTACGGTAATAGGAGACCCGTCAACTCTTACGATTTTGATGCCAGCCAGCTTCTTTCCAATTGTGGCTCCGTCAAATTTGACCCACGAAATAAGGTAGTAAAGAATAGAAATGGCAAAATATGTTGCAATAGATATTCCAATAAGGGGCACAAGGCTCTTTAAATCAGTGACCTCTGGGTAAACCGGAGTCAGGATTAAGTTGATGAGATATGTAGCAACGGTGATCACGAACCCATCTGCCAAGACCGCTTGAGACCGACTGTCAAAACTAGCAAACTTCGTATCCATATATTTTATATTATAAATAATCAGGATTTATTATATGAATAATCCCGCAATAAAGCCATTCGGGCCAAAACAAACCATAGAAAACCGCGCGACATTGCTGTCGCGCGGTTAGGCGATTGGATTTTTCTGGATATCAGGCATGCGATCAGGTCGTCGCTGTGTTCCACAATCGCTGAGCATCGGCGGCAGCCTTTGCTGATTCGGTATCAGGGCATAGGGTTCCGCTCTCAGGGGTGCGAAATATCAAATTCGCGCGCTTGCTGCCGATCCTGAGATTGAGCGTGAGCCCGCTCTCGTCGAGTCCCCAGTAATGGCTCCTCTGAGAACCCCTGGAAGGCTCATGCCTGATTAATGTGAACTCGATTTCGAGACGGATGTCGTCCTTCGATAGGCCGGCAGAGACCGCGTAGTCTCGCCATCCTCCGTTCTGCACCGTGATCACCGTCTCGAGGTACGTTGGATTGACGCCATTCCTTCTTGATCTTTTTGAGATGAAAGCCCAAAGCTCGTGGACAAGGAATAATGCGGCGATGTCTGGTGCTGGATGGCTGAGATGCCGTATGTTCATGGGCATATTTCGGTTCATGGAACGCGTCCGAGGGTGATTCCTCGAACGGCTGTCATTCAGGCAGCTCTAGGGTAGGGGAGGAGGCCCATACGCCGCAGCTGCCAAAATTTCCATTTTTCATATTGCATCACGTCAGAATGCATGTCAAATAAAAACATGAGGCAAAAATATAGGGCTGATTTGAGATCGGTGCTGAGACCCGCCACCTCTCCCGTGATAGAATGATCGAAACCGACATCGCCAGACCTGTCTGATCTTCCTTTTTTCTTTTTTAAAAAAAGCCCGCTACAAAAAAATGAAAGCCCACAAAACCATAAACGAATACATGAAGGACGTTCCGGCCGATTTTCTCCCCAAGACAAAGGAGATGCGATCCGTGATCAAGAAGCTCGTTCCCAAAGGGGAGGAAACTATCAGATACGGCATACCGACCATTCAGCTCAATGGAAAAAACTTCGTCCATTTCGCCTCCATGAAAGGGCATCTCGGCTTTTACCCGACATCTTCAGGGGTCAAGGCCTTTGAAAGCGAGCTCGACAAGCGCGGAATCAGCTTTTCGAAAGGCTGCATCCGGCTTCCTTATGCCAAGCCTCTGCCAGTCTCGCTTATCGCCAAGATCATAAGATTTCGCCTGCAAGAAGAGAGGGCCGCGATCAAAGGAAAGGAAAAAGCCAGCCGCGATTAAGCGACTGGCTTTGAGAGTCCTTCTTCGATTTCCGCTTGAAAGCTGATCAGAAAGTTCAGGGATGAGAACTGGTCATGCGGCGCTCCTCCGTAATCGATAAGCCGAAGCCTGCCATCGACGATCCTCCAGTTGTGAGGTGCGATCGCGTGAGGGTTGATGAGTCCGAGATAGAGTCGGCCCGTATCGGAAAGCGAATCGAAGAGCCGCCGCCTCGGCTCGTCTGTCGGAATGGCATCTCCGGCATGCCTCTGCAGATTGCAGATTATCAGGCAGCATGTCGGATGCAGGAACGAGGCTCGGGTGCTAAGCCATAGCCAGCCTTCGCAGACATTTGCCGAGACGCCCATGAGCAGGTCTTCCGCCATGCCGCGCATCAGCATTGCGATATGACCATCCTTCCAGACGGCGGCGAAGCCTCTTTGTTTCCAGGCTGCTTTGAGTCTGGCGAGCTCATCCCGGAAACTTGATCCGGTGCACCGCGGGAACTTTAGGACCAGACGATTGAAGAGGACTACGGCCGTGCGAGTACTGCCTTTGTGGATTTTGAACATGTTTGTATGCTCCTTTCTGGGCTGACAGTATTATAAAAGATAAGGGGTGTCAATTGAGGGCAAGGCATACAAGACGTGCGGGGAAAAGGCATTCTGCGATTCAGTGAAAGGTGTATAATATATTGCATGAAAATGATAAACGAAAAGACTTTTGATCGGGTTCATTATCTGATTGGCTTGGTGGTATTGCCCGCCGCTCTGCTTGTGGCGGTTACGGTCCTGTCTCGCTTTGGCATCATGGATTTGGAAAGCGACACGAGCACCGCTAGCGGCTTGATTGCGGATATCGCATTCTCGATTTTTCTCATAGGTGGCTTTCTTGCGATATCTTGTTATCGTTTTAAAAATGCCGGCGCGAATTTGGGTCTGATTTACGCTGTTGCAATAGCGCTCATCGCCTCAAGGCTATTTTTCTATTTCGGCTACGTTGACGGGCTTGCTCATGCGGTGACTATTTTAGGCAGGCTGCTGGTCATTCCGGTCGTGATCATAGGACTATTAAGAAAGCCCAAACTGGCCTAGGGTTCGCTTTTTGGTGGCGCTCAAAGCCTCCGGGCCCCGCACGATCATGCGGGGCTTTTTTGTGCGCCGATGCCGCGCCAGAGAATCTTTCGGCAGTCTGAACATGATCAGGGTTGCAGATGCTATACTTGATTCATGAAAAAGAACATCGGAACAATGGATCGCATCGCGAGGATCGTCATCGCCATGCTTGCTCTCGTGGCAGCATACGTGGTCGAACAGGCGGGATTGCGCATCGCGCTTGTCGTCCTCGGCATATTTTCAGCTTATGAGGCCGTCGCGGGATGGTGCGCGCTATATGCGCTTCTCGGCCGCAATACATGTCCTATCGAATAGGGCATCCGCTCCGGCTCCTATCAGGCTCGCCTGATAGCGCTGCCTGTGATAGCGCCACATGATTGCGCTAAATGCGCATTCGGATTATCTTTATCAATATATGTCTCATATTTCCAATGATGCCGTCGCGCAGGAAGGCGCCGCGCAAGACTCGAAGGACAGCCTGAATATCGGCCCCAAAAAAGGCAAGGTTGCCATCATCGGCGCTGGCCCTGGCGGGCTCTCCGCGGCCATGATCCTCGCTCACAAGGGGTTCGAGGTGTCCGTATACGAGGCGAAGCCCTATATAGGCGGCCGCAATTCGGCGCTCCGCATCGGCGATTTCACGTTCGAGCTCGGGCCGACATTCGTCATGCTTCCAAAGGCATTCGAGGAGGCTTTCGCCTTGGCAGGAAGAGACATGCGCGACTATCTCGATTTGCGCCTGCTCGACGAGATGTACAGGCTTCGCTATAGCGATGGCCGCGACCTCCACATGCATTTTGACAAGGAAAAGGTAGAGCAGGAGATATCGCGGCTTTTTCCCGAGGATGCAGGGTCATATGCCCGGTTCATGAAGAGCCAGAAGGTCAAGTTCGACAGGCTCTACAAATGCCTCACCGTTCCATACATGAGGGTTTACAACTACATGCGCCCAAAGCTTCTGAAGGCGCTTTCCACGATGACGCTCGGGCGGACCGTCCATCAGGTGCTCTCGCGATATTTCAAGAACGAGGATCTCAAGATCGCGATGAGCTTTCAGGCGAAATATCTCGGCATGTCCCCATGGGAATGCCCGGGAGCATTTACCATACTCTCGTACATAGAGCATGAGTTCGGCGTATATCATCCCATGGGAGGCGTGCATATGATCTGCGAATCCATGGCCCGCGTCGCGCGAGAAGATGGCGCGCGAATCCATCTGGGCTCTCCCGTGAAGCAGATCCTGCATGCCAAGGGCCGATCGTCCGGCATCGAGCTTGCCGACGGGACGATCGTGGATGCCGATCATGTCATCATGAATGCCGATTTCGCGCATGGCATGCTCTCGCTGTTCGGCGAGGAAGCGGGTCACAAGTATACGAAGAAGGTCATCGATGGAAAAAAATACTCATGCTCGACATTCATGATCTATCTCGGCCTCTCGAAGAAATACGACATTCCTCATCACAATATATTCTTCAGCGCGGACTACAAGAAAAACGTGGGGCAGATATTCGAAGGAAAGGAGATTCCCGAAGACCCTTCTTTTTACATACAGAACGCATCGGTGACTGATCCATCGCTTGCTCCAGAAGGAAAGTCAGCCGTCTACGTGCTCGTGCCCGTGCCGAATCTGCAGGGTACTGATTTCGATTGGGAGATAGAGGGCAAGAGGCTTCGCGATCAGGTCATCAGCCTCATCAAGGAGCGCTCGGAGATGAAGGACATAGAGGATCATATCGAGGTGGAGCGCATCGTCACGCCCCGAGGATGGGAGCGCGATGCGCTGGTTCATAATGGCGCGGTATTCAACCTCGCTCACTCGCTCGATCAGATGCTGTACTTGCGCCCGCATAACAGGCTCGAGGGATTCGAGAACGTATATCTCGTCGGCGGAGGCACGCATCCGGGAAGCGGATTGCCTACTATAGTCGAATCTGGCCGGATTGCCGCCGCGCTTATCGACGGCGTATCGCGATAGCCAGCTGGCATGCCTCGCTTTTGGTATACTTATGCCATGAATAAGAAAAAAATAATCGTGCCTATCCTGATCCTGTTTGCCGTCGCGGTCCTTATCGATCGCATCGCCGCGGCGAATCCTCGGATGACAGGCCTATCGTTCTCGTCGGGCCAGGGATCAAGGGGCCTGGAGGGATCGTCTGCCGCTGATGAGGCGCCAGATGGCGCCGCAAATCAGGTCGCGTATTTTTGCACCGAAGGGCAGATCGTCGCCGATTTCGGTCCTGAGAGCGTAGGGCTGATGCTTGCCGATGGCAGGACGTTCTCGCTGCCGCAGGTCCGCTCTGGATCCGGCATCCGGTACGAAAAGGACGGGATAGAGTTTGTAGGCAAGGGCGATCAGGCTTTCGTCGCTGAGAAAGGAAAGACAATATACTCGAATTGCATAGCTGGCAGCGTATCCGAGGGAGCTAGCGCCTCAAAGGGGTCCGCTCCGCGATATTCGTTTGTCGATCAGTCCGAGACGTTTTCCTTTTCATATGAAAGGCAGTTCAACGTCGTCGGAAGCGAGATCGGGCTGACGGATCAGTGGAGGCAGAACGCATCGTCGCAAGGGAGCGTCCTCGCGATGGTCGTCATTCCCAAATCATTTCAGCCGAAGACGAATTTCAGCGAGGCCGTATTCTCGATCGGGACGAGCGCTGATCCGGCGGCCGTCGCTTCATGCCTCAAGCCCGCCAATGGCGAGACTGCGGATGGCACGGCCGTGATAGGCGGCCTCCGGTTCTCCAAGATCAGGCTTGGCGATGCCGGAGCGGGGAATTTTCGGGATATCGTGAGCTATAGGCTGGTCAGGGATGGCCAGTGCTATGCGATAGAGCATATGATCCATTATCTGAATATCGGCGCATTCGATCCGTCTCAGGGAATAGCCGAGTTCGATAGGGCGCGAGTGGAGGGCGCGCTCGAAGGCATGGTCGCGAGCTTCGCGTTTCTCAAATAGCGAGCGGCATGGCGCGCGGAGGAATCTTTTTTAAAAAAATAAAACAATAATACAAAACATCATGAGCGATCAGGAACAAGCAGCAAGGCATGCGGTGGAGATAGGAATCGAAAAGGAGGGAGGGTATATCGTCATGGTATTTCATGGCGACCTGGTTCGCGATACCGTCGATGAGTTCAAGGCAGAGCTCAGCTTCGCATCGGGCGTCATCGAGAAATATCGCGAGGAACAGGGCGCTCCGATACACATCCTTCTCGATCTGACTGATTTCAGCGGCAATTACGCGCTCGACGCGCTCTCTGCGCTCGTCGCTTTCGCGAAGCATAACAAGTCGCTCGTGGCGCGAACGGCCACGTTCGGAGGATCTGACAAGGTCACCATGGCAGGGGAGGTCGCGATCGCGCTTTCGGGCCGGGACAATATCAAGATCTTCAAGAGGAGGGATGATGCCGTGGCATGGCTGCTCGAAAAGCCGCAGACCGCATAGTCGATAGCCTAAGGGGATAAAGCATGCTTTAATATGCCAATGAAAAAAGCGTATATCTGGGCGTGCATCTGGGCGATAATCATATTGGCCCCAATAGCCATCGTCTTTGGCGTCTATGCGCCTGCTCCCGGCGAGCCTGTCGATATCGTCAAGATAGGGGTCATTTTGCCGTTTTCAGGGCCTGATGAGGCCGTGGCAAAGGACATCCGAAACGCCCTGGAGCTCTTGCCGAAGAGGCCTCTTGTCAAAGGCACCCCGCCGAGCATCGTTTTCATGTATGAGGATTCAAAGGGCGACGATGCCGCAGCCGTCGAGGCCGCAGGCAGGCTGATTGCCGGAGGGGCCATGGCCATGGTGTCCGGACCCGCGACGTCGACTTCCGAGGCGCTCGCGCAGGTTGCCAAGAAAGCCAAGGTGCCATTCGTCTCACTGGCCGGACCTGCCGTCTCTTTTAGCTGCGAAAAGGAAGGCTTGCTCAATGTCGGCATAGGGGAGGTTGCCGCTCTTGCGGTCTATTGCGAATCATATCAAAAGGCATACAAGGCTGCCGTGCCAGGATTTTATGGCGCGCTCGCCTTCGATATAGGAAACGTATTCCTCCGAGCGCTCGACAGGCCGCTCGATGACGCGAGCGCAAAGAAGTCCATCTCCCGCTCATTCGAGTCCCGAGAGTACAAGGGCATCACGGGCGATATCAGGTTCGGATCAAAGGGCAGCAGGATCTAGCGCCTTGTTTCGGCATGCGTTTCTGATAGACTGTTGCTTATGCAAAATACATCACAGGGCGCGATCCTTCATACCAATCGCGGGGACATATCGATAGAGCTTCATTCTGACCGGACTCCGAATACCGCGGCGAACTTTGCCAAGCTCGCGAGCGAGGGGTTTTATGACGGGGTAAAATTCCACCGCGTCATTCGCGATTTCATGATTCAGGGAGGCGATCCTCTGACAAAGGACGATTCCAAATCCGCATTCTGGGGAACGGGAGGTCCCGGATATTCGTTTGCTGACGAGATCGGAGGTGCCAATGCCGATAATAGAAACGATGCGGGCACCATCTCCATGGCCAATGCCGGACCGAATACCAATGGCAGCCAATTTTTCATAAACCTGAAGGACAATGACTTTCTCGACCGGAAGCATACCGTATTCGGCCATGTCGTGGCAGGGATGGATATCGTCGAGGCCATAGGCGCTTCGCCGGTAGGTCCTGGAGACAGGCCTCTGGAGGCGATCGTCATCCAGGGGATTTCGATGCGATAGGGCGATCGGGAGAAAAGGCGGTCTGCGAGGGGCCGCGCGCCGCGCGTTGACAAATGGGCTCTATTGTGATATAATTGCTACCAGGAAAACGAACCTTGATATTGCGGGATTCGCCATAGCAGAAAGGGGCTTACAACTACGCCATTCTCTGCTGTGGCGAAGAGTCCAGCGAAAACAACCGAGCATGCTGCGTAGTCAGCGAGCTCACAACCAAGAAAGGAACATGCTATGAATAGCGAGTTCACGTTAAGTCAGGGAGCAGGTCAGAAGTTGGAGTTTGCCGTTCAACGTAACGGCGGCACACCGGAGGACATCGATTACCTGAGCACCGGCGAAAACTTCCGTGCAGTCTCACTGCTGCGGACAGGAAAAGCCAAGCTCGTCGAAGTCACTGAAACGGGAAGTGAAGGAGCCGTCATTCCGACAGCGCCAACGCCCACCGCGTGGACCGTCGATGATGAGGGCAACATCCACTTCACGCTCACCTCGAATGGCCTTACCCGCGAACAGTGGGAACAGCACCTCGAGCGTCGCGGTTGGCGAATCGGCGACTATGCACGTCAAGTGCTGTGTCGCGCCAGCGAAGCGCCGACCAATGGCGTCATCTACAACATCGTG
>JACCDZ012057145.1_pt1 | contig 16671 bp, 19 predicted proteins | sample 7449551 | NCBI WGS metagenome assembly JACCDZ01 (sample SAMN15323452, study PRJNA562643) | freshwater metagenome | isolation source: river surface water | place: USA:Blue River Watershed | collected 2017-08-18 | reverse complement strand
TTGGATTGCGCCTGTGACAAGAGCAAAAGCGCTGATCGGGTCCACATCACTTGTCGGCCTTGCCGTCTAGTTTGTCGAAGATACGGCCCAGCATCTCGCGAATGTCTTTGAGGTCGTTGCGATAGTCATCCCGCGCCACGTAGTGCGTCGGCATGCCGCGCACGTCGCTGTCCAGCCGATCAATCGCGTTGTAGATGCGGTTCAACGTCCAGCCACCAAAAAACCCGGCAACGGCCACGGCGATGTTGAAAAGAACTTGATAGTCCATTACGGCACCAGATTGTTTTTGTTTTCACCACCCATCAGTTGGTTGCGGATGGCAGCGCGGGTTTTCGGACCTTGCCCGCCGGTAGAGGTCGGGCGCGGCTTGGCGTATTGTGCTTCAAGCGTGTCCAGCAGATCAAGCATTTGCGCGCGCTTGGCCAGCGCGTCTTGGCGCATACGCTCGTCTTTGGCGCGGGCGGCGATCTGCTCAAACGCTTGCTGTTGCTGACGCGCTTTGGTGATGGCGCCTTCAACCCAAGCACGGTCCATCATCTTTTTGGCGATAGCCTTGTCGTCGAGTTTGGCAAAGCCTTCGCCCAATTGCTTGATGTCCACCGACGCCTTGTCCCAGGCGACCTTTTCCGCAGCCGTCAGATCGAAAGCCTTGTTGGCGGTGATCTTTTCTGCCGCCGTGTCGAGCGACGACAGGCGTTGGAACGTCTCGGGCGTGGCGCCCTTGATGCCTTGACTGGCCTCACGGTAGCGCCCGGTGACCGGGTCAAAATCGAGAATGACCTCGCGTGTGGCAGGGCGGCGTGCAGCGGCCTCGGCAGCGGCGGCGCGCTGTTCGGCCTCTTGACCCAAGGCGCGAGACACGCCAGCGCGGCGCACGTCTTCTGCGCGCAAGGCGTTGATGGTGCCTTCAGGTGTGGGCGCGCCCAAGAGCGGCGCCGTCTCGGGCATGCCCGTGCGGACCTCAGGCGTACCTCGGCCAAACACGAAGTTCGGCTGGTAAGGCATTTGATCTGGCGTCAGCACAGATTGCGTAAAGTCGTAGGGCACCAACTGGTTCGGGCCGTAGTTGATCTCAGCCGGGCGCAAGTTGTTCACCGGCGGACGGTAGTCTTTGGGCACTGCGTTTTTCGCTTGGTAGGCCGGCGTGGCCATGCGACGGGCCTCGGCAGCCGTGGCGACGTTACCGATGGCGGCGCCAGTAGCACCGCCAACAATGGAACCCATCAGACCAAACGGCGCGCCAACAATGGCGCCAACCGTACCACCAGGACTAGACCGGGTAAGTTTCTCACCCCAAGTGGCTTTCTTAGAAACGTCAGCGCGGGACACTTCAGGGAAGTTGGCGGCGACGTTGCCGATCTTGGCCAAGATGCCCGACATCGGTTTGCCTTCCTCGGCCATCTTGGCGATGACTTGCGGATCAATGTTGCCGGTGGCAAAGTTCGTGGCGCGTTCGTAGTCGTAGGTCTTGGCCATCGCAGCGCGAGCGTTGCGGAAGTCGCCCAACAGCGTCGGATTGTTCGTGATGTTGTTCTCGATCATGCCTTCGAGAACGTTTGCCACGCCCATGTTCATGTCCGCCTTGGCCAGCGCTTCTGGCGACGGCGGATTGATACCTTTGGACTGCTGGTTGTAAATGGCCTGGGCCTCGCGGCGTCGTTGGCGGATGCTGTCCACCAGCGTGCGGCCATCAACGCCGCTACCTAGTTGTTGCTTGACCGCGTCGAGCAGCGCATTGGCAGCAGCGGCTTGACCAGTGTCGCCCACCAGCGGCGCCACGCGCAACGCGTCCAGTTGCGTGTACGTGGCGTCGTCAGGCGCCAACGACTTTATGCCGCGCACGGTTTCATACGGCTTGCTGATTTCCGGTGCGCTGCGGGCCTGCTCAAAGCCGTTGGCGTCGAGCTTTACCGTGTCAGGCAGCCCCAAGTCACGCTTGGCGGCGGCAGTGTATTTGGGCAGGTTTTGTTCGGCCAACTTGGCATCAAGGTTGCCGGTACCCACGACGCGCGACTTGAGGATGTTACCTTTGGTCGGGTTAGATACGGCGGGGTCAAGAGCGATGCCTAACTCAAGCGCGTCCTTGGCCGCGTCAATACGCGGTGCGTTGATCTGGCTCTCACGCACGCGCTGCTGTTGCACTTTTTCGGCGCGGGCGGCCAACGGCGCGGCGACAGACTCGCGCACCAAAGCGCCTTCTTCGCCCAGCGCTTTACCAACTGTTCGCGCAGCAGATGGCACGGTACGGGCCAGATTGCTGGCCGGCATGTACGGCGGCAACTTAGCCGCTTCGGCGGCTTGGCCAATCGACTCCAACGCTTGCTGAGCCATCTGCGTGCGCGGCTCGTACTGGATAGCGCCAGCGACTTTGCGCTGGAACTCAGGGCCTCCTGCGCCAGCCAAGTACGTAACCGGGCCACTCAGCAGACTGGCGCCCACAGCGATAGGCGTCTCAATCAGACCGCCCACCGTCTCGCCTAGCATGCCGCCTTGGCCTTTACGCGGTCCGATGATTTGCGCGGGCGGCGCCTGTACAGATTGGCCGGGGATGGCTTCGGCGCCGGTCTTAACCGGCTCGGTTTTGAGCCCGATCTTGACGTCAAAATCTGCGCGGGGCAAATCTGAATAGAACTTCTTGTACAGCGCGTCAGCCAACGCCGTATCCGACATGTCGGAATACTGGGGGTATTGCGCGCGGACTTCAGCGATTGTTGCCATTATCGAATCCCCAAAGGATCAGGTGCAGCCTTGGCCGGTGCAGCGCCACCACGTTCAGATTTGTATCTGTACGTGTCATCATACGCTTCTCGCATGCGTGTGCGGGCGCCTTGAACATCAGCGATTGCAGTGTCAAGCGCGGCTTGCACGTCTTTGGCGTCTTGACGACGGTCGATTGCGGCGAACGAAGCGGTAAGCTGTTTGCCTTCTTGGTTCGAGACGTTGCCCAAAGCGCCGCCAGTTTTGGACGCATCACGCAAATCTTGCAACGCTTGGAAGCCACCCTTGGCGACCACCTTGTCATACAACGCTTGCGCGGCGCGGCCATCGGCGGTAAGGCCTGGCATGCGACCGGCGACAAAGCCGGTGATTTCTGACAGGCCAGGGTGGTCGCGCAGCGCCTTGAGGTCTTTAAGAAACGAGTCGGACTTGGTTTCAAACCCTTTGACCGCCGACGTGGCCGCAGGCAGCGCAGCCTCACGTTTTTGAATTTCTTTGGGTGTGATGCCCTCAAACGCCGACGCAGGCGTCATGCCCTTGCCAATAGCTTCTTCGCGGCTGACATACCTAACTTTGCCGTCTTCGCCGACCACAGCGACCGGCGCAGCAGGTGTGGCGGGTGTAGCAGGCGCGCGAGTGGCTTCGGCCAGTTTGCGTTTGTAATCAAAGAACGAACCAACAAACCCTTCTTTCTTAGCGCGCTCATATTCTTTAATTTCGGTTGGCGTAGATTCAACCGACGGCACCAAAGTCTGTCTTGTACGAGGATCGACAAGGCCAACGCCCGGCACGTTGTGATAGACCGGGGGCTTGAGCGCCTCGGCAATCTGCGTTTTCAACAGCTCGGCCTCAGCTTTGGCGCCGGGCGTGTTGATTGCGGCCACGGTGCGGTAGCGCGCCTCAAGGTCGGCCAACTGATTGACCGGCGCAGCAGGCGCAGCGGCGGGCGCGGCAGACGGCGCCAGCGCGTTCATCGGTGCGGGGGTGATGCCAAACGTGCCCGAGCCCAACGCGCCAGACACGGCGGGCGCTGCGGCGGCGGCAGGTGCAGCAGGCGCGCCGGCAGCGCCGATCTTTTTCAGATACGCGGCGTATTTGTCTTGCTCATCCAGCTTTTGCAACAGCTCGATGCCCTTCTCGACGTGCTTGGGCGACTTGATGAGCATGGCGGCAAATGAACGCAGGTCGGGGTTCTGCCCGTTCTCTTGCAGTTTTTTCTGGAACGCCAGCATGTCTTCACGCTCTTGTTTCAGTTGCTCAAGCTGCATTTGCGCAACTTCGCCTTGACGTTGCGCGGCCTGAATCTGCGACACTTGCGCAAGCTGGTTCATCGGGTTCGGCACCTCTAGGGGGCGAACGCCAAGAGCGATGGACGGATCAATAGGCATGTTTGCTCCTTAGGCCGCGCCGTACGCCGAGCGGCGGGTCAACGCGTTGACCAAGTCTTGGTTCGACGAATAGTTGAGGTACGACCCCAACGCGCCGGTCAGCGCGTTCGTGGCGCCTACGTTGCCAGCGGCAGTGGCTGCGCCTGCGCCGGTAATGTTCGAGCCAGCGGTGGCGCCGTACTGGCCTGCGGCAGAGCCTTGGTTGGCCGCTGCGCTTTGGCCAGACGCCAACAGGCTGCCCAGCGGCGCCAATTGATTGGCGCGGTTGGTTTGGTAGCGGTTGTAGGCAGCGCCGTACTCTTGCGATGCCAAGTCTTGCCCAAAGCGCTGAATGTTTTTCAAGCCAGAACCGGACAGTAACCCACCGCGTGCGGCTGCGCTACGCTCCAGACCTTTGAGGCCTTCGCTCATGCGGAAAGCGTAGCCAGGATCGGCGGTGAAGTCTGCCATGCCAAAGTCACGGGCATACTTGCCGTAATCGGCGCCCTCTGTGCCGCCAGGCAAGCCAAGGTATGTCAACAATTTGTTTTGCGCGCCAATACCGGCTTGACGGAAAGGCTCTTGCAGAGCTTTTTGTTCGCCGTAAATCTTGTACGCCAACTGATTGGCTTCCCGCGCCGCCTCAGCTTGCGTTTGCGCGGCGCTCTTGGACGCGCTGGCGCCTGCCAAACCGCTGGTGAGCAACGCCAAAGGGACGCCGTAATCTTTGGCCAGTTTAGACAAGCTAGACAGCGTGCCTGCGGTCGTCAAAGAAGAAGGCAAACTGGCGGCAACGTTTTCACCTACTCCAACCAAACCTGCGTCATACGCAGCAGCCAAGTCGGCTTCAGTCATGCCGGCGACCAAATTGGAGCCTACGTCTGCTAGACCAGCGTCTGCCGCAGCGGCCAATTGCGCTTCAGTCAAGCCTGCCGTAGACGCAGCTTCTGCCGCAGTCAAAGTTTCACCGGCGCCGCTAACCCACTCACCAAGCATAGGCGCGTAATAGATGCCCGCACCAAGTATGGCCGCCTTAAGGACATCTTCGCCTACCAAATCAGCCGCAGCGTCGTAAAGGTCGCCCGTAATGGAATCAGGGCCAACAACTTGACCAATGGTTGCGTCGTATAAGTCGCCAAAAAAGCTCATTGTGTCACCTCGCGACCGCTGGCGCGGATGTTGATGGATGTGGCCGTTCCCGCGATTGTAGAGATGAAGCCGCTCGGTGCCAAGACCTGACCGACAATTTCAGGGAACGTATAGACCTCGGTCGGCTGGAGCGTCTTGGTCTTGGTAATCAAGTTCTGGTTGCCCGCCGTGTCGGCAGCCGTCACCAAGTTCACGCTAATGGTCGCCACAGCCGCGCTGTAGTTCGTTGCGGTGAACTTGTCGATGATCGTGGTCACGCCCGACGCCGTGTATTGGGTCGTCTGGGTGGCTTCGGCGATCTTGGCCGGGATCAGCACTTTTACGTAGACAGTCATGTTATTACTCCAAAAGTAGGACGTTGTTCGGGGTGTATTGCGTCATTATCCAGTTTGTGCCGTCGGACACAAGTGTTGCGGTGTCGCCCGCCACGGCAGCCAAGATGGCCGTGCCAGCCGATCCACCTACCAAGGGCACCACATTACTGGACGCTGACACCACTGTGTACGCTTGATAGTTCAAAAAATACAAAGTACGCCCTGTATACGAAGACGCCGTAGGCAGCGTTACCGTGCAGGTCGAGCCGGACTTGTTGTTGATGAGCCAAACATCTGTTGCGCCAACGGTAAAGTCCGCCGTTTTGGTGACGGGCGCGGCTGTAGGTTGGTATGCTAACGCAGGAATGTCGGCTGAGACAAGCGCACGAAACGACGGCGCGGCGGCGCTCCCCGTGGTCGGCCCGGCAAAAACATAATTGGCCGTAGCCGTGGCCACGCCCGTGCCGCCCCGGCTGACGGCCAACTGGCCAGTCCAACCCACTGTAATAGAGGCTGCGTTTAACAAGGAAGTAGAAGCGCTGCCACCTAAAGTCAGCGTAACATTTGTGTCGTCTGTTTTGGTCAGCGCAGCTGGCGAAGTCCATGCGGGCGCGCCAGTGCCAGCGCTTTTGAGCCAGTCGCCCGAGCTGCCTGCGGTGTTGAGCGCCAATGCAGACGCGGTGGAATACGCCACCGAACCGGCTGATGCAGTCAAGCTGGCGTTCGTGCCACCTCGGGTTAACCCTAGCTGCCCCGTCCAGCCAAGCGTCAGGGACGTGGCGGCCAACAACGACGTGGCCGGCGTGCCGCCAAGCGTCAGCGTGACGTTGGTGTCGTCAGTTTTCGTCAGGGCTGCGCCGCTGACCCACTCGGGCGCGGTGGCGCCAGCGTTGACCTTGAGCACTTGCAACGCCGTGCCAACGGGCAAAAACGTTGTGGCGCCTGGCGCGGTCTGGTACGGCACCGATCCGGCAGCGCCGCCAGCCAAATTGGTGGCCGTGCCAACCGTAATCGACGACGGCGCGACGTTTTTCCAGTACTGAAGCGTGCTGTCGTATTGAATGAGGTCGTTGTTGGCCAGCGTGCCAAATTGCACGTTGGAATCCGTGCCGCCCAGTATGGAACCAGGCACGATGCGAATGTGTATGGACCCAGAACTGCCAGACCCAGCGTTCGTCACTTCGCCAATGTAAGTCTTTTGGTTAGGTGCTGACGGTTTTGTTTTGGTAAAACTGCCAACATAGGCCGGGTTGTAATACAGCGGGTCGCCATCGGCCCACGTCTCGCCGACGCTGCTGCCGGTCGTGTTGAACCCACGCAAGTCGCCGCTGATCTGGATCAAACCAAAACCGTTGAGCGCAATCGTCTCAGCGGCCACGCCAATGATCTGATTGGGGTCGGTCAACGCCAGCGGCGTGGGGGCCACGGTGATGACGCCCGACGCGCCCACGGCGCCCGTGTGATAGCAGAGCTGGCCCTTGGTGATGGCCGATGACGCTTTGGCGTAAACGTACTCAGACTCGCCCACGCGGATCAAAACGTTGGCCGTGGCCTGAATGCCCATCGTCGTGCCGCCGTCCCAATACATGCTACCAACCGCCGTGGGCACAGGCGACGGCGCGGTGTTGAACGTGAGCCAAGGCACGTTGTCTTGCTCAAGAGGCGCCATGGTGCCCAGCTCAGGGCGGGGCGTCATCTCCAACGCCTGAATCTGCTTCTGGACTTGTGACACCAGCTCTTGAACGCCAAGGTCTGGCGACAACGCCAAGGCTTCAAGTTGCTTGTTGATCTCGGCGATCTGCTCCAGCGCCGACTCTTGCGTTGGCTGTTGCTTCAGGCCTTCAATGTCGATGACGATGCCGCCAATGTCTTCGCTGACCACTGGCGGGGGCCCGAGCTGCACATCGACCAACGTGGTTTGGTTTGTTCCGCTGCCCGTCAAAGTAAACAGGTTGAGGAAGAATCGATACCACTCCCGCGAAATCAACCCCGTGCGCTGGTCGATCAGCGGGACACGCGGGGGCGTGATGTTGGACGAGTTAATAAATTCAGGCATTGGTTGGGCTCGCTAGCAGCTCGGCGCCCATGATGGCGATCTTAACCGGGTCGGTGCCCGAAATCTCATAGACGCGGTCGCGCAATTTCAAGGTCATGCCCAGCCGACGCCAAAACACCCGGCGATAGTACTGACCGATCTTGCCCATGCTGGCCCAGTGTTCGCTAGACCACGTATGACCACCATCGTCCGACCAACGCAACATGACCTGCGGGTCGGCGCCTTGTGTAGCGGCCGCAGCTTGATCGGCGATTAGATAATTGTCACTTTCCGTTACCAAATAGTCATCTGATTCAGTTTGCAAATAAATGACTTCTGGTTCTACTAGCCCATTTAAGCCAACGCCCGTCTCACAATCAAGCTGCAACGAATGTTGCGCGGTGCGTTTGAAATTGTTTTGGCCAGTAGGTAACGCGCGCCACGAACGCAACCATTTTTGAATATTTCCGTTGTCAGCGTAAATCGTCAAGTCAAACGCATAAATGTTGCCGTTTTGATAGTCGCCGACCACAATCTCGTTGTTGAATGACATCTGGCAGTTGCTGCGATGCCGCGTAAATGCACCATTCAAAAAGCCAGCGCGCTCATGCCACGCATTGGTAGCCACATCGTACACCCAAGTGGTGTTGGCGCTGGGAAAATTGAGTACATAAAAGCTGTGGCCGTCTTGCTGGTATGTATAGGCCACGGCATCTGCCATGTTGGTGTAGTCTTGAATGTGCCATTCCACCGCATGAGTAGAAACCCTAACGCCTGTGTAACCGTTGGCGCGGTAGACGATGCCGCGCCCCCGGGCGTCCGCGCCCAGCCAAAAAATACCGTTGTCTAACTTGGCCACTGAAAACGGAGCGATGCAGCCTATTTCGTTGAACGCACCTTGGATACGCTGAAGGGGGAAATCTTGCAAACCGGCGTCATACCAGACTTCTACCGAGTTTGTACCAAAAAGCCATGCCTCGCGGTGGTCGATGATTAGCGAAACCAATCCGTCAGGCGAACCCTCTGCCGAGGCAAAGTCGAGCGGATCGACAGACAGGCCATCAAGCAATTGAGTAACCCAGACCTTTTGGCTATTCGGCTCATTAAAGACGAAGTATCCATCTAAATACCCCACTGTGACGGCGCCGGGGAAATCCGGGTCGGTGATGGGCGAAAACACATCTGTTGTGGCGTTGTATATATAGCTGGGCCCGTTGGCGGCAATAAAAAGTTGCGTGCCATTGTCCGACATGCTGACCGGACCTGCGCCAGTCACTACGCCTTTAGCCGTAGCAATCCAGTTCGTATCAATTTTGTAAAGCGTGGTGCCACTGACGGCGTACCCGTAGCCACCAAATGTCCACAAACCGCGTACAGGCCCACTTCCCAACGTGGCCAGCAAATTAAGCCCCGGCGCCCGCTGCAAAAACGCCGGCTCTTGGCCGCCCTCGGGGATGACCTCGGGAAAAATGTTGACCATCCGAGCGTCCGCTGCGTTGACGCTGCGGGCAACGTAGGTCGAGCCAAGGATCGGCGTCTTCATCAGTAGTTACCGGCGTAGATGTTAAAGCGCTGGCGTGTGGCCACAATGGCGTAAGGCAGCGACATGATGTCATCAGGATTGTTTACGCGCTTCAGATCGCGCTTGGACGTCATGGCAATGCGTTGGACCTGCTGGCTGGGCTCGACGCCAAACTCAGGCGCAAATTCCATGGCCAAGTTGTACGTAAAGGCGCGCAAATAGCCAGGCGGATAGTACAGCACTGTAGCTAAATCCGCAGGCTTATTGAGCTCCTCGACGCTGATGAAGTGCCATTCCAGCAGCCGGGTCGGGCGCGGGTAAATAAACATGGTGGCGTCGGGAAACGTCATGTTCACGAAGATCACCTGCGGGTAAGTAGACGTCACGGTCTTGACCGCAATGCCGTCATATTGTTGTTGGTTGATGAACTTAATGCCGAACGACACGTTTGTGCCGGGGTCGCGGAAGTAAGTCGAATCGTCAAAATAGACGGGGCGATTGCCAACAAAATCGCCAGTCGGGCCGATGGTTTGCGAAATCTGACCCACGGGCCAGTTAAAAACTTGGTCTTGTGTGCTGAACACCGACAAGCGTTCGGTGTTCCAACTGTCAATCATCTGATTGAGCGCCATCAGACAATCTTGAGACGTGGCGGCGGAAGGTGTTTCACCTTCGGCCAAGATGCCTAGCAACCGCAAGGCCCGGTTAATTTGTTCGCCAGCGGTGTAGGTCGCCATGTGCGCTCCTTATTCGGTCGTAGCTTCTTCCACGGGTGCTGCCGGTGCGCGGCGCGCCCTACGCTTAACTTCCAGTGTGTTCACCGGAGCCGCTTCTTCGACATCGACCGAAGGCGTGTCGGGATTGTATCGTGTCCAGCCGTTTTGTTCATCATATTCGGCTTCAGCGTCCATCGTCGCCACTTTGGCGCCGTGGATAGGGTGGGTCATGTAGATGATGGGCATGGTTAGAAAGGCCCCCGAAGGGGCCTTGGTTTTTAGCCGATAACCCAGTTCGTGCCGTTGCAGAAAACGGGCACGATGTTGGAGCCACCGCCGGCGACAGTCGCCCCAGCGTTGCCAGAGTAGGCAGCGTTGGAGTTATTGACCGCCATGCGCATGCCTGCAATAGCCACAGACGCTGTGGGCAGCGAAGCGACTGGAACAAGCGTGAGCGTTTCGCTGGTCAGCAAAGGATCGGCATACGCGACGCCGATTGGTTGATTGTTTGCCATGATAGTTCCTTAAAAGCGGGGGCCGAAGCCCCCTAAATATCAGGAAATGCGGTAGCAAGTCCAAGTGCCATCGCCGGTCTTGCGGACGCGGAAGTGGCCGGAGGTGCCTTCGGTCACAGCCATAGTGCCGACCAACGTCCAGCCCGTGTTGGTGTACACGGTGATGTCGTCAGTGCCAGCATCAATGTTGATGACATAGAAGTCAAACGCTGCGTTAACTTTAGCTGCGCTAGAAACGCCGATTTCCAAATCTGCCACGGTGGGCAGAGTCAGGTTGCCGGCGGTGCCGTTAAAGGTAAACAGACCGTTTGACAACTGAGCGGCAGTAGCAGTGGCCGCGGCGGTAAGCGCGGTCGGAGCACCTTGCACAAACAGTTGAGCTTCACCGACGTTGCCGTCGCCAAGCTGGTAACCACCAGCGCCATTAGGGAGAGCCATGATAATTTCCTTTCAAAAATGTAACGAATTGAAGCCCCCGAAGGGGCGTCAAAATCAACCCCAAATGCGGCAACCCATCTGCGGACGGATTGTGCTGTAGCCGTACAGAACGTCAATACGGCAGGGCATGCGGTCGTTGTTGATGTCGTACTGGCGAACCACACGCAAGCTGATGCCGTTGTGGACGGCACGGGCTGCCATGTCAACGCCCTGGGGCAGCAACAGGTCAGCGGTAGCGAACGTGATGGCGTCCTTGTGGTACACCAAGTTCTGGGCGTACTGGCTGGAAGCAGCGCCGACGAACACGACAGCTTTGCCGCTGACGGGCAGAGCGTTCATGGTGGCCAGAGCGTGGTTGGCCGAGTACATCGGAGCAACGGTCACGGTAGCGGTCGTGGTGGTGGTCGAAGAAGCCAGAGCCACGAACTGGAACAGCGAACCAGTGGACTCACGGGTCTGCGGGTTCACAGCGTAGCAGTCGGCGATGGTGAACACGTCACCAACGGCGATGGTTTCGCCAGAGCCAACGGTCAGCGTCAGCGTAGCTGCGCCTTCAGAGGTCACGGTGGCGCCAACGGAGTTGCCAGTAGCAGCGCGAGTGCCGGTGGTGTGCTGCTTGATCGACTGAGACATGTTGATCTCGTCGAAGCCCAACACGCCCATGCCCATCATGCCGTTCTTGAACTGCTTGCTGATGGTGTCGGTGGGGTTGAACAGGCCTTTCATGCCTTCAACCAAGCCGGCGTTAGCAGCAGGGTTCACGGTGGCGTAACGGGGGGACATCACAGCGGCGTTTTCGTTCAGTTTCTGCTGAGCTTGCAACAGAACCAAAGAAGTGCCGGGCGTGGTGCCGGGGGTGCCCACCGAATTACCGATGGTTTTGTAGGCGTTGGCAACGTCAGCGTCGATGCTGGAGGCCAGCTGGCTGATACGAGGCTTCAACACGCGCTCAGCGAAGTCATCCAACTGCATGGTCAGTTCGGCAGAGGTGAAGTTCACGCCGATGTGCTTCTGGGAAGCAACAGTCAGGGTCGTGTACTGTTCGTTGTCGTCCTGAACTTGCAGGGCGGCACCGTCGGTCACCAGAGCGCGGTCCGGCAGGCGGATACGCAGGGTCGAACCAATCTTGGCGCCTTCAACAGCGAAGCTGTCGTCGTACTGACGGTTCACGTTACGGGTGAGTACCAGGTTGTTCTCCAGAATTTCCAGAGCCTTCCGGGTAATCATGTCAATGGTTAAGATGCTATTAGACACAATTAGGTCCTTTCAAAGTTAACGGTTCATCTGCGCCTGCAACTTCTTCATCTGGCGTGCGCGCTCGGCTTCAATCCACTGCGAGTCAGTCATGGTCTTCGTTGAACGAGGATCAGTCGTGTCATACGCGGGGCTTCCGCTAGAGCGTGCAGACACCGGAGAAATCGGCGAAGGCGCGCTGGTTGTACGTTGGACTGGTGGGGCTGTGGCCACTTTGGCCTCAATCTTCCCAATCTCTTTTGCCTGCAAAATCGGGCCCAAGCGAGAAATTCGTTCCGCTTCCTTGGGGTTTGCACCGAGGTAGTAAGCTACTTCAGGGCCCACGTCCGAGGCTTGGATCGACTGTGCCATTACGGTCGTGATTGGAAGGTTGGGGTTATAGGCGACTTGGTCGAAGTCGTCGTATTTGTCCCGAGCCTTTTCTTCGCGGTCGTGATAGTCCTCAAGAATAGCTGCCTGCTGCTTGGCTGCATCACGTTGAGCGATCAGTTCTTCGGCCTTACGAAGCGCCAATGCTTCCGCATAGGCTTCAGGGCTTTCAAACTGGTCAGCGGCAGGGGCTTGCGCCGGTGCTGCTTTCAGCGTTTGCAACTCAGCCTGCTTGGCGGCTTGCTCTCGTTCCCACTTTCGCTGCTCTCTTGCGAGGCGCTTGCCGATCATCGCGTCGATTTCAGCCTGGGTGTAGACTTTTTCTACGGGCTTACTGTCGCCTTGGTTCTCAGCTACTTCCGGCGCGTTTTCTGCAACCTCAGGCGTGGCCGTCACGTCCTGTGCTGGCGCGGAGTCTACTTCCGCTAGGGCTTGTTGGACTTCTTCAGTCATTTTTTGAACCTTACGATTCCCTGGTCAACTGGGCCAGTACAGTTCTCAGATTATGCGCTAAGAAGGCGCTGTGTCAAGACGTTCAATTTACAGACACTTGTACCCAAACATACGCGGGGTCGATCTGTGTAGTCGTCCCCCCGTTTTGCGAATATGTATAAATTCGCAGAGTAGAACTTGAATGATCGACAACCGTAACCAAGCCACCATAGTTTGAACCGCCAGTCCCCAAAATTGAAGAAATGGCATAGTTAGCCGATGAAAACGCCTTGGAATACGTAAGCGTGTAATCACCTGTTCCAGTTCTGGAAACGATAACGTTTCCAGAAGAACCGTCAATCACAATTGCAGACCCACTCCAATGAAATTTAACCCATAAAGATTTATACGGCAATTTGTAATTGTTATCGTATAAATACACGGGCGCGCCCAACGAATCAACGGCGGGGGCAACCGATGTGGATTGAAAATAGTTTATTGTGTTTTGATCGCCAGCGTCTGTAATGTACCCTGTGCCAGTCGTTGAGGAATAATGGTTTAATGTGATGCGATTGCTTTTGCTTTCTGCGCCGCAATATAAAATGTAATCTACATCTGACCCCGCTTCAATGTATGCCTCATTGCTTTCAATGTTGTATCCTTCTATACGCAACACAAACGTTGCGCTTACATCCCCCGGTTGTCTAACAATATTTTGAATAGTGTTGCCGTAAAAAATAGACCCCGCGTTGTATCTGGTTTCTTGAACCAACAATGACTGCCCACTTTGGAGGTCACATCGCGCAACAGAAGTGGAATGCGCGGCGGACAACGGAGACAAAATACCATCATCAATTGTGATTAGTTTATATGCGCCTACCACATTGCATTGACTGATGTTGTTTACCTCACCGCCAGCGTAAGCGGTGTCGCCAGAACTTACAGTACCGCAAGCAATCCCGTAGCCTTGGGATTGATACCCACCAGTAGGCGGGGTTTTTACGTAAACTGTTTGGTCGGGCGCAATATTCCCCACCCAAACATCTCGTACAGTCGCGCGTGTGATGTTTCGCAGGTCAATACCAATCTGAATTTCTGTTGTAGTAACTGATGACGTTGGGTGGTTTAGAACCACCGCAAAATCCCGCATTTCAACGTTAGAAACGTAGCTGTTTATGCCAGAAGGATTAAAAACACGTTTGATTACTGAGCCTTTAACATACGCCGCCAATTCCGCAGTAGTGCCGCCGTTAGGTTGGGCCACAATAATTGTTTTTAACTTACCTTCACCAAAAATCACGGTGCCGTTTTTAACAATAATGCCGACATCTGGGTCAACCAAATACGCGCCGCGCGGTAAGAATACTGCTTTCCCTGAGTCAATAGCAGCGTTAATCGCGGACGTGGAGTCGGTGGCGCCGGTATTGTCCGCGCCATAATCTAACACGTTCGCAACCGCGCCCGTGACCATTGAATATGAAACTCTGGTGAGTGCCATTTCAATTCGCCTTCAATGTTGCAATTTCTGCCTTAGCCGCGTCAAGTTCTGTTTTTAGCTCTTTCACGGCTTCAATCAACGGAACAACAAGGCGGTCATAGCGAACGCTCTTAATTCCGTTTTGATCGGTCACCACAATTTCAGGATATTGCGCTTCAACTTCTTGCGCGATTACGCCAAGTTGAGTTCCTTGATCCGGTTCTGACAGCGGCTGTTCAATAAACTCAAAATTTACGCCGCGCATGGCGCAAACTTTGTCTAACGCGCCAATCAACTGTTGAACATTGGTTTTTAGGTTTGCATCTGAAGTTGAGCCGCCAGAAGTGGTGACCAACAAATAACTTCCGGTAAACTGAAAAAATCCGCCGCTCGCGGCGTCAATAATATATTGGCCCGATGAGCCGGGGCGGGCGCCCGTGCTATTGGTGAATAAAACTTGCCCTGAAAATGTTTGATCGCCAGTAAACGTCTGGGCCGCGTCGGTGCGCGCCGCAGTAAAGTTGGCGTTGGGCGTTGTCATTACACGTGTGGTCCCAGTACCAGGTCCAGCAATTTGCAAAATACCTGTGGTAGCGTTTGAACGGACATTTTTAACCGTCAAATTATCTACTGCAACTTTTACGGTAGCGCTGGACTGAACAATAGGCAAAACTTCGGTGCCAGCAAGCGGAAGACTTGCAGAAGAAAGTGCTGAAATTTTTTGGTCGGCCATGATGGTTTCCTATCAGTTGTACAGAATCTCGATGCTGGAAGTAGCAGGAGGTGCTTCGCTAAAAGTAAGCGTGTTGGTAATGACAGTGTAGGTGTTTTGATTCTGATAAACACCGTTGATGTACACGTTTTGAACGCTGCCGTTGACGCCGTATGTTGTCGTCAATCCATCGCCGGTGTAATTCAAAGCCGCAGCAGCACCGATGCCGCTAATGTTGTCCCAAGTATCCACCAACACATCGGTTGATTTCTTTAAGACAAATTTATACGACACATTATCAAGCCAAACTTCACCGCTATCTGGCACGCGCCCTGCGGCGTCAAGAACGATTGGGTTTGTATGCGCGGTAATACCGCTTGAAGTCGTATATGTTGGTTGCGGTGTTGTTGTGCCAGCTTGATAGGTGAACAACTTGCCGCCAGCCAACGGAATACCGCTGTCATCAAAAAACTGGGCGCCAGCGCCACCAACAGGTGAAAGATAGACTGACATTTAGGTCACTCCAACAGAATCAAGCCGCCGTCCTCTTGGACGAGATTGTCGCCATTTTCGCAAAGCAGGTTGCCCACTGACGCGCCGGTATCCAGAGTGCCTGAAAACAACGTGACAATCCCCGCGAGGCCAATGGCCACCGAGTTGCGAAGGCCGACACCCCAGCTCATCGGATGTTAATCGGTTTGCAATAGATGTCGCCACCACTGGACACTTGGATCGCGCTCACGCGCCAAGGTGCGCCAGAACCAGGCTCCAAATAGAACGGGATCGGGGTGTAAGCCGGGATCGGGGTGCTGGCAGTTGTTGCAGTCACGCCCACGCCCACTGCCACGTAGCAGGGGGTCGTTGCCCACACCACCACGCCTTCAGGGCCGGGGTTCCATGTCGAGGTGCTGCCTGCGGTGCCGGTGTACGCCACGGTGCGACCGGGAAAATCAGCATCAGCTAGTGGTCTGAGAAGTTCCATGTTGGCTCCTTATGCCAAGAATTTGAGCTTGTACAGCGTGCGCAGATAAACCTCAACGATATTATCAATCAACTGCTGCAAAGAAGTGTCGGTCTTTTCGCATACATCGTATCGCATCTTTTCGATTTCAGCGAGCGAATCTTCCAAGAATTCGATGATGTTAGTCGTTTTCTTCGCCGACATCAAGGAGATCGGGCCAATCAGGCCGTGCCGCCCTTGATAGGCCTCGGCAAAGTCGTCTGCCGCACCAATGATGCGGTCATAGAAGATGTTGAGCGCCACATGCTTGCTGTAGCTGCGGGTGTTCAGGTGGACCGAGTGGGCCACGTCACGGGCCAAAAACAGCGTGCCTATAAAATCAGCAGCAGTGCTCATTACATCATTCCTTCAGGTTGTGCGGGTGCGCCGGCTGTCGGGCCCGGCTCGGCCATCATCGGTGCGCGCAGCGCCCCTTCGCCCGGCACCAGGTCGCCCGTGTCGATGGCGGCGTGGATCGTGCCCATGACGATGTCTTGAATCTGCTCTGGCGACATGCTGGCCTGCACCGCGCTGATACGCTTGGTTTCAGCGTCGTAGGCCTTGACCTGCGCCTCAAAGCTCTTAATCATCAGGTCACGCGACTCCATCGAGCTCTGGACGTTCTGGAGCATGTTGTACATCTGCTCCATCTC
>JACCDZ010355101.1_pt1 | contig 16672 bp, 11 predicted proteins | sample 7449551 | NCBI WGS metagenome assembly JACCDZ01 (sample SAMN15323452, study PRJNA562643) | freshwater metagenome | isolation source: river surface water | place: USA:Blue River Watershed | collected 2017-08-18 | reverse complement strand
TAACCTGAGTCAGGACTAGTATGATTAGGGAATGGTCTCTTACCAGCATTGTCCCCCCATTTCTCCTCTTTAAATGTAATCTTATGACTATGTGATGGTATTTGATCTAAAGTAAGAGTTACTAGGGCCTGCCCACCAGTATTACCAATACGTTCGTATTCATAATTTCTTGGATCATATCCTACTACAAATCTACCTCTTAAGTCTGGAACACTTATATAACCAGCTTTAGTAGAAGCAGTATTATACTTATCTCCAATAGCTTTATATAATTCTGGGTATTCTGCTATACTTACTTGACTTCCATCACAAAGTACATAACCTTCAGGAACTCCAGAACCAGACCATAATTGGATAAGACCAATATCCCCTCCAGCAGTGTTCTCTTTTTTACCCTGTCTACAAGTTACAACTACAGTTTTACCTGATTCATCCTGTATGAAAATTACTTGGCCAAGTTTATCATTATGAGTATTATCGTTTAAGCTCATGATAAGAGTAGTACCAGAGCCAGATACATCTCCCGAGTTTTCCCTAGTATAATTTACATTAACTGGATCACCAACTTTCTTTCCATTGATTACCATTTGTTTAGTAGATACAATAGTAACCTCTTTACTTTCTCCTGTAGGCTCAAAGTATAATTCAGTGGGTGAAACTCTGAAAGTGTATTCATAATTGCCTTCCCCTTTCTTGTGGATAAGCTTTACTTCTTTAGTTGACCCATCTACAGCTTCTACTGTTAAGATCTGAACTATATCTTTGTCCGTAGCATTCTTTTCTTCTGGTATTACCGTTATAACAGTCCTACCTGAACCTTGATTTTTACTTATTGTAAATCCCATTATCTTCTATATTTCCTTATTTCTTTACGAAGTTCTCTTACTATAGTTTCCTTCAGAACCTTCTTACCACCAACTTGTTCGAAAGCTGGTGCCCATAGAGGTCTTGGAGGTAAATTACCACCTCTAGAACCATACTCTAACATGATAGCTACTTGGTTCAATGTTCTTTTACTAGTCCTATCACCCTTTCTGGTTTTCTTAAGGTTAGTAGGTATACCTACGTAAGTTCGATTCTTCTGTTTTACTATTTGTACTGATCTCAAATACTGACCCGTATAATTCAAAAGGGTATGCTCTCCGTATCGTTTAATGGTATTAGCCGAGTGAGGATCCCAATGAGTTCCTCTTGGAGGAGTACCCGTTCTTAGGCATTTTTTCACAAGTCTGAGAAGTTGATTGCCAAATTTCTCAGTAGCTCTATCATAAGCATTCCTCATGATAGAAGGAGTTTCTGCAATTAACCTCTCAGCTCTAGCCTGTTCTTTTGGGTCAGTATATATCTGTAAGTCTCCCAAGGGAGTACTTATAGTTATGTTTACTGACTTACTTGCCATCTGGATTTTCCTTCGGTTTATTCAAGCCAAGTGAATCCATCATAAGGTTTATGGCTTGCTGTTGTGATTGTAATACTGATACTACATCTTTCCTGAATGAAGCGAATTCTTCATTGAATTGACTACCATTAGTGGGCTCCTTGTTTTCAAACATAGCAAGGATATTATCGCATTCCTTTATTATGTTCTCGTATTTACCTACATTATTAATAATACCAAGAGCCTGTGACCTTTGCAATGATACTTCGTTTACAATATTACTTCCAATTAGAGTGTAGTACACATTGTTATAAATGCCTTCATTTCCATCTGAAGGTAAATATACGGTTACTGTACCAATGGAATCTTGAAGAACAATTTCTATAAGATTAGAAAAGCCATCACCATTTTCATTAGCTCTGGGTTTACTTTCTCCTACCTTTACTACTTTAGCTCGGTCAAAGATTGGGTACATTGATCTTCTGTCTCTTTCTAGAGTAAAGACTGAATCTCCTCTTTGTAATGATTTAAATTTCATTTCTTCCATACTGCATTATTTTTATTGATTAGACTTAATCCCATTTGAACCATACTGGGATTCTGTTTCATAAATTCTACTAGGTTCAAGAAATTATAGTATCCATAGATATCTATCAGTCTTTGTGCTTCATCGGCTACTCTCTTTGCTACCTCTAAATTAGGAGCCGGTAGTTGCATTTGGAGAGTAAAGGTTTGTAGTTTATTATCTTCTTCCATGTTTCTTACTAGATTAAAACGAAAAAAGGGAAATACCCACTACAGGTACCTCCCTTTTCCCTAATCAACTTTAATAGAAATTATGCAGTTTTATTACCTAAAGCCTGTACTACCGAGTTAATAATGTTCTGATCTCTTTGAGCATCAACTACTCGATTCAGTCTAGCAATTTCTTGGTCTTTTGCAGTGTTCTCAATCAGACACTTAATCTCTTGCTGGCCTTTCATTACCTCGCAATGATTACGTTCTGCCTGAAGAGCTAATCTGTTTTCGGATTCTCTAACTAAGCTCTTAATTTCACAGCAGCAATTTGACTGTTGATGTTCCATCTGGCAAAGACGATCCATAACCCGATTGAACCCTGCTCCCATTTGATCACGAGAATCCCGGATATCAGAATTAGTCTTATAACCAAGATCACAAAGGCCACGTTCAGTAGCAAAGCGATTGTTAAGTACTTCTTTACCTACACCCTCTACTTGTCTAGAAACTCCTGCAACTTCAGAAGTAACTCCACGAGCAGCATCAGATATGTCTTTGTAAATACCAGCTTTTGCTTCCTGAACAGTAGATTCCACTTTTTGGATATCAGCTTTTGTGTCATTGATTTTGTCCCACACAGAAACTGCAGCAGCACCAAAACCACCACCTACTAAAGCTCCACCGACAGCACCCCAACCGGAGCCCCATCCTCGATTATTACAACATTCATCACTATAACGATTACGATCCGCAACCACTACAGTACCTTCACCAGATTTAACTTCCATAATGATTTAGTTTTAAAGTTAATAATTAAATTTATCTATCAATAAATGTACTAGTGTTGTGTTTAGGATTAAATTGTCTAGGTGGGCCAAGAAACATCCCAATGATGGGTATTATTCCCCTCTTCAATCCTAAAGTTACCAATTGATAACCATAAACCTCTTACAGAATTATAGGCCCATACATAAACATTATCTCCAATCCCTCTATCCTTAGTAGTACTTTGAATAGAATTCACAGTTATTTTACCTTCTACTGAGTCTACTATAATACCCTCACGTATTAAGCTCATATCATACATAAAGTCAGAAGTATGAGGCATATTAGCCGTATCAAATAATCCCCACGTATCTTGATCATTACCATTTGAAATATTTAAACTTAATTCCAATCTGAAATTATTATTTTTAGCTTCTTGAAGAACTCTGAAAATTACTGTTTTTCCAGATGCCTTCTGTCTATAAGTATCTGCTCCAGTTCTTTCGGTATATCCATTTTCAGATATATTTGCTATAAACCTGAAGGGGGATTGAGTATCTTGTGTCAGTACCAAGCCGATTAATTTCTCTGTTATCTCCGAATGGACTCCCTCTATATCGTCTGCAGATAAGGGGCTACCATTGTGAGTAGAGATAAGATTCAATACATGTTTATTTACCAATCCATTTGAGGGAGCTGAGAATGTGAAATCGGTGTAATGCCCATTACCATCTGAGTCAGTAATATAAAACTCATAGACATCTCCTGCTTCTTGAACTATTGTCAGAGTACAAGTTTTACCAGATTCCCCTTGAGTAAAGGTAACAACTCCAGTTCTAGATGAACTACTGTTATTAGTGGTTACCTTATATGTAGCCCCAGCACCTGAACCAGATATAGTAATCCAATCCACATTAGAAGATAAAGCCCAATTAAGGAATTGATTACCATTCTTCCTAGAATATACTCTTACAGGTCTATTGTATAATGAATCTGAACTTGGCCAACCAGAATAAGTAAGAGAAGTACTCAAAGAATCCCCCGAGTTTTCCCTAATACCAAACTCATAAGTTGAAGCACTCTGTTGTACAGTTTGTACTAACTCTCTATCTAAGCCATTAGGTTGATTAGCTCTGATTGTAAGAGTTCTGCTTGCAGGCTTTGAATGCTCAGGTATGGTAATAGTTACTTTAAAGTAATAACCACTCACATTAGTAATAGTTTCGGTTACTCCGGATGGCAAAATAAGAGTAGGTTTAATAGCTTCGGTAGAACTTAAAGAACCGTTAACATATCTAGACCTATAACTTTTTATATAAAAAGAAATATTACCTCCTTTACCTTCAACAGTACCAATGGATAAAGTACTAGTTTTATAACCACTATTCTGTTGAGTACTATGTTCAAATACTATACCGCTACTAGGATAAGTTACCTCAGCCGAATTCTGTGTAATGGTTAAATATACAGGAGTTGCCGTATCATAAGTAAACTTAATCTTAAAAGTTCTAGGTGATGAGTTAGGGTTTGGTGCTACACTAATACTACATCCACTAGAAGTTTTACCAGAGATGGTAATATCAGATGAAGTTCCCTCAACTACTTCAGCTGAAGTATAAGTAGTTCTAATGTTTTCTACATAAGTTCCGTTTATATATTTATCATAATTGGCATTTACTGTCAACCTAAATCCTGAACCAGTTCCAGGTACATTTTTAGTAGTTGGGTCTATAGATAGGTGATCTACATAGGTTACTTGACCTCCTTCCTGAGAAATTGAGATAGTCTGGTCTGTAGCAGTTGGGAAATCGAAAGTAACCGTAAAATTTCTAGCAGAACCACTATTACTTGGGATAGAAATACTATTACCACTAATAGAAGCCGGACTAGAAACTCTTACGGTAGCAGTTTCTGATTCTGTATAACTACTACCTTGACCATTCCAAGTATAAGTTCTACTTGCACTCTTAGCAGTTACATTAGATTGACCTCCACTGTAACTGAAAGAAGTTTTATCTACTCTACAGTTATAACTCCATGAAGAATAAACTTTTCTACCTGCTGCCTGGGTAAATGTTGCCTGTATGGTTTTACCCGAATACTTCTGAGTCCAAGTTACAGTGATTGATTTACTATTAGTAGATGTATTGTTGGGTACTATTCTACCTTTATTACCGTCGTAATCTGTAGTATACCAAGAACCTTCCGAAGTTTTAGTGACATCATTCGCCAAACTTTGAGAGATAGTAGTATTAACACCGTTTACTTGCTTAACTCGATTAGAAGCATATGAACCAAAGGGGTATGTACCTCCAGTAGCTGGAGCATTAAAAGAAGGATTACCATTCGGAGCCCACTGGAATGTATAAATCCATTGCTCGGCATTGATATCCTCTAACTTGACACATTCATTGTTACCGTAGCTAGCAGCATTACTAATTACAATAACCTTGTCAACATTGGAGTCCTTACCATTATTGAGTGCTAACAACTCAGCCTTGGTAGGGCACTCATTAGAGGTCTTACCAAGGCCGGTCTTATTCAGAATAGCACTCCAAGTTGCTATTTCTGCCATATTACTTATTGTTTAATTGTTTCTTAAAGTCTTCGAATTCTTTTCTCAATAACTTAACTCCTTCGAGAGCCATGACACTGAGCATTTCATATTCTACTACTTTTACTTTTACATATTCCTGACCATCTTCTCCGACGAAAGTTTCGAATCTAGATTGGTTAGGTACTTGAGAAGCAGGTATAGTATTCTCTGATACCAACAGAGGTTCAATTTCCTCTAAGCTCTGAGCAATAGTTCCCACTTGGTATTTACCATTCATCTTGAAGTGAACTGTAGGTATATTGCAGATTTGGTCCAGAGTATGGTTCAAATTCTCTACTTGAGATTTTAATCTACCATCTGATTCCTTCCAGAAACCAGAAGCTGCAGTAGTTTTAGCAAATACTACTTGGTCTGTAGTAGCCAATCCTAATTGAGCTCTAGTTACATTATGAGGATTATCTCTTCTGTTTGCATGGGTATTTAAGTCGGTCTGAGCTTTTGTACCTGCGGCCTTAGCATCTGCAATAGCAGTAGCTTGAGCAGTAGATACTGGCATATCTGCTGGAGCTAAGTTCTGTACATTACCTAAACCTATCTGAGCTTTGGTTACATTGTGAGGGTTACTCTTATTGCCAATATGAGCATCTAAGCTTTCCTTGATTACTTTGTCAGAATCCTGGATTAATTTCTCTAATGCAGTTTTAGCAGCATCAGTATAAGCCTTAGCTTCATTCAAAGCATTGGTAATATCTCCATTCAGACCAGAGTTAAGTTTATTGAACATCTCCCGAGTCAATACTCCAGCTCGATTAGCATTAGCAGCTAAAATTTCTAATGTCTGTGTAGTAGCTTCACCATATACTCCATCAGCTTTAGTAGATTTACTAATCTGTACCCAAACTTTATCCGTATTCTGAACTACTCCTTTACCAGAAATTATAATAGTACCCGGGATAGAATCAAACAGTTTCTTATCTGCTGCAGTTTGTACACCTGCTAAGTCTTTGGTAGCAGCTGGGATAGGTTGATTATAAGTATTTACACTTGCAGTATTACCAAAATCTGAACAATCGAAATTTAATCTAACTTCGGTAGCATTTCTAGTCCAAGCTCCGTCATCCTTAATATGAGAATAAAACTTTAGATTATCACTCAGAGATTTTCTCCAATCAGCTAAAGCTTTACCCTTACCTCCATCATAAGCAGTACCAGTAACTTCTCCAAGTATCAGTGAAGAAGTATTACTATCTACAAACTGAGTACCTGACCAACGGAATTGATAAGAGGGTTCATCCTGGGTAATATTCAAATATATCTTACCTGATTCTCCAGTAATAGGATTAGCATGATCTGGGTCAGAATATAATTTAATATTGCTTAGCTTTCCAGTTTCACTGACATCATAAGTAGCATAAGCTTCGATAACATCATCAACATAAGAAGGCAATTGACTAGAAGGTACTAAGCCATTACCATCCAAAGAAGCAAATCCATTAGCCTTACCCTTAGTTGCTACGAAATCATCATGCTTCTTTTCTAAGTTATTGATATTAGTTTGTAACTTATTCTCAAGAGCAGTATCTGCAGCAGCTCTGGCTTCTTCTTCTTCCTGAATCTTTTGCATCTGAACCTGGTCGTATTCAGCACGAGCATCTGCCTCTTCTTTGATAGCCTGAGTAAATTTAGTGTCCAATGCCTGGTCAGCTGCTTTTCTATCTTGGATTTCTTGAGCAAGGGAAGCTTCGGAAGAATTCTTCAAGGCTTCAATGGCATCTTTTCTGTCTTGGATTTCCTTAGCAATCTGCTGGGGTAAAGTTTCATCCAACTTAACCTTATCAGCAGCAGTCATAGTACCAGCTTTAGTAGTTGAGGCTACTGGTAAATTAAAAGTGGTATTATCATCTTTATATATACCTTCGTTTACAGTTTTTCGGTTTACTGATACTGTAACTTTATTAGCATCTGAAGTTGCTCCTTCTCCAACTACTACAGTCTGAGGAATAGAGTTAAATAACTTCTTATCTGCTGCAGTTTGTACACCGGCTTTCTCAGCAGTAGAAGCGGGGATATCTACAGTGAAATCATTAGATTTCTGTATACCTTCATCGGAGTTATATGTACTTCTACTTATGTTAGTAGTAACCACACCAGCCTTAGGTGTATAACTAGCTCCAGTGATATAATCATTGGGCATAGAATTCCATCTCTTCTTATCGGCAGCTGATTGAAGACCGGCTTTAGCATCTGTAGAAGCAGGGATAGCAAACTTACGAGGCATAGGTTCTCCATAGAGATTGCCCTCTTCTTTTACAGAACTCTTAAAGTTTACTTCAGCAGAAGTACCATTGATAACCAAGTTCGGATCAATTTCCGTAACCATAGTTAAGGGTAAAGCATTTGAAGTAGCTTCTTCTTTCTGAAGACGTTCATCTAAGCCGTTAGTGATACCATTAAATTTATTCTCAAGTGCGGTATCAGCTGCTTTTCTATCCTCGATTTCTTTATCTATACGTTTACCCAGAGCATTATCAGCAGCAATTCTTGCAGCCTCTTCAGCATCAATATTATCCTGGAGAACTTTATCGGCAGCAATACGCTCATTACGTTCTGTAGTAAGGTCCTGAGTATTCTTGTCTACTTTAGCTTCAATACGAATATCCTCAGCCTTTCTAGCCTCAATTTCCGTATTCAATAGTTCCTTGATTTCAAGATAACCAGTATTCTGATTACTTTGTAATCCCTGAATTAATTCTAGGTTACGTTGAATATTAGCAGTATTCTTAGCAATTAATTCATCCTGAGCCTGAGCCTTTGTTAATAATTCAGAACGAGTTTCTGTTACGAAAGTTCTCAGTTCACTTACTGTAGCATTAAGAGTAGTACTTAATTCAGTAAACTTCTGAGTAACTTGTTCATCAGCTGCAGTTCTATCGGAGATTTCCTTATCTATAATACCTTTAAGTTCAGTCAGCTTATTAGTAATTGTAGTTGCAAAGTTAGGATCATCTCCCAATGCTTTTGCAATCTCTTCTAGTGTATCTAATACTCCAGGAGCAGAACCAATAACCTTTTGGATTGCAGCTTCTACTTGTTCGGCATTCTGATAGTTAGAATCGTTTTCCAACTGAGATACCTTAGTAATGTAGTTAGCAAATTCCTGGATATTATCTAACTTAGCTTTTAATAAGTCGGTAAAGTCATTTGAAGAAAGCTCTTTGCCATCTACTTTATCAACCTTTCGGTCATTCAAGTTTTCAACAGCCTGAACTCTATCTGATACTTCCTGAGTAATCTTATTCTCTAACAGAGTGTCTGCCTGAGTACGATTAAGGGTTTCGGTATCAATATTATTCTGAAGCTTGGTATCTTCTTGTAGTCTACTTTGAGCCTCATCATTGATATCTTTAGATATAGCTACCAAATCATCTTTGTGATTTTCCATAGCTGTAGTCAGAGAATCCTTAAGAGCTTGTTCAGCAGCCTTAGCTCTTTCTACTTCGGTTTGAATAGCAGTAGTGTTATTAGTTACTTTCTCCCTGAGCTCATCTAAAGAACCGGTTACTCCACTATTGAGGCTATCTATTCTGGTGCTTAAAGCATCATCACCTGCCTTACGATCTTTAATCTCCTGGTCGATTCGAGCATTGATTTTCTCATCTTCATTTGCCCGGGCAGTAGATTCAGTATTTATCAAGCCAGTGAACTTATTATCTAATAAAGTATCTGCTGAAGTTCTATCAGAGATCTCCTTATCGATATTCTGCTGTAAAACAGTATCACCAGCTTCTCTCTTTGAAACCTCAGTGTTCAAGTCGATATTTACCTTATCTACCTGAGACTTAAGATTAGTATCAGCATTGGCTCTTGCTTCAGCTTCTGCATTAACCATGCCTTTTAATTCAGCATAATCTTCAGCTTCCTTAGTAATCTGGTCATTTAATCTGTCAGTATTACGTTGGATATTTGCCTTGTTAGCATTTACTTCTGTTTGCAAAGCATCTATCTTAGCCTGAAGTTCATTTTTAACGGTATTTACCGCATCCTGAATAGATAAAGCCAATTCTTGTATCTTGGTAGCATTAGCAGTTACTCGAGTATCTAATGCAGCATCAGCAGCCTTACGATCCGTTTCTTCCTTAGTGATAGCAGCTTGTAATGCAGCATCGGCATCTTTTCTATCTTGGATTTCCTTATTCAGACTAGCTTGAATACCGTCAGTGTTACCAGTAATTTTATCTACTTCGTTATCAACGTATTCTTTCAACTTAGCCTCAAGAGCAGTATCAGCTTCCTTACGGTCAGAAACTTCCTTATCTACATTAGCCTGTACCTGGGCATCAGCTTCTGTACGATTAGTAATTTCTTGATTCAACTGTTCGGTAATAGCAGCCAATTTCTTGGTAATTGTAGTTGCAAAGTTTGGGTCATTACCCAAAGCATCTGCAATCTCCTTCAAAGTATCAAGAACCTCTGGAGCTTCCCCAATAATCTTTTCAATAGCTGCCTGAAGATCTGCTTCAGTTTGATAACCAGCATCATTGATAAGCTGAGATACTTTTGTGATATAATTAGCATGTTCTTCAATGCCATCCAATTTAGCCTTGAGAATATCGGTAAAGTCGTTTTTAGTAAGAGAATAGCCTTCTCTTTTATCTACCTTACGATTATCTAAGTCTTTATCGGCAGCAATACGTTCTTGTTTTTCTTGCTCTAGTTTTTCAAGCAATTCGGTTTTATCTGTACCGGCCTGAGTTTTCAAATCCTCAATCTTATGGTCAAGGATTTCATCTTGAGCAATTCGAGTTTCTTTCTCGTTATCAATATTGTTCTGAAGTACAGTATCTGCATTCTGACGGTTCTGAGCTTCTTGAGTAATGTTCTGCTGTAAACCATTATCTGCATTCTGACGGTCAGAAGTTTCCTTTACAATCTGTTGGTGTAATACTTCATCCTGAGCAGTACGAGCTGCAGCTTCAGCATTAATCTTGGATTCAAGTTCTTGGTCTGCAGTTTTACGATCACTGATTTCGGTGTTCAGTTTAGATTCTAATGCTACATCTGCATTTGCTCTTTCTGAAGCCTCGGTTAGAATCTTATTATTTAAGTCGGCAATATCCCTAGTATGGTCTAACTGTACCTTATGAACAGCCTCGGTCAGTTTCTCATCAGCAGCTCTACGTTCAGCAGCTTCCTTATCTACCAATTCCTTAGCATATTCTTTAGCTTCAGTTAAGTTATTGTCAGTTTCTACTTCCAAATCACCAACCCGGTCTTCTACCTTTTGAATACGAGCATTGATTGCTTCTATCATCCTAGTAATATCTTGTACTACTTTAAGGATAGTTGCATTCAACGTATTAACCGAGTTAACCAAGTTATCGTTCACAATCTTAATCTGAGAAGCTAATTCGTTTTCACGGTTCTTAGCTCTAGTTACCTCAGCTTCTAATTGAGTACGTAATTCAGTTAATCGGTTAGTGATATTGGTAGCAAAGTTCGGGTCATTGTTTAATGCTTCAGCTAATTCCTTTAATGTATCCAAAGCATCATCAGCACCATCTACTAAGTCATGTATATATTTCTCAACTTGTTCTTGAGTCTGATATTTCAAATCGTTTTCTAGTTGAGAAACTTTAGTAACGTAGTTAGCATGTTCCTCAATTCCATTCAGTTTTTCTAGCAATTCATCAGAGAAGTTATTTTCTGACAAATCCCAACCTTCTTTCTTATCTACCTTGTTTGCAATTGATAAGAAGAATGCCCAGAACTCTTTAAGAGTTCCAACAAAACCATGAGCCAAAGAGTCATCATAATAACCCTGTAATAGCCGTTGGTCAATCTCTTCGCAAGTGTAGTATTTACTAACGTACATATGTATATATTTTAAGGTGTTACTTTATTCTTTCCCAATAACAGTTCTGAGTTATTACCACGGAAGTATTCTTTTTCTTTACCAGCAAAAGCATTTGGGATATCATCTGGATTATCTGGGTCAACATCTCCTCCATCCTCTATATCCCCAACTACTACGGCATAATCAGGTAATTTCCTAACTCTGAACTTAATAACTTGGCCAAAGCCTATATGAGGTATATCTTTATCCCATACCTCTCCAAAGTAATCTTGGTAATTTGATACGAACTTCATACCAGTCATAGATTGCATGGTAGTAGCCGAATTACCAGTACCAGGCATTTCTATGTGAACTCCAGAAGGTCCATTCAAGATTATAAGATTACTGTCCCACCAATCTCCTTCTACATTGTTAAGCTTGGTGAAACGTAACATTAACATTTTCATATCTTTATGGATTTTGTTCTACGAATTTGATTTTAGTATCTCTATCCCTTTTGAGGATTACCAAGAATACCAAAGCTTCATCTTTAGCCTGAGATACTTGAGTATCTCCAGAAGGTTTATATACTATCCCATTGATAACAAATCTATCCTCAGACCAGTTAAAGTTCCAATAACCTTCCTGATTGAGATATCCGATTTGTTCTATGTAATTCTTTGAAATAAGTATAGAAAGGTTCTCATCATCTAATTCTCCAGAAACTGTGGCTTTATTTATTGGCCAGTTCCTAAAAGCATTGTAGTAGCATAAAGCTTCTATGGGAATATTATAATATCTTGGGCTATCATCCTCAGCATGATTTAGATATTGATTAACATGTTTAGCCCAAGTAATTGTTTGTCTTCCAGCATCCCAGTCTAAGAAATCAGTGATAATCTTTTTATACCTATTCCAAGAATGGTTCTTAACCATTCTCCAAGGTTCTTTTGTCATGATTTCTTATCTATTATGGTTAACGAAGGTTTACTTGCTTTATTGAGAGGGGCTGTTGGATTAGGTCCTCCCAAAGGAGTTGGTTTTCGATGATTTACTACTTTTGGTACTACTAACCGTTCGATTTGATCACAGAATGGTAAGTATATCTCTAACCTAGATGCCAGCATACATAGATTCTTTCTTAGTTCATCCATATACCCTCCAGGTTGAATCATCTTTGAATAAGTACTCCATAAGCTAGATATACTTTCGGATATCTTATCATAATACTGTACCTCGGTAGGACCCGTAGTAATTTGCTTTATCCTATCTCCTCTAGCATGTTCTCCAGGTGAATCACCATCTTGGTCTGGTCCATGAGATTCAGTGGAGATAATTTCTCTAAAACTATTTCCTGCAACCAACAGTATATTTTGTATTTGTATATTGAGATAATCCCATACAGCCAATTCCATAATTAATTGGTTTTCTAGTCCCTCATACCATAATTCATCATTATATTTATCTGGTGGTATAGTATGATTTACTAGTGGGAAGATATATAATTGCCATTTAGTTATGTATGCAGTTTTATCTTCTATGGTCATACTCTCATGCAATTCTTTGGGAATATACCTATCTATTAAATTGTAGATGGTATCCTGAAGAGTAGTATGCCCATAATTACATACAACTACGGTTCGAGTACAAGTCAAATCTAATCCATCAGAATTAGTGACATGTAGTGTTACATCATAAAATCCAGACTTCTCATAAGAGTAAGATTGATGTCTTCCACCATTGAAAACCTCTCCCTTATCATCGCCAAAGTCCCAGTCAAAAATGGATTTGGCCGGGACTTTGGTTAATACTCTAAATGAAACTTCCAGACCTGATGTTACATATGTGAAGTCTAGATTCTTTTTCATTTATATTCGGATTTGTTTATTCTTTGTTTTCTTCGAAATCTTCAAGTAAAACTTCAAGGATATCTTTTACGGTATCTTTCGGATCAGCTTCGATTTCATGTTTCTTAGCAATCAGCTTAGCTTCTTCAAGTGAATAAGCTTTGGCAATCTTACTGATTTCCATACCCTTTGCAAACTGAGCAGCTAGCTTCTTGTCAAGCTTTTCGATATCCTCAGCAGTATACTTGGCAGTTTTGTTCTTATCCGGAACTAAAACCAAGTGGCCAGAAACTAAAGCTTTCTGAATACGTTTTGTTCTGTACTGACGGGCAGTAAGTTCTCTCTCTTCGCCTTTTGCAATTGAAATACCTGTTACCTGGTCGTTAAAACTGTAGGCATTAGTTCCAACTGTTACAATATAAGTAGTAGCCATAATCTTTTATTTTAGGTTATAATATAAAACCCCGAACAGAATGGATTGAAACTGTTCGGGGTGAAATTAGACAAAAATACAATGAAGAAATCCCGGATATTATTCTAAGTTAACCAATAGGTATGGGTCAATGTTCATGAAGCTCGGGAATCCAGCTTCAGAGAATTTCTTGTTAGCTGCCAACAGAAGAACAGCATCCTGGTACATCTTAGAGAAACCTGTAGTCAGAGAAGCATATACAGCTTCAGTCTGATTGGATACGATTCTTTCTGATTCAAGCATCAACTGTTTAGCAGTAAGCTTAATCAAGGCAGCACTGGTATCTACCATCAACAACTGCTGATCGGGAGTTCCCGGGTGAATATAGAAGTCAGCCTTGTTGGGAACCGGAGACTTGATATTCAGTGTAGCTTCTGTAGTTCCTGAGTGACGTTCTTTAAATTCAGGCAAGTTCAACATCTCGATAGCCTGGTCTTCACCACCAATCATAGTAGTAAAGTTACGGCCCATACGAGCAGCACGAACCCAGATATGCAACAAGTCTTTATAAGTAATACCGTTGGTTGTTTCATATACACCAATAACCGGAGCAGATTCAGAACCATCAGCTTTGTTACCGTTCATCAAAACATCCATTGCCAAAGTATCCATAGCATAACCCAACTGAATACCAAAGTCACGGAGATAGATTCCCAATACATCGATTGAAACGTAGTTTTTAACTTCGTCAGTAAGTTTAAATCCTTTACCGATTTTGAACAGAGAAACTGATTTCTGTCCGAAGCTTACATCTCCCAAAGGAATTGTTTCTGCTTCATTTACCTTAGCGGGAGCAGCATCCGACATATTTACCATCGGCATAGTTACCTGCAAACCATTAATTGATTGGTCTGAAGCAATGATGTTCGGGTAGAAAGGTGCCTGACGCATACCAGTTGTAATAGCAGCACGGATGATTTCCGGTACAATCCAACGGATATTCTGTTGCGGCATAGTGAAGATGTTCTGCATTGTATCAATCTTCGGATTAATGCCCAACTTTTCAAAGAAGGCATCCTGTGATACACCATATTTACCCTGTACCAGTTCTTCCAGAGTAACTTCAATAGGCAATGTGTTGTTGGAACCCTGACGGTATGCTTCCAAACTTCTTACCATTTCTGGAAGTTCCTTTCTAAGGTCTTCCATTTTCAATTGTGCAAATTCTGTATTCATTGTTCTTTTAATGTTCAGTTAATGATTAGCGTACCAATACTTGAATAATATCATTAGCTTCATCAGCCGGTACGATGCTAATGAATTTTGTTTCATCGGCTGAAGTTTCAGCAGTGATGAAACGGTCAATCAACAGGGTATCTGTGGGTTTTACATAACCACATTCCATAGCCTCTTTAGCTACCCAGTTTACAACCATGAAAGCTTCTACAGCTACAGTTACTTCTACGGGGAAATTTCTTTGAGCCTGATAAGCAGGGTTAATGTTGTCAGTTACAGCTATACCCAGATAAACCTGGCTGCCATCTCCACCCGGGATATAAGGTTCGATATTACCATCGGTATCCAAAGCTACCGGCATACCCTGATGAATAACTTTGTTTTCTTTTACACAGAAAGCCTGATGCAACTTGTTAGATTCGCTCTTATAGATCACCGCTCTGGGAGTTTTTTCACCAAACAGAGTCATCGGTTGATCCTGATTTACCAGCTTAGTAGTAGGATGTGTATTCATATTCTTCTTATTTTAGAGATTATTTTAATTTGTTTGAATAGATACCTTTCAGAATCTCTTCAGTACTCTTTTCGGAATTCTGAGCAGTAGCTTTGTTATCAGATTTATCTTCTGGCTCAGCTGCAGAAGAAGCACGGCTTACATCGTGAGAACCGCATTTAGCACAGGTCATTGGGAATTTTTCTTCCAATCGAGCTTGGTAATCTTTAGTAAGAGAGATCAAAGTTACCATGCCGGTAGTTTCGGCATTCAACATTGTAACGATAGTTTCATCAGCTTTGTCACCCATAAGTTTTTTATAGGTTGCAACAGCATTTTCACGGAGAGATGCAATGTGGTTTTTACCTACCTGAGCCATTTCCTTCAGATTTGCAACTTCTGCATTCAGATTAGTAACCTGTTCTGTAAGAGAAGTTTTTTCTGTAGTTAAGTTATCCACAGTAGTCTGAAGAGTGTTACGAGAATTAACCAATTCCTGAATGGCTGCAAATGCAGTTTCCTCGTTCATCTCTGTACCTTCGGCAAGAGTAAGGCAATCTTTACCAAAGATTCTTTCTAAAAATTTTTGTAGTTCATTCATATCTTTATTATTAGGATTTTGATTTCCTTGGTTATCATCATAAGATTGGGAAGTATCGTTATTTTCACTGAACAAAGCTAGATCAGTTTTCGTATCATAGAAGAAATACTGTTTAGACTTATCATCCCTATATTCTTCGTATGAAGCCCAAGTTCTCTTGGCAAAATTGGGATTAATGATTTTACCATCATCCCCAATCTTCTGAGCAAAAGCATCAGCTCCATGAGATACCAAAGAAGTTTCTAAGTATCTTACTACTTCAGTAACGATTCTTCGTACCATAACTCCCTTAGAATCATAGGTACCCAATTTCTGGTAGAATTCATCATCTTCCATATTTGGGTGAGATTTATCCCACTTAAACTGTACTGTTACTGAATTAGAATGGATAGAGGGGGGATCCATAAGAATGCCTCTAGCAATTCTCGGATTTGCTTTACCATCAATCTTTAATATACCATTAATACCTGCAGGAATAACAAAAGAACCATCCTTGTATTCATCTTGCCAGATAACTTGTGATACAGCTCCAATAGCATTACCAATATTAGTCTCATGATCACAGTTTACTGTTTGTCCTAAGAGCATTCTCATAGAAGCTTTTAATACTCCATTTTGACCAAAATCGGTAGGATTCCAGTTCTTAGACACAATAGTTGCAGATAATAATCTGAACATTGGTTCAATAAACTCCTCATCTTTAGGAGTAAGTTCTTCTGGCTTCAAGTCAGGATAATAGGTATTATAATCTATTTCTCCTCCCCAAAAACCAAATTGACTGACTGACTCCTTAGAAGTTTGAGCCCATTTAT
>JACCDZ010473052.1_pt1 | contig 16684 bp, 5 predicted proteins | sample 7449551 | NCBI WGS metagenome assembly JACCDZ01 (sample SAMN15323452, study PRJNA562643) | freshwater metagenome | isolation source: river surface water | place: USA:Blue River Watershed | collected 2017-08-18 | reverse complement strand
GCACAGCCGCGGGTACGTTTGCGAATAAGAACGTGGGTACAGCGAAGGCGATCACGATCACTGGTGTGACGATTTCAGGTGCGGATGCTGGCAACTACAACCTCATTCAGCAAACTGGTTTAACGGCGGATGTTACTAAGGCAACCTTAACTTATAACGCTACTGCCACAACCAGTGTTTATGGTTCAACGCCAAGCGTCAATGCAGGTACTGTGACGGGTTATGTGGGTGGAGAAACTGCATCTGTTTTAACTGGTAGCGTTACATTTAGTACAACAGCTACTTCCGCAAGTGGTGTGGGTAGTTACGCCATTAACGGTAGTGGTTATAGTTCAAACAACTATCAGTTTGTGCAAGCGGCTGGCAATGCAACGGCATTAACGATTGGTCAAAAAGCATTAACTATTACCGCTTCAACTCAGTCAACTACTTACGGTACAGCGCTAATTTTGGGAACAAGTGCGTATTCAACAGCAGGTTTGGTGAACGGTGATAGCGTCACGGCAGTGACTTTGCTGCAAGGTGGTAATAGTACTGTTCCCGCAACGCAGGGGGCGGGTACTTATACGGGTACAACTCATGGCGTTATTCCAAGTTCAGCAGCAGGTACAGGCTTGGCTAACTACAGCATTACTTATGTGCCAAATACGTTGACAATTAATAAAGCTACTTTGGTTGTGACCGCTGATAACCAAATTCGTGTTTATGGTGACGCTAACCCAACATTAACCTATGTGATTTCAGGTTATGTGAATAGTGAAAACTTAGCAAACTCAGGTGTAACTGGTGCGCCAACTATTAGTACTACAGCGACTGCATCTTCTAATGTGAACAGCTACACCATTACTTCTGCAGCTAACAATTTAGCTGCAGCTAACTATCAATTTAGTTATACGGATGGCACCTTGACAGTCAATCGTCGCCCAGTAACGGTGACTGCTGATGATAAGGCTCGCATTTATGGTGCCTCTAACCCAACCTTGACCTATACAGTGGCTGCTGATGGCACAGGTACAAGCCGTGGTTTGTATAGTGCTGACACCTTGACTGGTGGTGTTGCAACTGCGGCAACGGCCACTACGAATGTGGGCACAGTTGCGATTACACAAAATACATTAACTAATGCTTCTAATAGTAATTACGACATTACTTTCAATAACGGCACTTTGACGGTTAATAAAGCGACGTTAACAGTGACTGCAGATGCCAAGACGATGACTTATGGCGATAGCAGCCTGCCTAGCTTAACTGCGACTATTACTGGTTTTGTTAATAACCAAAACTTAGGAAGTTCTGGTGTAACTGGTGTTGCAAGCCTCAGTACAACAGCGACTGCTTACGATGGCAATACAGTTGGTTCAGCTTCTGTGGTGGGTAGCTACACCATTACTCCAACTGTAGGCACCTTGACAGCTTCTAACTATGACTTCGTTTACGCAAATGGTACTTTGTCTGTGGGTAGGGCTAGCTTAACTATTGCTGCAGCCAATGACAGCAAGATTTATGGTGCAACGACAACGGCTGCAAATATTACTTATGCTAGTGGTGTGGCGACTGGGGTATCAGTTGGCTACACAACATCTGGTCTAGTGAACGGTGATACGATTTCTAGCGTAACCTTAACAAGCTCTGGTGGAAATGCTACGGCGACTATTGCAAGCGGTCCTTACACGATTACGCCAAGTGCATTAAGTGGTTCAACTCGCGTTAGCACAGCTAACTACAATATTACTTATAGCAATGCTTCAACTGGATTAACAGTTAATCAAAAATCATTAACGATTACAGCAGATACACAATCCACCACTTACGGTACTGCATTGGTCTTGGGGTCAACAAGTTTTACTCAAATAGGCTTAATTAACGGTGACAGTATTAGCGGAGTCACTTTGAAGCATGGCACCAATACTACTGTGCCTGTTACTCAGGCTGCTGGCACTTATACGAATGAAATCGTAGCAAGTGCTGCGCAGGGCTCTGGTTTATCTAACTACGCTATCACTTATGTGCCCAACACATTAACTGTTCATCAAAAAGCATTAACGATTACAGCGGCTGCTCAATCAACAACTTATGGTTCATCTTTGGCGTTAGGTACATCAAGTTATACCTCATCTGGTTTGATTAATGGCGATAGTATTAGTTCTGTGACTTTGAAGCATGGCGTTAATACAACGGTGCCTGCAACTCAGGGTGCTGGTACTTATGCGAATGAAATCGTAGCAAGCGCTGCTCAGGGTTCTGGTTTATCTAACTATGCTATTACTTATAGCCCTAATACGTTAACGGTTAATAAAGCAACGCTCACTGTGACAGCGGATGATCAGGCTCGAGTGTATGGTTCTTCAAACCCAGCATTCACTCAGACTATTACTGGGTTTGTGAATGGTCAAAATCTAGCAAGCTCTGGTGTGACTGGTTCCGATGTGGGTAGCGTCACTGCAACTTCTGTCAGTTCTGTTAATACTTATGTGATTACAGCTAGCTCTGCTGGATATAGTGCAGCTAACTACAACTTTGCAACAGTTAATGGCACATTAACTGTTAATCAGCGACCAATCACGATCACTGCGGATGCTAATCAATCTAAGATCTACGGTAATAGTGATGCTGTGTTCACTTACACCCCTGAGGCAAATGGTGTTAATCGTGGTTTAGTTGGTAGTGATACTTTTACAGGTGCTTTAGCAAGAGCTTCTGGTGAGAGCGTTGGTACATATGCAATTACCCAAGGTACTCTAGCGAACGGCAATTATGCAATTACTTACGTATCTGATAACTACAGCATTACTCAGCGACCAATTACGATTACGGCCAGTCCAAATCAAACAAAGGTTTACGGTAGCAATGACGCAAGCTTTACTTATTCAGTAGAAGCTAATAGTGTTAATCGTGGTTTGGTAGGTAGTGATACCTTTAGCGGCTCTCTAACTAGAGTTGCTGGAGAAACTGTAGGAGCTTATGCTATCAACCAAGGTACATTAGCAAATGGTAACTATGCGATTACATATGTATCTGATAACTACGCGATTACTCAAAAAGCTTTAACGGTTACTGCTAATCAACAACAGTCTACGTATGGCTCATCAATCAATCTGGGTGCAACCGATTTCACGGTAGTAGGTTTAGTTCCTAATACAGGTGATTCTGTTCAAAGTGCATCACTATTGTTTAATGGTTCAAATACAGTTCCTGCTACGACGAATGCTGGTACGTATACAGGTGGCGTGATAGTTAGTGCTGCAGCTGGTTCTGGTTTGAGTAACTATGCGATTACCTATGTGGCTGGTAACTTCGTGATGAATAAAGCCACCCTAACAATTACGCCTGATGTTCAAACTCGAACTTATGGTGATGTCAATCCAGTATTAACGCAAACAATTAGTGGTTTTGTTAATAATGAAACCTTAGCTACTTCAGGTGTAACCGGTGTAGTTAATGCAACAACGGCAGCAACTCAGTCATCATCAGTTGGCGATTATGTGTTGTCAGGTAACACGACGGGTTATAGCGCATCTAATTACAACTTTGCGGCGTCGACTGGAATGATGTCGATATCTCCTCGTGCCATTACAGTTACGGCAGATGCGCAATCTAAAACTTATGGTAGCGCTAACCCAACATTAACTTATGTGGTTGCAGCAGACGGCGTTGGTTCTAGCCGTGGTTTGTATGGTTCAGATAGTTTGACTGGTCAATTAGCAACAACGGCAACAGCATTAACCAATGTTGGTAGCGTGGCAATTACCCAGGGTGCTGTGACTAATGCTAATAATACAAATTACGACATTACTTACGTGCCGGCTACATTGACAATTAATAAGGCTTCTTTGTCAGCTGTGGGGCAAAAAGTTTACGATGGTTCAGCTGATATTTCAGCGGCAAGCATGAGTGTTTCAGGGCTTAATGGTGAGACATTTAGCATTAGCGGTTACGCTACGATGCAGTCTAAGAATGTTCAGTGGGTAACCATTAATGGTGTTAATACAGTGACTACCCAACAGTTAGCCAATGTGAATGGCTTGACTATTGCTTCTAATGGCGGTGCTTTAATTAGTAACTATTTGCCATTAGATGTAACAAATACAGTTATTACCGTAACGGTGAAGGCTATTTCACTAACAGCGCCAGTGATTACAAAAACTTATGATGCTGGTTACTCTTATTCAATGACTGCGACTGACTTGGCTAATATGTCAACTCAGTTAGTTGGTGGCGACAGAGTGAGTTCTGCATCAGTGAGCTTCTCAAGTAAAGATGCTGGCATTAATAAAGCCGTGACTTTGAGCAATGTGACTATTGATGATGGCAATAATGGTAAAAATTACAACGTCGCTTTGGTCAATAGTAATAACAGCATTATTAATCAAGCGCCTCTGACGGTAGCTGCTGCCAACGATGCTAAGTTCGTAACCACTAATGATGTATCTGGTTATGCGGGCTTAATTATTAATGGCTTTGTGGGTGGTGAGACTACTTCAGCATTGTCTGGCACAGGTGTGATTACGAGAACTAATGCGGCAGTAAATAGCGCTGGGACTTATGCCGGTGTTTTACAGCCAAGTGGATTTAGTTCGGCTAACTACAGCATCAATTACGTGAATGGTAGTTACACCATTGTTCCTGCTCAAACATTGTTAGTTCGTGTGGCACCAGCAACGACTGCTTATGGCACTGCGCCAAGTTACACGATGACTGCGCAGTACATGCCAGCCAGCTCATGCACAGCTAATTGCGCACCTATTAGCCTAACGCCAACTAATAATGGACTAATTACGATTAATGATGGAGCAGGTAGTTCAGCTTCATTTGCTTTAACCGCAAATAATCCTGTATTTAGTACTTCTGGTTATTTGCGCACAGGTGGTTACAACTTGGTTAACTCCAACACGACCCTAACAGGAAATAATTTCTTGTCCTTGCAGGTGGTCGGTACATTGACTGTTTTACCTAAGTCAATTGCAGCAGCTAATTTAGGTGTTTCTGGATTAACTAAGGTGTATGACGGTAACTCTTCAATTAGTGGTTTAACGCTGAATGTTAATAGTGCTAATTCACAGATTTTGACGAATGATCAAGTGTTCGTTGCTGCGACGGGTACGTTTGCCAATATTGATGTGGGCGTTAATAAAGCAATCTCTGTTAATGTGGATTTGACCGGTGCTGATGCTGGCAACTATAGCTTAACGGATCGTCAATTAACTGGAAATTTAGGAACCATTACTCAACTTGCTTCTGTCACTTGGGTGGGTGGTGCTTCAACCAATAATTGGTCAAATGCTGCTAACTGGGCGAATGGTGCTATTCCTGTAAGAGGTAACGTGGCACAAATTAATATTCCAACGGCTGCAAATATCATTTATGACAGTGGTGTGGTTGGTCAGTTAGCAAGTTCAAGTACGATTATCAATAACGGCACCATTACATTTAATAGCCCAAGCGCATTTACCTTTGCGAATAATGTTTCAGGTTCTGGCTCTATTAACCAGTTAGGTTTGGGTGAGTTGACTATTAGCGGTGATAACTCATTTACTGGCGGCATTAGGATTGACGGCAACCGCTTAGTATTGGCTAGCACAAATGCGCTTGGCACTGGTTCAATTACAAGTACGGGTGGTTATTTGAGTTTGGCCTCAGGTACAACATTATCTCAATTGACGGTGAACGGCGCGATCAATTTATTGACGGATGTACGTACAGTAGGTGCGCAAACCTATAACGGTGCTGTGACGGTGCTTGCAAATAATGTGGTTAATAACGCTATTGCCCCAATGCAATTTATTAGCAGCAACTCTGACATTACTTTCGCAAGCACTTTAGATGCTGGCGTAGACTCTAAGACTGCTCAGCGCTCTATTTTGATTGATGCTGGGTCAGGCAAAGTTACTTTTGGTGATCGTGTGGGTGCGGTTAATACAACGCTTGGTGCATTCTTGAATCGCACAGCTGATTTAAGTCCTTATGAGTTAACTGTTAATGCTGGCCAAATTCTTGTTAAGGCAGATATCACGACATTTGAGAAACAAACCTATAACGGGGATGTGATTATTAGTGATAACGGTTCCAATGGCATGACTCGTTTATTGTTATCTGAAGACCCATCAATTATTTTCTTGGGTAGAGTTGATGATGAGGTTGCTAATACTCACACGTTAGTAGTGAAAGCAATCGCTTTTAATGCGGTAGACACACCTACTATTAAGATGATGAAAGATGTGGGTTCTTTGAGGCCATTATTTAGCTTAACTGCATTAACTGGAAGACAAGACGTTTCTTCTTTATCTGGTTTATTGTCAGATATTGCTAATGACCCAACTACATTTGTGGGTCAATTGAGTATTGCTGGTAATGTCATCACATCAGGCAATCAAACTTACACATCCCAAGTGATCAAATTTGGTGATCCAAGCTCTGTGACACCAACTAAATTGTTATTTAGTACAGATAACGGTGTCATTACCTTTAATGTGGGCGTTACTAGCCAGCCATTCTTGATGAATGGTCCAGCAGGTGGCTTGCTTCAATTTGAGCTTGGTAGCGGATCTGTCACTGGCACATCTTTGAGTGCCTTAACTAGCGCAGGTATTAATTATCAAATGATTATTCCAATGAGTGCATTGGATAGCACCGATATTTATGCGCCGATGAGAAAAACATTCAAACCTGAGTTGATGGATCTTAGTGGTATGCTTGGCGACGTGGCTGTTGGTGACTTAGAGTCTGCTAATGAATGTGATAAGGGACATGCAACTGATTCAGAATGCAAAGCAATTTTTAAATAAACAACTGTCAATCAAAGTTGTGAAATCAACCGTATCCTTATATATGGTTAGAGCTAGTGTTTTCTTTGAAAACAACATTCACATAAAAACTCTTGAGCTAATTGAACAAATAAATATTCAACTCAAGCAATTCTCTCGCAGGGTGAATCTTCGATTAATAGGTTCTGAGAAGTTAAGAGCAGCGGGTGGCATTGTTTCATTTTCTTATGACAGTTCTGATGCAAGAAAAACGTTTGCTTATGTCGCGTTACTTCATTTAATTGTTTTTTTGATGTTGTATAGCTTGTCCGCGCTTCATCAGAAAAAGACACCTGACATCATGATTGAGTTAGGTGGTGCACCACAAGCTTCTAGTGGCGGATCGACATCCATGGCAAATCAAGCCTCGCCTAACCCTATTAAGGATGCGCCCAAAGCACCGCCGGCTCCAGAAAAGGTTGATCCAGACGTCATTAAAGCGCAAGAAGTCAAAAGATTGGAAAAGAAAAAAGAGCTAGAGCTAGAGCGTGAAAAAAGAAAAGAAATAGAGCGCGATCGACAAAAGCAAAGAGAGCGAGAGCGGGAGATCGAAATAGACAGGAAGCGAGATCTTGAGAGAGAGCGTCAAAGAAATAAAGAGCTAGAGCAAGAGAGAAAAAAAGAGCAGGAGAGGGTGCGTGAGCAAGAGCGCCAGCAAAAGTTGAAAGATCAGCAACAAGAGAAGCAAAAGCAAAAAGAAAAATTGTCTGAGCCTAAAAAAGTAGATAAGGATGGTACTTTGCCACCCCCACCGGCACCTGCTTCTAGTTCTGCGCCACCATCTTCGTCTCCACCAGCATCGTCTTCACCGCCTCCATCAGCTCCACCGCCTCCATCTTCGGCGCCAGCTGCTGGTGCTCCACCTTCATCTTCTTCAGGTTCAAGTGGCTCAATTAGTGCAACCGTTTCTAATGGACCTTCGGCAGCACCAACACTTGATTCTGATGCGAAGGCTTCCTATTTGACGAACCCTAAACCAGCGTACCCGATGGTTGCGTTCAAAATGAAAATTGAGGGTAAGGTCATTCTCGTTGTCGAGGTTCTGGAGAGTGGTGCTGTGAATAAAGTGGCTATTGGTGAGTCAAGTGGTAATGAGTCATTGGATCGCTCCGCATTAGAAACTGTAAAAAGTTGGAAATTTACACCCGCAAGAAAAAATGGCGTGATTGTTAGTCAAGTGGTGAGAGTGCCAATCACATTTAGTTTGAAAAATCGTTAATTGGAAAGTGATGTATGGATACTTTGATTGTTAATTTTGTATTTTTATTATTAATACTCGTATCAATTGCTACTTGGTCGATTGCTTTTATGAAATACAAGCAAATGAAGCAAATCGCATTGGTATCTGAAGAATTCAATAAAGAATTCTGGAATGCTAAAAACTGGAAAGATGGCGAAAAGATTGCTAATGATGGTCAATCGGATCTGGCCTTGATCGCGCAGACTGGATTTAGTATTTTTAATGAGTACAGTAAAAACACAGGCGCCTTGAAATATGCGGGCGATATTCGTGAAGCCTTAGAGCGTCCTTTGCAACAAGAGACTCAGAAAATATTACGCCGCCATGAACGTGGTTTGGCAGAGTTGGCATCTATTGGCTCGACCGCACCTTTTATCGGATTGTTTGGTACGGTGTGGGGCATTATTAATGCCATGAGAACCATTAGTGAGAGTGGTCAAGCAACGATTGATATTGTTGCAGGCCCTATTGGCGAAGCCTTAGTTGCTACAGCGATTGGTATTGCAGCGGCTTTGCCAGCAGTTATCTTTTACAACTACTTCCTTAGGAAAATGAAAATTTGGACAACAGAGATTGACACGTTCAATGAGTCATTTATTCGCTTGGCTAGTCGTCAGGTAAAACCTAAAAAGATTGCTGCAGGTGAGGAAAATGCAAAATAAAAGCTCTGATGATGGTTTGATGGCAGAGCTTAACGTCACACCTTTAGTGGATGTGATGTTAGTGTTGCTAGTCATCTTTATTTTGATTGCGCCTTTAATGGTGCCTCAGTCCATGAAGGTCAATTTACCTCAGACTGCTGCGGTGACCCAAAAGGAGCAGAATAAAAACGTCCAGTTAATTGTTCAGCCAGATGGTTCATTGATCTATAAGGATGAGCCAATCACTGATAAAGAATTAGTTGCTGAGTTTAAGAAAAAATCTTCTGATAAATCTTATCAAGTTCAAATCCATGCGGATAAGAAGGCTGAGTATGGACGGATTGCTGAAATCATGGCGCTCGCACAATCTAATGGCGTGACAAAATTATCGTTTGTGACTTTGTCAGGCTCTAAGAAGTAAATGTCGTGTAGATAACTGTATGTTGATGAAGGATTAAAGATGAGTGCAAAGTGTTGGTATTGGAAACAAGGTATCCCTCAAGATGTTTGTAATTTAATTTTGGCTGAGGCTACAGACGCTCGTTTTTCCCGCGCTGAAACAAGAGAAGAGTCTGGCGACGAATATCGAAATAACAATATTTTCTTTTTAGATAAGAATCACTGGTTTGAATCTGTGATGTTGAACTTTGGTCGATTAAGTAATGTAGAAGCTGGCTGGAATTTTGATTGGAATGATTGTGAAAAAGTTCAGATTTCTCGTTATCAGCCAGGTCAGAGATATGAGTGGCATTCTGATGAAAATATTTTTAGAAATTCTGATGCGGTTCGCAAGTTAACAGTTGTTTGCCAATTGAATGATCCTGCTGATTATGTGGCAGGCGGCTTACGCTTAGCGGGATTTGATGACAACCTTCTTTTGAACCAGGGTGATGTTGTTGTTTTCCCCTCTCTCAGTGAACATACTGCGACGATGATTGAATCGGGGCAGCGTTTTAGTGCTGCTTTATGGATGACGGGTCCCCAATTTAAGTAATCAACAAGCTTTTTTTAAGAAAATTCGTGGTGTTGGGCAATATTTGCCTAATTTATAAAAATATCCTTATAAATCAATAGGATATTTTTTATTTCTATCTTTTGATAACCAAATGGTGATGCTGACTGACCTACCCTAGGTTGGAGGCCTTATTTTGTGCCTGTCAAAAACTCAATTTAAGTGGCTAACTTGCTGATTTTATAGGGGTTTCACTCTATTTAAATTACCTGTTTTCGGGTATTATCCCATGGGAGAATATCTCTAAAGCTAATAAACATTAGTTTTAAAACATGTAACTTTCACTTTTCGAGTTTTGAATGAATTTCAGGTCATTTTCTCAAGTTATTTTGGGGCTGAGCGCTCTAACTTATGGTCTTCAATCTTTAGCTGTTGGTATCAGTCCAGATGCTGGCGATATTCTTAGGCAGCAACAAGAGCTTGAACGCTTTAATGCGTTACCTAAGTCGATTCCAAAACCAATTACAAGTGAAGCTCCCCAAAAAGGTGAAGCAAAGCTACAAGTAAAAATTCAAGTGAAAGGCTTTCGCTTTGAAGGTAACTTCAAACATGTTTCTGAAGAAAAATTACAGTCTTTGGTTAAAGAGTTTGTCGGTCAAGAGTTAACATTTGATGACATTCAAGCAGTCGTTGCTCGAATTAACAATTATTACCAAGAGGAAGGTTATTTCCTCGCTAAAGCAATTATTCCTAAGCAAGAAGTGGTTGATGGAATAATTGTGATTCAGATTAATGAAGGTCAGTTAGACTCCAAAAATCCTTACAAGATTAAATCTGGCGATTCGACGCAAGCCTTACGTATCAAGCCTGAGCGCATTACTGATTTTATAGATACTGCATTGAATGGGCGTGTTTATCAGCCTGATTTGGAGCGAGGCTTATTAAACATTGCTGATAACCCAGGTGTGAGTGCTACGGCCAGTGTTGAAGCAGGTAACGAGCCCGGAACCAGCACATTATTGATTGAAGTGATTGAAGGCCCTATCTTGGAAGGTTCAGTCACTGCTGATAATTTTGGTAGTCCTTATACTGGTATCTATCGATTAACGGGTGTAGCTAATCTAAATAATTTATCAGGCTATGGTGACCAATTAAGTTTTAATGCCATCCAAGCTCCTGGTGAAGTATTTAATATGGGTAAGGTTGGTTATAGCTTGCCGATTGGTAGTGATGGACTAAGAGCAAGTGTAGCCTACACCCACCTTAATTTTCACTTGGGTGGAGCGATGAAAACAAATCCGCCTAGTACGGGTTTGTCGGATAACGCCAACTTTTCTTTACGTTACCCTATTTACCGAACAGCTTTATCCGCCTTGTATTGGTCAGGTACTTACGATTGGAAGAGCGCCTATAACGAGGCAACAGGTATTGTTTCTGGTGATAAGCGCACCAATGTATTTGGTACTAGCTTGACGGCAGAGCATACGGATACGTTCTTGGCGGGCGGTATGACACAGGCTCAAATTGGTTTGGCTTATGGGCGTTTGGATTTGTCTAGATATGCTCAAGGTTTAATTGATGACCAGAGTGATACGGGCCCTCAGACAAATGGGCATTACGCTAAAACGACAGCACAAATTTTAAGAATTCAACGTATTGATGAGCGTATGAGTTTGGTTGTGTTGGCAGCAGGTCAAGTGTCGCAAAAAAATCTAGATGGTTCGGAAAAGTTTAGTTTGGGCGGTCCTACGGGTGTTCGTGCCTACCCAGGTGGTGAAGCATCTGGTGACCATGGTTACAAAATTAGTGCTGACTTGAAGTATGTCTTAGCGACTGGCACTCAGGTGGGAGATATTTTGCCGTCCATTTTTTATGACTATGGACGTGTTAGTCAGAACCATGATGTCATGAATATCAACATGACAACGCCTAACAATTATGGATTATCAGGTTGGGGCTTGGCTATGGAAGTTGTTGCAGCTGGTAAGTACACGGTCAAAGCTACTTGGGCTAAAGCCATTGGTAGCAACCCTGGCGTTTCTGCAACAGGAACGAATTCAGATGGTAAATCAAATACATCCCGTTTATGGGTTATTGCAAATATAAGCTTCTAAAAAATGAATAAATCTTATCGCCACGTTTGGAATAAAAAGCAGGGTCGCTATGTGGTGGCCTCTGAAGTTGCAAAAAGCCACGGAGGTGGCTTTGGTGCTATTAGCAAAATTGTTCTAGCAATCCTCGGTGCTTACTCAAGCTTTGTTGCCGCTCAACTTGCAAATAATGCGCTACCCACCAACCCCAGTGTGGTGAGCGGAGCTGCTAGCATTACTCAGAACGCCAATAAACTAATCATTACGCAGTCAACGGATAAGTTAATTACCAATTGGAATAATTTTAATATTGGTAAAGATGCTAGCGTTCAATTTGTGCAGCCAAGCGCCAGCTCATCAGCACTTAATAGGGTGAATGGTTCAGATCCTAGTTATATCTATGGCTCGCTTTCGGCTAACGGTAAAGTTATTTTGATTAACCAAAATGGCGTACTGTTTTCTAATGGTTCTCGGGTTGATGCTAGCAATATTATGGCTAGTACCTTGAATATGTCAGATACCAATTTCTTGAGCGATAAATTTGTTTTTGAAAAGAATGGTGTTGCTGGCGTTATTAACAATGCTGGTGAGTTGCGTGCTTATTCTGGTGGTGCGGTGGCATTAATTGCACCGCAGGTGGTTAACTCTGGAAACATCTCTGCGGATGCTGGTTCTGTTGCTTTGTTGGCTGGTGAGAAAGTAACTTTAGTCATTAATGGTAACCGTCTAATTAAATACACGATTGATCAGGGTGCTTTGAATGCTCTAGTGGATAACGGTGGAGCAATTAGAGCTGCTGAAGGTATGGTTATCCTATCTGCAAAAGCATTGGACACGATTAGTAAGTCAGTTGTTAATAACTCAGGTGTCATCGAAGCCAAAGGTATTACTCAGGTTGGCGGAAAAATTATTCTTGATGCTGATGGTGGTGCTGCGACAACGAGTGGTGTGATTGATGTTTCATCAGGAGCGGATCAAGGTGGTCAAGTTCAGATAACTGGTCAAGACGTTCTTGTTAAATCAGGAGCTAAAGTTTTAGCAACAGGCTTGACCGGTGGTGGTACGGTGTTGATGGGCGGTAGCTGGCAGAACTCAGATGCATCGGTTCCTCAGGCTGTTAATACAACTATTGAATCTGGTGCGGTCGTGAATGCTTCAGCAACCGGTGATGGCGATGGTGGTACTGTTGTAGCATGGTCTGCTGTTGGTAATGCATCTTCACTAACCAATGTTAATGGAACTTTAATTGCTGACTCAGGCATTGTTGGTGGTAATGGCGGCCGCATTGAAACATCCGGACATGTGTTAGCTATTGGTGACTCTATCTGTGTGAGTGCTAAGTCTTTGGTGGGTGGGAAGTCTGGGGAGTGGTTACTTGACCCGTACAATATTAATATCACCGCTACTGCGTCTGGCGGCACATTTTCTGCAAATCAAACGTATACGCAAAATACAAATATCGCTGCATCTTCTATTGTTAGCGCTCTAGATGCTGGCACAAATGTAAGAATTGCTACGGGTGATTCAGCATATGCAGGTTATGCATTTGCGAATAGCACTATTCCGGCAAGCAGTGGCAATATTACTTTGTTGGCTGGTAACTCAAATTTATATACAACTTATATACCTAGCTCAAGGTTGCCGAGTCTGCCAGATGGTTCTAGTGTAACTTTTTCTTTTTCAGCGACCAGTAGCAGGGTTAAGGTTTATTATAGTACTGACAATAACGCGACTTGGGTTAGCGTCAACTTAACACGGCCTGTTAATACTTCTTCATATAAGGGAGCCGTTACTCTTACAGATCTGGTTGATGTGAATGCCACCGCTACTCCATTAACTTTTAAGATTACCTCTAATAGTTCTAGTAATAAAACTTTAAGTTATAGCTGGGCTAATGCGGTAACCGCTGGCGATATTACAGTGTTATCTGCAATCAATGCAGCGCCAAGCGCAGATGTTACTTTGACTCTTGAGGCTGCAAGAAACATTAATATCAATGCTGCTATTGCAGCAACCGGATCTAACAAACTAAATCTAGTGCTTAATAGTAGTTCTGGGTACATTAATACAAGCTCTTCGGGAACTATTGCTACTAATGGCGGTGATTTGACGGTGATGAACCCCCAAGATAGCGCTATTAATTCAACGCTTAATTTGGGGTTTGGGCAATTAATTAAAGCTAAGAGTGGTGATTTAGCCTTAAATTTAAATAACACAATCGGTAACGTTAGTATCGATGGCGGCTCTCTTACATTATTAAAAGCTCAGTCCGCTGGTAACGGATCAAACATTTCTCTAAATGGTGGTGATTTGGTTCTGATGTCAGATGCCAACACTAGCTATGCAAGTAATGTAGTTGTTAATGCCTCGGGCCAAATCATTGCGACTAAAGCCACTTCAAATGCTAATGTTTTGCATACTTTAGGTAATGTGTCTTTTGCTCAGTCAGACTTAATTTTAGATGTTGATACTGATGCAACTATTGATACTGCAAATGGGACCACAGCTGGTCTGGCTGTCTCTAATGTGAGTTTGAGTTCTGGCACATCAACTATCAGTATTGTTGATCAAAATGTTTCTTTGAATATTTCAGGTAACGTTTCTGGAACTGGAAATCTTACTCAAGCTGGTTCAGGCGTACTTATCTTAGCTGGTACAGCAAATACTTATTCTGGATCTACAAATATTAATGGTGGTGAGTTATTTCTAACTGGTGGTGGTGTTTCTAATTCGGTAGTTAATATATCCTTAGGTGCCGTTTTAAATATTGCAGTCGCAAATGCATCTGTAAAGAGTCTAGCTGGTAATGGTTCAACTGTATTAACCGGAAAAACTCTAACTGTTGTTAATGGTAGCGATAATTTCTTGGGGAACATATCTGGTACGGGTAATTTAACAATTGCTGCTGGTACTCAAACTTTGAGTGGTACTCATAACAGCTACGGTGGAGTTACGAGTATTGATGGTGGAGCAACCTTAATTATTGGTGGTGCAGGCCGTCTCGGAAATGGTGCATACACCAGCAGGATTAATAACAACGGCACTTTTAATTACTCATCTAGCGCAGATCAAACCTTAAGTGGAAACATTTCAGGCTCTGGTGAACTTATTAAAGATACCGATAGCAACAGTGTTCTAACACTTTCATCAGCGAATAGTTCTTATACAGGCAATACAACTATTAATACTGGCACTATTAAAGTTAATGCTACTGGTAATGCTACGGTTGGGCCATTGGGCCAGTCAAATGTGACTGGCTTGGGAACTTTAGATCAAAACTTCAAGGCGCTCGCTAACAATATTTCTAGTCAAGTTATTAATGCTCCAAATGGAAATCAATTAACTGGAGTGATTGCCTTTAATGCTGCAACAGTTACAGTTAATAATATTGCTGCAAACTCAATATTAAGTAATAACTTGCTGAACACGGCAACGGATGCTCCTCTTACGTATACAAGTTCTAATAGTTCTATTGCTTCGGTTAATAGTACAACAGGAGTTGTAACTGTTTATAGGGCTGGTAATGTGACGATTTCTGCATCTTCCGTTGCTACCTCAAACTACACTGCAGCAAATCAGTCATATTCATTAGTTCTGCGAAGAGGAAGTTCTTCAGTTAGTTTTGCTAATAGTAGTTTGGCGGTAACTAGTGGAACTGTCGTACCAGTAAATGCCTTAACAGTTAATTCTGGAGATGGTTCGGTAACTTACTCATCTAGTGATAACTCAATCGCAACAGTTAATTCAACTACAGGAGTTCTGACACTAAAGAAAGCTGGTAGCGTAAGAATCACAGCATCGATTAATCAAACAGATATTTATAACTCAGCAAACACTAGTTACTCATTAAATATAACAAGTGCTAGTTCTTCGTCAGAGTCCAAAGTTTCAAATACGGCAACGAACGCTGCGAATAACGGTAGCAATAACACTCCAAAAACTAATTTGCCATCCTCAAATGGTAATACTCCGGGCGGTAACTCCTTAGTTAAACCTTCTGGAAGTAATTCAGCATCTGGCTCGAAGAGTGAGGCGAAAGAATCAGGTTCATCAGGAACAAACAAGGCTAGCGAGTCTAAAGAAAGTTCTAAGAGTGAATCGAAAGAATCTGGCTCATCAGGCTCTGGAAAAGGTGAGTCTAAAGAGGGCTCTAAATCTAATGACAGTAATGAGGGTGGTAAAGGCGGAGAATCCAAGGATGGTGGTGATTCAAAAGGTGGTGAATCTAAGGAGGGTTCTAAGTCAGGTGATGGTAAAGACGGCGGTAAAGGTGGTGACTCTAAAGAAGGCTCGAAGTCCAGCGAAGGTGGTGAAGGAAATAAAGGCGGAGAGTCTAAAGATGATGGCGAATCTAAGGGCGGTGAGTCTAAAGGTGGCGACTCTAAAGAGGGCTCGAAGTCCAGCGAAGGTGGTGAAGGAAATAAGGGCGGTGAATCCAAGGATGGTGGTGATTCAAAAGGTGGTGAATCTAAGGAGGGTTCTAAGTCAGGTGATGGTAAAGACAGTAGTAAAGGTGGAGAGTCTAAAGAAGGCTCTAAATCTGATGATGGCAAAGAGGGTGGTAAGTCTAACTTAGCGGATAAAGGTGGTGAATCTAAGTCCTCCGAACCTAAAGGTGGAGAACCTAAATCTTCCGAGCCTAAAGGTGGTGAACCTAAGGGCGGTGAACCAAAAGGTGGAGAACCAAAATCATCTGAACCTAAAGGTGGAGAGCCGAAGTCGTCCGAACCTAAGGGCGGTGAACCTAAATCATCTGAACCAAAAGGCGGCGAACCTAAGTCGTCCGAACCTAAAGGTGGAGAGCCTAAATCCTCTGAACCTAAAGGTGGAGAGCCTAAATCCTCTGAACCTAAGGGTGGAGAACCTAAATCTTCCGAGCCTAAAGGTGGTGAACCTAAGGGCGGTGAACCAAAAGGTGGAGAACCAAAATCATCTGAACCTAAAGGTGGAGAGCCGAAGTC
>JACCDZ010146529.1_pt1 | contig 16686 bp, 14 predicted proteins | sample 7449551 | NCBI WGS metagenome assembly JACCDZ01 (sample SAMN15323452, study PRJNA562643) | freshwater metagenome | isolation source: river surface water | place: USA:Blue River Watershed | collected 2017-08-18 | reverse complement strand
TTTTTTTATTTTCTAAAACAAAGAAAATGAAACAATTAAAAAACAAGGGGTAAAATTGATGTGTTTTTTATTCAAATAGATTTGCATAACCAAAAAAAGCACTTATATTTGCACTCGCAACCAGAAAATGGGAGCAACTTATTGGAGAAATGGCAGAGCGGTCGAATGCGGCAGTCTTGAAAACTGTTGACTGTAACAGGTCCGGGGGTTCGAATCCCTCTTTCTCCGCAAAATTAAAACCCTAACGATTGAATATCAATTAGTTAGGGTTTTTTTACTTTTAAACTAGTCCACATTTAGCCCACAATTAACAAAAACCTCATTATTTTTCAAGATCCAACATTAATATGTGGTTATTATATCAAAATGATAGGTATGGTAATTTCTGCTGTCAATACAAAATACTATTTTTCCCTCTTGCGTGATTTTGAGCTGTGTACAAAATACCACTTGCCCCTTTTTAAGTTTTCCTACATCCTGCAAAACCTTTAGCTCGAAAGGTGTATGGAGTTTGATTATTTTGTTTTTCCCATTCACCACATAAATGATATTAGGGGAGCAATATTCCAAAAGCCCGATCAGTTCCTCATTACTCATGTTTATGATGTTAGCTCAGTAAATTACCCTGCTTTAGGAAATAATTTTCCCTGTTATTTTTGAGACTATCATAAAGATGAGTAACAAATCCATACGTATTGCAGTTCCTGCTAAGAAAGTTATCGATGTAATTACTCTTGGCACTTTCTGTAAAAAGGTTGTACAGTTTCCACAGATTGATGTAACCACCAGCATCTACACCAAAATACTTGTCTTCTACATAATTCTTTATTATTGTGGTGATCTGAGAATCTGTGGTTGTCAATTCATACAACCCCTGTTTTTGTTCTTTCTCCAGATAGTTGTAGAGCTTCATCTTACCAATAAGATGGGCAAATTGTTCTTCGTTTATGGTAAGATCCTGTAATCTTTTCAAATCATCAGCATGCTTTTCATGGTTATAACTTAGGAGTAAATTCCTTACCCTCGATTTGAGTTCATCAACACTACTCACCCTTAAATCGTCCTTTAGGCCATCTGTTGATATACAGAGGTTACAGCACACCATGTTTTTAAAACCGATGAACACCTTGAACTTTTCAATTCCTTTTTTAGAAAACAAATTCTGTTCTGAATATGATCGAACACCACCAATGGTTAAGTTGAGTTTTTGATCGTTTATAAAAGTGAAAATATGTGGTATTTCTACCATAAAGGCCATACGTTCATAATAGATTGTTTTTTCGTATTCTAATAGTTCTTTAGCTGGTTTCCCTATTGCTGAAGGTATACGTCCTTTTACAACATGGGATGTTCTTATGTTGGGAATTAAGTCACTATTCTCCGAATATAATTGTTGAGCTAAACCTATTATCGCCTCTACAAACTCATGATGGGCTATAGTGCTCTCATTGTCCTTTGCAAAAACTGGAATGATACAATCTCTTTTTAGATGAGAAAGTTCCACTTGTTGGGTATTTGCCTCTATGAATCTGTTATGATGACGGATTGCTGTGGTTGATTCCATCTCTTGCTCAGTGATTATTTGAGCTTGTACTGTTTTCATTTCCATTTTTAGAATGTGTTTGGGTTTGTATTATTTGATTGTTGTCTATTATGTACTGGTAATTCTCAATCTCAGTTTTTCGGAGTATTAGAAATGGCTTTATTTGATCTTGTAACATGCTGTATTTTAGATACAGATGACGCAAGCCTTCCAATGTGTTACAAGTAGCAATTTCTTGTTTAATAGCCTCTATAGAGATTCCCTCGTTGCACCAGTTTATTAACTGTCTACCAATATTTGGACTAATAACAAATTCAGGTTTCCCTGAGAATAGATTAGTTCTGTCCTTACTCACCTTACAAAGATGATTTTCGTTTATTAGCTCAAAGTTTACGGACAATTCATATTCAAATCCTTCGGATGTGATTTCCTTTGTACCATGCTGAATTACCTTTGATTTACCATTTGAACCTACATCAAGAGAATAATCTATTTTACGCCTTGCAGTGGTAATGACATGAGATGAAGACCCAAGTATTCTGTCTATGAATTTCTGATGTCTTGGTTTTACACTTCCCCAATCTTGAAATCTACCACCTAGATTTTCATGAATCTGTAAGCAACCTCCTTCTCCTTGCCATTCATGAGTGATTGAATCTATGATTATCACCTCAATTTTGGCCTTTTCACAAATATCTATGGCCTCTATATACCTTTCAGGAGAGAAAGGTGCAGATAGTTCCAAAACATTATAATTTCCTAAATTGGAATAAAGGCTGGCAGAAGAGTTTTCTGTATCTATGACAGCTATCTTTGTCCAATCCTTTGTCATTCCATAAGCTAAACGTAAGGCAGAATATGTTTTTCCAAAACCACTGGCTCCTGAAATTCCTAAACGTAATTTTACGTTATTCCTTCTTGTCTGTTGTAATTGCATTATTTAATAGTTTTTAAGTTTATATATACGCTCATTGAATAAAAAAAGAGCTTACCACCTTTGCAGTAAACTCTTTTTAAATGCTGATTAATCAACACCACTATAACACAATAGCCTCTTTGACTAATTGTTCTTCCATTTCTAAAGCAGGATCAACATATTCCCAACGATGGGATAGTTGGATCACCTCACCTGTTTGCTCAATTATGTATTCATAAGGCTCTGTTTCCACCTTTTTGATTGTGCCTTCAAATTCCATCCCTATTAATGAGGAAGCTGTTTTCTCATCGAAGGTGGTTGATACGAATGCTGTTTTTGCTGTGAAATAAACTTTTCCAGTTTTCTTACTCTTAACTGGTATTGCTCCAGATTGAACAATTAAACCATAAAATTCTTCACCATTTGAATTTTCAGCCTTTCTAATTTCTTTTACTGTTACCATAACGAATTAATTTTAGTTATAGCAGTTATGTTAAAGGGGGGGATACCCCCACCTGCCAACTTGTGGGTGGGGTTTTTGTTGGGAGGGTACTATCTTTTCACGCATAAGTAAAAAAATATTTATATTAATGATTTCAAACTTTAATGCACAATAATCTATTAGCTTAAAAATAATTTGTCCCAGATAATTTTATTTTGTTGAAGGAGACCAATTTCAATTTCCATAGAAAAAGTATTAATTGATTTAGAGTTACTATTCATCTACTCTTATTCAGTTAGAAAATTCAAAGTACCTCTGTTCACTTTTTTTTATTCAAATAATCAAATAATTTTATATATTGAAAAACGAGATAGTTAAAAAATAATTACTATATTGGACGAATATATTTTTTACAAAAATGAACCGTATAAAAGAAGTTCTAGAAGAGAAAGGAATTAAGCAAACTTGGTTGGCTGAACAACTTGGTAAAAGTTACAACATGGTGAATGGCTATGTGCAGAACAGACAGCAGCCGAGACTTGAAGTGCTTTTTGAAATTGCTAATATATTAGGGATTAATCCACAAGAATTAATAAAAGAAAAAAAATGACAAGTACAGCACAAAGAGCAGAATTACTAGCCAAAATATGGAAAATAGCCAACGAGGTTCGTGGAGCTGTAGATGGATGGGATTTCAAACAATTTGTATTAGGAACACTTTTCTATCGCTATATAAGTGAAAACTTTACCAATTACATCGAAGCTGGTGATGATAGCATAAATTACGCTAGTTTATCAGATAATGTTATTACACCAGAAATAAAAGATGATGCCATTAAAACAAAAGGATATTTCATTTATCCAAGTCAGCTTTTTGTAAACGTTGCTAAAACAGCCAATATAAATCCAAACCTGAATACCGATTTAAAAGCCATTTTCAATGCTATTGAGAGTTCTGCAAATGGATATCCATCAGAAGAAGACATAAAAGGTTTATTTGCCGATTTTGACACCACTAGTACTCGATTGGGTAATACAGTAGAAGCTAAAAATAGTCGTTTAGCGGCTGTTTTGAAAGGCGTTGAGGAATTAAATTTTGGTAATTTTGAAGACAACCAAATAGATCTTTTTGGAGATGCCTATGAAATTCTTATTGGTAATTATGCAGCCAATGCTGGAAAATCAGGTGGTGAGTTTTTTACTCCAGTGCACGTATCAAAACTAATTGCTCAATTAGCAATGCACAAACAAGAAAAGGTAAATAAAATTTATGACCCAGCAGCAGGTTCTGGTTCACTCTTATTACAAGCTAAAAAACACTTTGATGACCACATCATTGAAGAAGGTTTCTTTGGACAGGAAATCAACCATACTACCTATAACTTAGCTCGTATGAACATGTTTTTACATAACATCAATTACGACAAGTTTAATATAGCTCTGGGAGACACGTTGCATCATCCGCATTTTATTGACGACAAACCTTTTGATGCCATTGTTTCTAATCCACCTTATTCAGTAAAATGGGTTGGCGATGACGACCCAACACTGATAAATGACGACCGTTTTGCTCCTGCGGGAGTTTTAGCTCCAAAATCGAAAGCTGATTTTGCTTTTGTATTGCATGCATTAAGTTATCTATCCAGTAAAGGAAGAGCGGCCATTGTTTGTTTTCCTGGTATCTTTTACCGTGGTGGTGCCGAACAAAAAATCAGAAAGTACTTAGTGGATAATAACTTTGTAGAAACTATTATTTCTGTAGCGCCAAATTTGTTTTACGGAACTTCTATTGCAGTTACAATTCTAGTACTTTCTAAACATAAGACAGGTACTAAAACCCAATTTATTGATGCCAGTGGTGAAGATTTCTTCAAGAAAGTAACGAATAACAATGTGATGAACGATGATCATATTGATAAAATAATGGAGCTTTTTGATGCTAAAGCAGATGTGCCACATGTGGCTGTTTCTATTGATAATTCCAAAATTGCTGAAAACGATTACAATTTATCGGTGAGTTCGTATGTGGAAGCTAAAGACAATAGAGAGAAAATTAATATTGCCGAATTAAATACCGAAGTTGCCAAAACAGTTCAAAAAATTGATCTTCTTCGTACAGATATTGAAGCCATAATAAAAGAAATTGAAGGATAAGCTTGACAAGATACCAAATCGACTTGTATGGAAAAGAACACAATTACAAAACTAAATAAACGTTTCGAAGAATACGCCTACGAGCAAGACGGTATAGAATACTGGTTGGCTCGAGAATTGCAAGAACTTTTAGGATATGCCGATTGGCGTAATTTTGTAAACGCAATTAACAAAGCAAAAGAAAGTTGCGAAACCACTGGTGAAGCGGTTTCTGATCATTTCGTTGACGTCAACAAAATGATAGAATTAGGCAAGGGTGGAAAACGAGAAGTAGAAGATTTCATGCTTACACGTTATGCTTGTTACCTCATTGCTCAAAATGGAGACCCTAAAAAAGAACAGATTGCTTTTGCTCAAAGTTATTTTGCCATTCAAACACGCAAACAAGAGTTATTAGAAGAGCGTATTCAACTCATGGAGCGCTTGCAAGCGCGTGAAAAACTAGCCGCTACTGAAACGGAACTATCTAAAAATATTTATGAAAGAGGTGTTGACAACTCAGGTTTTTCTAGAATAAGAAGCAAAGGCGACTGGGCAATGTTTGGAGGATATAACACTAGCGACATGAAACGTAAACTAGGCATAAAAGAAAACAGACCTTTAGCCGATTTCTTGCCCACGATTACCATTACAGCGAAACAATTAGCTACAGAAATAACCAATTTTAACGTAAAGAAAGACAACCTCAAAGGGGAAAATAATATCACCAATGAGCACGTTAAAAACAATAAAGACGTAAGATCATTATTAGGAAAAAGCGGCATTAAACCAGAAGATTTACCCGTAGAAGAAGATATTAAAAAGCTAGAACGAAGAGTAAAATCATTAGACAAACAAATAGCTAAGAAAAACCTAAAAGGCAAAAAAGGCACGGATAATGAGTAACACGGGAAACTTTTTAGAGAAATTATTGGAAGGCGTTGAAGTAGAATGGTCTTTACTGGGTGATGAAAGCTTGGTTCAAATTGCAAATAGTGGAAGAAAACCAGTGAAATCTGAATTAAGAATAGCAGGTGAAATACCATATTATGGAGCAAATAACATCCAAGATTATGTTGAAGGTTTTACTCATCATGGAGAATATGTTCTAATAGCAGAGGATGGCACTGCCAGCATTGAGAATTACTCAATTCAATATGCAGTTGGAAAATTCTGGGCTAATAATCACGTCCATGTTTTATGCGGTAAATCGTCATTAAACACAAGGTTTCTATATCATTATTTGCAAATAGTCAATTTTGTTCCATTTTTATCCGGTGGTGGAAGAGCTAAATTAACAAAAGGAAAGTTACTTGACATACCAATCCCAATTCCTTGCCCAAATAATCCAAAAAAATCACTAGAAATTCAACAAAAAATAGTTGCAATTCTTGATACGTTCACCGAGCTTACAGCAGAGCTTACAGCAGAGCTTACAGCAGAGCTTACAGCTAGAAAAAAGCAATATAGTTATTATAGAGAGCAATTATTGTGTTTTGAAGAGGGAGAAGTGGAATGGAAGAGTTTGGGGGAGGTTATTCACTTTATGAATGGGAAAGGACACGAAAAAGATATTGTAGATGATGGTAAGTATATTGTTGTTAATTCTAAATTTATATCTACTAATGGGACTGTTGCTAAGTATTCCAATAAACAAATTTGCCCTCTTTTCATTGATGATATTTTAATCGTAATGAGTGATTTACCAAATGGAAAAGCACTTGCGAAAACTTTTATTGTAGATGAAAATGAAAAATATACACTAAATCAGCGTATTGGTGGAATTAGCGTAAAAGACAAGGAAATACTTTTACCTAAATTTTTAAATTTTATACTGAACCGAACATCTCAATTGACGAAATATGATAATGGTGCAGACCAAACAAATTTACGTAAAGACCAAATATTGGAAATAAAAATCCCTATTCCAACATTAGAAGAACAAAACCGCATCGTTTCTATCCTCGATAAATTCGATACCCTTACTACTTCACTTAGCGAAGGTTTGCCAAAAGAAATAGAGTTACGCCAAAAACAATATGAATATTATAGAGATTTGTTGCTAACATTTCCAAAAAAAGAAGAAAATGTCACAGTATAAGACCATAGCCGAATCAAACAATTTTATTGTACTAGACAAATACACCAAGTACTTTGAAGTAAACGAAGCACCTGCCGTTTATCAAACAGAGGCTGCTCTTGAAAAAGAATTTATCCAGGATTTAATCAATCAAGGGTACGAGAACCCTAACTTAAATACTCCAGAAGCGCTATTGGCAAATGTAAGGATACAGTTGCAAGCACTCAACAACATGGAGTTTTCAGATAGCGAATGGGTTCGTTTTGTAGAAGAATACTTAGACAAGCCAAGTGATAATCTGGTGGAAAAAACCAGAAAAATTCATGAAAATTATATCTACGATTTTGTTTTTGACGATGAACATATTCAAAACATTTATTTAGTGGATAAGAAAAATATAGCTAGAAATAAAGTTCAGGTAATCAAACAATTTGAACAAAAAGGAACGCATTCCAATCGGTATGATGTGACCATTTTAGTCAATGGCCTGCCTTTGGTTCAAGTAGAATTAAAAAAGCGAGGTGTAGCAATCCGTGAAGCATTTAACCAAGTACATCGTTATTCTAAAGAAAGTTTAAACAGTAGCAACTCACTTTTTAAATACTTGCAAATATTTGTAATTTCTAACGGTACTGACAGCCGCTATTTTGCGAATACTGTGGAGCGAAACAAAAATAGTTTCGACTTTACAATGAATTGGGCAAAAGCGGATAATACTCTAATTAAAGATCTTAAAGATTTTGCATCAACTTTTTTTCAAAAACATACCTTGTTAAATGTATTGCTGACCTATTCAGTTTTTGACACGAGTGATACATTACTCATTATGCGACCGTATCAAATTGCAGCTACTGAAAGAATGTTGTGGAAAATCCAAAGTTCTTTTCAAGCTAAAAACTGGTCTAAAGTAGAAAGTGGTGGTTATATTTGGCACACTACAGGTTCAGGAAAAACATTAACTAGTTTTAAAGCAGCACGTTTGGCCACTCAATTAGACTTCATTGATAAAGTATTCTTTGTAGTGGATCGAAAAGATTTGGACTTTCAAACCATGAAAGAATACCAACGCTTTTCACCTGATAGTGTAAACGGTTCTGATAGTACAGCAGGATTAAAGAGGAACTTAGAGAAAGACGATAATAAAATTATTGTCACAACCATTCAAAAGCTAAACAACCTAATGAAAACGGAGAGTGATTTAGCTATTTATCAAAAACAAGTCGTTTTTATTTTTGATGAAGCACACCGTTCTCAGTTTGGTGAAGCACAAAAAAACCTGAATAAGAAGTTTAAAAAATTCTATCAATTTGGTTTTACAGGAACGCCCATCTTTCCTGAAAATGCGTTGGGTGCTGAAACAACAGCTAGTGTTTTTGGTCGTGAATTGCATTCGTATGTGATTACCGATGCGATTAGAGATGAAAAAGTACTAAAATTTAAAGTAGATTATAATGATGTTCGACCGCAGTTCAAAAGCATAGAGAAGGAAATAGATGAAAAGAAATTAAGTGCAGCTGAAAACAAAAAAGCATTTTTACATCCTGCTCGAATCAAAGAAGTTTCGGAATATATTAATAAGAATTTTAGAATTAAAACCCATAGAAACCAAGGTGGCAATAAAGGTTTTAATGCCATGTTTGCGGTGAGTAGTGTAGATGCAGCCAAATGTTATTATGAAGAATTAAACCGACTGCAAAAAGAGAGTGATAAACCTTTAAAAATTGCAACCATATTCTCATACGCTGCCAATGAAGAGCAGAGTGCCATTGGTGAAATTGTTGATGAAAACTTTGAGCCTACGGCATTGGATAGCAGCGCCAAAGAATTTTTAACAGCAGCTATAAACGACTACAACAACATGTTCAAAACGAGTTTTGGTGTTGAAAGTAAAGAGTTTCAAAACTATTATCGTGACCTTGCAAAACGTGTAAAAAGTAAAGAAATTGACTTAATTATTGTGGTGGGTATGTTCCTAACTGGTTTTGATGCACCAACATTGAATACGTTATTTGTTGATAAGAACCTGCGATATCATGGATTAATGCAAGCTTTTTCTCGTACTAATCGTATTTATGATGCAACAAAAACTTTTGGAAACATTATTACTTTCAGAGATTTAGAAACAGCTACTGTAGATGCCATAACATTGTTTGGTGATAAAAACACTAAAAACGTTGTGCTTGAAAAGAGTTATAAAGAATATTTAGAGGGCTTTACGGACATTGCAACAGGACATGCTCGCAGAGGATTCATAGATGTGGTAAAAGATTTGAATGAAAAATTTTCAAATCCTGATGAGATTGTAACAGAAAAAGACAAAAAAGAGTTCTCAAAATTATTTGGTGAGTATTTACGAGTTGAAAACATCTTGCAGAATTATGATGAGTTCACCAATTTAAAAGCTTTTCAAACAATTGATATAAATGATGCTCAAGCAATCCATGAATTTAAAGACACTTACTTTGTAACAGACAACGATATTGCAGTAATGCAAGAGATAAGTTTATTACCGGAACGTAAAATTCAAGATTATCGATCTACCTATAATGATATTCGTGAATGGTTAAGACGTGAAAAAAGTGGCAAAGAAGTAGAAGAATCCAATATTGATTGGGATGATGTAGTTTTTGAAATAGACTTATTAAAATCACAGGAGATTAATCTTGATTATATTCTTGAGTTAATTTTTGAGCATAATAAAAAGAATAAAGATAAAGCTACTTTAATAGAAGAAATTCGTAGAGTAATTCGTGCAAGTATAGGCAACAGAGCCAAAGAAAGTTTAGTGGTAGATTTTATTAATGAAACTGACCTGGAGACTATCCAAGATAAAGCCAATGTTATAGATTCATTCTTCAAATATGCTCAAGATAAGCAGAAAAAAGAGGCTTTAGAATTAATTACAGATGAAAATTTAAATGAAGAAGAAGCAAAACGCTACATAGCTATTTCATTAAAACGAGAATTTGCTAGTGACACTGGAACAGAATTGAATGCGCTATTACCAAAAATGAGTCCATTGAATCCTCAGTATTTAACAAAAAAACAAAGTGTATTTCAAAAAATTACTGGTTTTGTAGAGAAGTTTAAAGGTGTTGGTGGGCAATTGTAAATTTTATTAGCCTCTACTTAAAAAATCGATATGAAATTAATCAACGATATAATAAATGAACTTATTGATTATGACAAATCAATTACTTCTCCTTTATTAAAAACAAAAGTACTAGCAAGTAGACTTCAAAATGAACCTTTATTGAATTGGGTTAGTAATGAATTGAAAGGTTATTACAATTTAGAAAGTATTCCTGATTATAGAAAATATCAAGCAAACATATCTGGAACTTACATAATTGGAAGATTGCGTTATAACGACCAGCCTGTCCCAACTATTGGTTTAGATAAAGGATTAGAAGAAGCAATACACGCAATGAATTTTACTCAAAGCATTTCAACATTAGAAACTCTTAAAGGGGAAAATAAATCAGGAGTTTTAGAACAAGTATTTACAGCAGAATTAACTGGTTTAATTCAACAAAACTGGCGTAAAATGAAAAATCCTTATTTACAATTAGTGAATTGCAAAAAATCAATTTCAATAAATGCAGTTACAGAAGTTATATCATTTGTTAGAAATAATCTACTTGACTTTATGCTGAAAATTGATTCTGAGTTTGGTAACATAACAGAAATTGAGGAACTAAGGACTAAACAAGAGCAAATCACAACAATAATGACACAAACAATTATTAATACATCTGGAGACGGTAATATTATTAATACCGGTAATAAAGCGAAAATCTCAGCAACTATTAAAATAACCAAAGGTAATAAAGAACAACTCGTAAGTTATTTAGAAGATATTGGATTGAGTAAAGAGGAAACTTCTGAACTTGCAGAAATTATTGATACAGAAGAACCAAATTATATTAATAAGACTTTCGGAGAAAAAGTAAATATTTGGACTCAAAAAATGCTTGGAAAAGCTCTTAATGGAACTTGGGAAATTGGAGTTGGAGCTGCAGGTAGTTTATTAGCAGAAGCAATTAAAATGTACTATGGAATTTAATAAAAACTGTAGTTAATAAAAGTTTGAATCAATCATGGTTTTTAGATTTTAGTAAGCAGAAAACCATCGAATAAAATATGAGTGCCTTAGACAAATAGATTAATAAGGCGTTACTTTTGTAATGCACCATCCAATGATCTATCCAGATTTTAAACTAATAATTTTAGTTATTAATTTTGGAAAATAATTTTTTTGATTAACTCATAGAATCAATTCATTTCTAGCAACAAATAGCTATATATATTTATTTATGTGCCTAAGAATAGTTTTTGATCCAGAAGATTAATTTAGGGGGCGATGTGTGTGAACCTTTAATTTTACACATAAAAAAAACAACCTGCTCTTATTGGAACAGGTTGCTTTAAATAATTACATCTTTTTATAAAAACCAGACTTGGGTTGTTCTAGATATTTGCCAACACAAGTTTGTAAAAAAGAATCTACTGAACGTGCTTTCATTCCAAAATTTTCACCCATATCTACTGCTTCTTTTCTTTGAAAACTATCTGGTAAAGCATCGAAAAACATTTGTTTGTTCTTGCTTGATTTGAACACTCCTTGTTCCCCTTGCTTAGGCAAATTGTTAAACATCATTAAACTGTGTTCTAAATAAACTTTAGTCAATGCTAATGCCGTTTTGAAATCAACATCAGAACAATCGATAACTTTATTACGGCTTTTGTTCTCAAATTTTCTAATGGCAGAGAATACCATGCAAAAACGGTATAAAATTAGCCCTAATCGTTTTACTACACTCAAAGCATCTTCGCTTACAAATATATTCACTTGCTCTAAAAACGTCTTAAATTCAATGTTAAGTTCTTCCCATTGATCGTCTGTTAAACGCAAAGTCATTTCTTCATCTTCAAAGAAATCTACCATATCTAAAATTCGTTGGGATTGCTCATCGAAAAACCTCGTTAAATTGATTGGATTACCTTTTGGCGATGGATCTAACCAAATAGAATCGGTTTTAAAAACGTAAAAAATGAATCTACTGAACAACCCATCTTCTGCTGAATTAATTATACCAAACACTTGTTTAGGTGTGCCAGACAATGCAACAGATAATTTTGGCTCATTTACTTCAACAAACTCGGAATCGGTTTTTCTACTGACCGAGATTGGTTCATGATGGAACGCTTTACGCATCATATCAGAATAAGCACCCCACTCATTTTTTAATGTTTGTCCCAAAGTGTCTGCTTCAGTTTCGCAAATAATACCTTTTCCTTCATTATGTTCTAAATGTTGGATCACTTTTGCGTTACTTGTATTTGCAGGAATGTAAACCACTTTAAATTTTGGCTCCTTTGGCAAACCACCAATAAATGTGGTGTTACTTTTCTTAGCCCCTTTTTTACATGCTGCTATTTTAGCATCGTATTCTTTTTTATCTTGAACACTTTTATCCAACGTTTTAGCATGGTATTTATTAGCCAAGACCTTTGCGAACTTCAAAGCTCCTTTGCCCGATGCTGCTGGTGCTAAAATAAATGAGAACAAATTAGGATAAACCAAGCTACCACTATACTCACCTGACACATTTGGCAAACATCCTGAAAGAATTGCTAATGCCCCCGTTAAGAAAACATCTTTTTCTCTTCGATCAGAAAACACTTTGCAACATTCCGATAGTATTAGAGGCAAATTTTCATAAACCGAATCAGGTATAAATGGCGTTGATTTGATTAAGTCATCAGCAGGTTCGTCATCATCATTATTTGATTCCAAACTTTGCAACTTTGTACCCTTTGCAAAGCTTGCAAAATCAGCAATGTTATTTTTGTAAACACTATAAACAGTTGACTTAATTTCTTTTTCTTCTAAATCAAAATTAGAAATGCAGAATGCTAATGTTTCAGCTTCAGAGATACCCCAACGATTTGCATTATTAGCAAAAAGGCAAACGAATTTATTCCTGTTCCCTTTGTAATACTGTTCTTTTTTCTCTGTGAATTCAAAACATTCATACAATGTTTTTTCAGTTGCAATGATATTGGTGGATTCTCGCCTCACGCCTGAAATTGCAGGCTGAGTTTCTTCCACTATACTAAACACTTCGGCACCTTCATTATAAAACAATTCTGGATCATAAGAAACAAAGCACAAACGAGTATAGTCTTTGCAACTCGGATCATAGTCATATTTCGTAAGATTTTTGTAATAATTAGCCACTTGTGCATAAACTTTCTCATGGCTTGATGCATCAGATTCTACAGATACAAATACTTTTAACCCCTGACCGCTTGGACTAATGAATGAAGCCAAAGAGTAACTGCAATTATTTACAATCTGTTTAAGATTCTCGATTTCATCATTTGGTATTTTGTCGAAGTCCAAGCATATTGTTTGAGAATAGGTTTTGATTGTTTCCTTTGACCTTGGTGTACCAAAAGTGCCTGAAGTTGTAAATCCAAACAATTTCTTTTTTATGTCATCAGCTAAACTGTCATTACCCATTTGTTTCATACCTCTAAGGCATTCAATATCACCTTTGTAAACACCCGATTTGATTTCTTCAAAGATTTCATTTAAACTAATGTTTTGAATGCGTTTCACAAAATCTTTGTACAAACCTACGTACATTCTCTTATTTACCACTGCAATGTCTTGCTCTTGATTTACTATTGAAACGGTGGCTGTTGGTTTTAAATTCTCCATCGTTACTTTTTTAATAAGGTTAAACATTCCAATAGTTCACTTCGCTTGTAGTAACGGCGTGCACCAATGCCATAAGCTTTTACTTTTTGCTTATTAGTCCAGGCCCACAAAGTGCTACTGTCGATTTTGAGAAAATCACACGTTTGTTCACGTGTGAGCAATTCTTCTGAATTGTCTTTTGATTGAATTCCACTTTGAAATTCTTGAATTCCGTTTTTAACGGATGTGTTAATCAGTTGTTGTAGTTGTTCAACTGAAAGCTCTTGCAAAATAATTGTTTTAGCAGTCATATTTTTTTATTTAAATTATGACCGCAAAGTTGTAAACAAGCGTTTGGTACCATTGACGGTACCAGTACTGTTTGAGTACCGTATTCTAAAAAGTTTTTTTAATCAATAGGTAAAAGATTTAAAAAACTAGGGACTACTTGGATATTATTTTCTTCACAATGGAGAATTATTTTATTCATTTTATCTTTATTTGAAAATACACTTTTAACCGAAGTACTTTTATTAATTCCAATACTTTCAGTTATGTAAGGCCTAAAACCTTTTTTATTTCCTAAATTTTTTGCTATTTGTGTGCCATTGGAATCAAATTTTAATAGTAAGGCATCCATTTCTCCTGTTGCAAATAATAGCCCGATTTTAAACCAAGCTTCTTTTTTATAATCTAAATTTCCTTTTAAGATTTTAGGATTTGACACTAACCCCACAGAATCATCCCCTGTTTTAATTAAAAACTCGTTAATGAAAGTCACTATTTTTTCGACTTCCAAAAAAACTGCATACAAGTGAAATTCTCGCTGAATTGAATAGACTAGACGGTTTTGTTCTTTCCCAAAAGAATCATCTTTATATTTAGATTGTGTAAGCAACTTAACGCCATGATTTTCAATAAAAGGAAAGTCCTCTGGGGCAATATCAAATTTATCAAGCCACTGTTGAATTATACATATTTCAGGATCGAAAACATGAAACTCTTTTATTTGTTCTTTAGTATAATTTAAATAGGCATTGAACTGATTTTCTTGCAATTTGGTAAGATTATTTACAATCTCCTTTTTTAGTTTTTCTGTTGCATCGAAATAATACCATGGGTATAATTCCATAAAAGAATATTCATTTAAAATAGACACATCATTTAATTGATTATTGAAGTATTCTAGAGGTTTCATAAAATTTTCCTTTTATTAAAATAGAATTAAAAATAACTTGTTAATTCCATTGCAATGTCTTTGTTACTTTTTCCTATGTAAGTCAAAAACATTGCTTCTGTTGTATGACCAGTGATATACATTAAAAATGAGGTTGGTATAATACCGTAATTATTGCTAGCGAAGCTACGGCGTCCCACGTGGCTCGAAATTAATTCACATTTTTCATAATCCTTTTCTACTTTCTTTTTTGTTTCATGGTCAAATTTCACACCGCGGGTTGGTTCTACTATTTTGGCAGCTTTACATACTTTTTTGATATGCTCATTGTATTTTTGGTCTGAAATCTTTTTTGGAAAATCACCATTGTATTTTTTGATAATTTCCATTATTTTTTTGTGCAATGGAATTGTCATAATCTTATCAGTTTTAACCTGTGTAAATTCAATAAGCGGCTTAAGAATACCTTCTTTATTCTTCTCGTATCTAATCATAGATTTATCAAAACGAAGGAAATCAGAAACTCTTTGACCGCAGTAACAACTTATCAATAACCAATCACGAGCATTGGCTAGACTTTCAGTTAATTCTGTACCATCTAAATTTTCGATTCTCTCGATTTCTTCTAGGGTTAAATAAATGCTTTCTACCTTATGATATTTAGCCTTAATACTATCTAATTGCTGGTGAGTTTCTACTCCATTAGATTTAGCGTGTTTGCAAAATGTTTTAATGAAACGGATATTTCTTGCTGTAGTGTTTGGAGCATAACCAACACTAATACAATATTTTTCAAAATCTGATTTAAATTTTGAATCAATATTACGAATGTATAAAATTGACTTTGTTTGCTTTTGATAACGTTCCAGCAGGTGTTTAATTACATTACATTTTACTATCGTAGGTTTTCTTATATCACTTTTTTTTAATTCAATGAATGTATCAATATAGTCTACTAATATATCTGGATACTTTTTCTCGACTTGTGTTGGATTTAAAAAGTCTTTAAGCCACAAAGTATTAATAACTTTAATTCCTTTGCTTATGTTATACTCTTTGAGCAGATCATTCTTTAAAGTTGCTAGATCTGTATCTAGATTTGCAAAGTCAACCATTTTCAAAAGTCTCTTTAACGGTCTTTGCGCAACTTCATCCCAGTTTGAAGGATCGATGTGATAATTTGTTTTTGCTTTAATATCAAGAGTTCTTCCATCGCGTAATCTGATATAAATTACTGCAGGATTTTTTTTGCTTTGCAAGAGTAGATTGATTGAGGCCATATTTTAAAGTAAACCACAAAATTATAAAATCTAGCCCACATTTAGTCCACATTTTTCAAATATTATTCAAAAATATCCAAACATATTCAAACATGAATTCATTTGTAATAGTTGTTAAGCATTGTATTTGTTGAATTAAATTGAAAAAAGAGTGGTGTTTTGTAATTTATCATTTTGGATAAATGCAGTCCCTCTTTCTCCGCTGGTTTTTTCAAAAACCCTACTAAAACCCTTTAAATCCTATGATTTAAAGGGTTTTTTATTGGTACTCATATCCAAAATAAACATAATTTCTCAATTGAAAGGGGTACTATTAGGGGCACCTCTATACTTTGCAAAAGTAGGTGCCCCTACCCCTGCCAACCCTTGAATTATATAGGGGTTCAGCAATTGAACATCTTGATTT
>JACCDZ011834754.1_pt1 | contig 16698 bp, 13 predicted proteins | sample 7449551 | NCBI WGS metagenome assembly JACCDZ01 (sample SAMN15323452, study PRJNA562643) | freshwater metagenome | isolation source: river surface water | place: USA:Blue River Watershed | collected 2017-08-18 | reverse complement strand
CCACTTTCGAAATTCCTCTTTCGGGTTGTGCCTTGAAAAAGGTTGTGTTTGAATTTGTTTTCCAATCGATTTCATCCTGTTTTAAAGCTGCAAAATCGTTCTCAAATACAAAGGCTTCTTTATAATTGGGGTTGTGTGTTCCATTGGCACGTTCATTCCCCGGACACAGATAACAAGTCGGGTCGTATTGTGGTAAAGCCGTTGTAGGCAATTTTTCATTTTGGCCTTGCCAAGGTCGTTTCGATCGATGCGGCGAAACCAAAACCCATTCATTAATTAATGGATTATAGCGTCTATGCGGATCTTCGTTGATGTCAAATGGTTTCATTTATTCAGCAGTATAGATTGAGGTTCCGTTAGCGATAGTTACCTCGTAGGTTTTTAATTCGATACCAAAAGTAGCTTGGTACAATTGTGTCAATTTTGTTTTAATCGCTTCTTCTTCCCCTTTTTTAATTAAGTTGATGGTGCAGCCGCCAAAACCGCCACCCATCATTCGCGAACCCACTACAGCAGGCTCATTTTTTAGTGTATCGACAATCATATCTAATTCGGCACAACTGACTTCATACTCTTTTGAAAGGCCTTCGTGGGTTTCAAAAAGCAACTGACCCAAAGTCAAAATATCACCTCGATCTAAAGCCTCGCAAGCTAAACTAACCCGTTTGATTTCTTTGATTACATAATGACTTCGTTTGAAAACGTCCTCCGTCATTTTGTCCTTAATGCTACATATTTGAGCTTCGGTACAATCTCTAAAACTGGTAACTTCTGGAAAATTCACAGTCAAAATAGCCAATCCTTGTTCGCATTCTTGTCGACGTTGATTGTAAGCCGAACTGAAAAGCGAATGTTTGACATTACTATCAAACAGCACTAAGGAATAATCACTAAAATCGGCATTGTGGTATTCGTATTCTAATGTTCGGCAATCGATTTTAATTACTTGATTGGCTTTGCCCATCACACTCGAAAACTGATCCATGATGCCACAATTAATCCCTACCCAATGTTCAGCACTTTGACCCATTAAAGCAATGTCCACCGGTTTGATATTGAGATGGAATAATTCGTTCAAGCCAAATAAAAATCCACATTCTAATGCAGCAGAAGAAGACAAACCAGAGCCTACCGGAATAGTACTGCTGAAAACACAATTGAAATTACCAATGCTTAATCCTTTATTTTGTAGTTGTTGTAATACGCCTCTAAAATAATTGGTCCATACAGCCTCATTTCGAGTTAATGGATTTTTCACATTGATTTCAAAACTTTCGTCCAAATCAATCGCAACAATTGTAGAAGTTGGAGCGTTTGTTTTCTCAAAGGCAAAACAAATCGCTTTATCAATGGCAGCAGGTAACACATAACCATCATTGTAATCGATATGTTCGCCAATGATGTTGATTCGCCCAGGAGACAATACAATTTTTTCTGGAGTATTCCCAAAAGTCTTTTCGAAAAAAGCAGTAGTGGTATTCGCTAAGATTTTATTCATTCATTAAAATTTTCATTGTAATATGAATCAAAAGTAAAATAATTGTTAATTACAACATACCGGTGCCTACCAGTTTTGTATTTTTGAAAAAAGAATAAATGTGAAAATTATAGATGTAAAAAATAACCAAGGAATTCCTAAGTACAAACAAATCATTAATTCAATAGAAAAAATGATAGGGAATGGCCAATTAAAAATGGATCAAAAATTACCCTCTATAAATAAAGTTTGTATTGAATTTTCTCTTTCAAGAGATACAGTACTACTTGCCTATGATAATTTAAAAAAAAGAGGAATTATCTATGCTATATTAGGAAAAGGGTATTATATAAAAAGTACTGAAATTAAATTTAAAGAACGGATTTTTTTGCTTTTTGATGAATTAAATAGTTTCAAAGAAGACCTATATAATTCCTTTTTAGAACATCTTGGAAAAGAAGTTGAGGTAGATATTTATTTTCACAATTTCAATATAAAAGTATTTGAAAAGCTAATTAATGATAGTAATAATAACTATACTAAATACATTATTATGCCTACCAATTTAGTTGGAGCCGCAACCATTATAAAAACCCTACCAGTAAAAAATACTTATATTTTAGATCAAACAAACAAAGACCTAATGACATTTCCTGGAGTGTACCAAAATCACTTATCCGATATTTACAATTGTTTAGTTAAATGTCAATCCCGATTAATTAAATACAAAAAAATCATCTTACTTTTTTCTGAATTCAAAGAGCCTGAAGCTTTAAAAATTGGATTCGAAATTTTTTGTAAAGATTATAAATTCAATTACGAAATAATAACATCGTTTTATAATTGTACTATTTTGGAAGGAGATGTTTTTATTATTCCTAGTGATAGAGATTTGGTTAAGGTTATCGAAAAAGGAAAATCACAACTACTAACAATTGGAAAAAATTATGGAATTATTTCTTATAATGAAACCCCATTAAAAAAACTGGTAGAAAACGGAATTACAACTATCTCAACTAATTTTGAAGCTATGGGTGAACGATTAGCCAAAATGATAAGGAGCGGAGAGAAAGAACAAATTCAAAATGAAAGCGACATTATAATTCGAAATTCTCTTTAATAATACAACTATCAACCCATCCATAAAATTACTATACATTTACTTGAAATTCTATTTTTCAAATAAAATTAAACTACAGATAAAGTGGCAATAGAAAAAACAGTTTACGGAACTTTACCCAACGGACAAAAAGTAGATAGTTATACGCTTAAAAATCAAAAGGGTATGGAAGTAACAATCATTACCTATGGTGGAATCATTACTTCGTTAAAAGTTCCTAATAAAAATGAAAAGTCAGAAGAAGTGGTTCTTGGATTCAATTCTTTGGACCAATACATTAATCCAAATCCTTATTTTGGAGCTATAATTGGTCGCTATGGCAATCGAATCGCTAATGGTAAATTCAACCTAGACGGAATAGACTATTCTTTAGTTAGTAATAACGGAACTAATGCTTTACATGGAGGTCCGGAAGGATTTCACAGAGTGCTTTGGACAGTTCTAGAAAATAAAGAAAGTGAAACGGAAACGTCTTTAAAACTGCACTATTTAAGCAAAGACATTGAAGAAGGCTACCCAGGAAATTTAAGCGTTTCGGTTACTTATATTTTACATAACAATAACTCTTTGGACGTATTGTATGAAGCTAGCACTGATAAAAAAACAATCCTAAATCTTACACAACATTCGTATTTCAATCTGTCAGCTGATTTTTCTACAACTATTTTAGATCATGAAATCACCATTAATGCCGATCAGTTAGTTGCTATAGACGCTACGCAAATCCCAACCGGTGAATTGACAGACGTAACTAATACTCCTTTTGATTTTAGAAAACCTAAATTAATAGGGAAAGATATTACTACTATTGACGAACAACTAAATCGAGGATTTGGATACGATCATTGTTGGGTTTTGAATAATCAAAATACAGGAGTTCGTTTTGCAGCATCAGCTTGTGAACCAAAAAACGGTCGTTTATTAGAAGTATATACTGATCAACCAGGAGTTCAATTCTATACCGGAAATTTTTTAGACGGCACGGCACCAAAGAGAGACGAAGGTTTTTATGAATATCGAACCGGATTTTGTTTTGAAACACAACATTATCCAGATTCACCCAATCAAAAAACATTTCCATCAACGGTTCTTAGTCCTGGTGAACATTATAAAAGCAAAACCACTTTTAAATTTTCAATTAGAAACGAATAGTGATTCCATTTTATCAACTTTATCACAAAACATCCTAAAAAATTAAGGTTTTTTAATGCCATCTATTCATTTTTTACTCCATAATGAAATCCCTCTTTTTAGTTAGCGATTTTTATTAGTAACTTTGGCAAAAATTCAGACAAATGTAGCCATCGCGCATACTCAAATGAATTAACAACACTACTACACACAACTAACAATTATAAATAATGTCAGTAATCACACCTAAAAAAAGCATCCCTAATGGCGTTATGTTGAACGCTTATCCAGACAGTATTGGACATAATTTAAAAGACATTGTCAGTATGCTTCAACTGCCAGAGTTTAGGAATACTTTTTCTCTTTTTTATGTGTTACCTACTTTTTTCAATAGTGATTTGGATCGAGGTTTTTCGATTATTAATTACGATATCAACGAAGAATTAGTATCAAAACAAGATATTGAAGACTTAAAAGCATTGAATATTCAATTGAAATTCGACATTGTTTTAAATCACTTATCTGTTGCATCACCTCAGTTTAAAGATTTAATTGCTCACGGAGAGGAATCAAAATTCAAGGACTTTTTTATTGATTGGAACGAATTCTGGAAAGGCAACGGAACGGCTGGTGAAGACGGCATTATTAAACCAAATAAAGAATATTTGGATAAATTGTTCATGCGAAAATCAGGTTTGCCAATTTTAAATATTGTTTTCCCTGACGGACAAGAAAGACCCTATTGGAACACTTTTTACCAAAAAATTACTTTCCAAAAAATTACTGTTTCTGATTTACACTCAATTACTGCTATCGCTCCTGAAGAAGCAAATGCTGTTTGCGAAAAAGTAAATCGTGCTATTGAGGAGAACCAAGATTTTCAAACTTTAGATTTAGGTTACGGAAACGAAATCAACACTGAAGTACTAAAAATTGTAAACAGCAAACGCGAGTATTTAGGCCAAATGGATGTGAATGCTAATTCGCCTTTAGTTTGGGAATTCTACGAAGACGTATTGGCTAAAGTAGCCAGTTATGGCGGACAAATTTTACGATTAGACGCCTTTGCTTATTTACACAAAGCCATTGGCGAAAGCAATTTTTTTAACAAGCCTGGAACTTGGGATTATTTGGCACGAATCAATGAAATTGCCAAAAGAAATAATTTGGAATTATTGCCTGAAATTCATGCGGAATACGGCTTACATCTTCACGATGAAGTAGCCAAAGAAGGCTATGCTATTTATGATTTCTTCTTGCCTGGTTTGTGTATTCACGCCATTGAAAAAGGCACGAATAAAGCGCTGTTGACTTGGGCGAAAGAAATGGTTGCCAAAGGATTGAAAACGGTAAACATGCTAGGTTGCCACGATGGAATTCCTGTTCTGGATTTGAAAGGAAAAGAAGTGGATGGTGTGTACCAAAAAGGATTGTTAGAAGATACCGAAATCGAAGAATTGATGCACCTCATCATTGAACGTGGTGGTTTGGTGAAAAATTTATACGGTGCCGACGGTAAAAAAATATCGTATTACCAAGTCAATGCCACTTACTTTAGCGCATTAGGTGAAAACGAACAAAAACTAGCTTTAGCTAGAGCGATACAACTCTTTATGCCGGGAATACCTCAAATATGGTATTTGGATATTTTTGCCGGTGTCAATGATTATGTTGGTGTGGAAAAAGCAGGGAAAGACGGTCACAAAGAAATCAACCGAACCACTTTGAGTATGGAAAATATTCAAGAAGGTTTGAAAAAAGAAGTAGTACTACAACAATTAGCTATGTTGCGCCTACGCAATACCTCAAAAGCGTTCTCAGGAACTTTAGAATTTGGAGTAGCTACTGAAAATGAATTGAACCTAATCTGGAAAAACGAAGGTGAGATGGCACAATTGAATGCCAATTTGACCACTCATGAATTTTCTATTCAATACACCGAAACTGGGGAAGTGAAAACTTTATAAACGCTACAAAACTGATTTTATATAAAAAAAGGTTGTCTGTTCAGACAGCCCTTTTTGTTTTTATAACTATTACCACCCTTGGTGTAAGCCTATCTTCAATACTTCTTCGTACCGTTCTTTGTCAAATGAATAGAGATTCGGTGCTTTATGAGCTACGTTACTTTTCTTTTCATCTAACTTAGTTAATATACCTATCGAAGTTATTTTTCGTAGAAAATTGCGTCGATCTAATTGTCTTCCTAAAATGGTTTCGTATAATTTTTGTAATTGCGGTATGGTGAATTTTTCTGGTAATAAATTATAGCCAACAGGAACTTGATTCAATTCCATTCGAAGTGTTTCGAGCGCTTTATCAAAAATTTCTTTGTGATCTAAAATCAAATTGGGAATAGAATGACAATCTATCCATTCTACAATTTCGTTATCTCCTTCCGGTTGCGGAACCGCTTGTAAAAAATCTACTAGTGCATAATAGCCTATGGTAACAAAACGTGCAAGGTACCATTCTGCTTCTTCTTTTGGGACTCCAAAAAAACGCAAAGTGTTTTCACTAAACTCTCTTGGGTTACGATTCACTTTTCCAAAAGTAGCAAACTGTCGTAGAAAAATTCCCTTCAAACCCGTTCTCCTTTGCAATACATTCACCGCACCTTCATCAATACTTTCCTCTACACGAACAAAACCTCCTGGTAAGGCCCATTTCTCACTGTATTTGGTTTTAATCAATAAGACTTTCAATTGATTATCATGGAAACCAAAAATGACACAATCGGTAGATAAACCAGGTTGGTACTTTTCTTTATTTGCAATAACCTCTTTTAACATGAATTCAATTTTAGTATTGGTGTGCATTTACGGGTGCAACGAATATACTATATAAACCCAAACGAACAAAATTTATACATAGCCTAAAAAAAGTAAGGGATACTAAAAATTTTTTAGCATCCCTTACTCAAACTACAATCTACTCAACTTAATTTTGAAATTTGAAATTTGGCTTATTTTACCAATTCAAAAGTAGTTCTTAAACGAATATCTGATGAAGAGGAACCAATCATCAAATCAAAATCTCCTGGCTCAGTCCCCCATTCTAATTGTTGATTATAGAACGCCAATTTTTCTTTATCAATTGTAAAATTGATCGTTTTAGTTTCTCCAACATTCAAATGAATCTTTTGAAAATCTTTCAATTCAATAATTGGACGAACAACAGATCCCACTTTGTCCCTCAAATACAATTGAACTACTTCATGCCCATCAAATTTTCCAGAATTGGTCAAGTTAAAGGCAACCTCAATAGTTTCAGTATCGATTATTCTATTTTTTGATAATTTCAAATCAGAGTAATCAAAAGAAGTATAACTTAATCCGTGTCCAAAAGCAAACTTTGGACTGTTTTTTAAGTCGGTATAAGCCGAAACATAATTGAAAGCTGTCTCATTTGGCGCAGGTCTTCCTGTGTTAAAGTGGTTGTAATAAATTGGCAATTGCCCTTCTTCCCTAGGAAAAGTCATTGGCAATTTTCCCGAAGGATTGTAATCTCCAAACAATACATCCGCAATGGCATTACCGGCTTCAGTTCCTAGCCACCAAGTGTATAAAATAGCCGGAGCGGTATCAGCAGTGGTATTAAAAACAAGTGGTCGCCCAGCATTAATCAAAACTATTACAGGTTTTCCCGTTGCTTGAAGCGCTTGAACCAATTCTTCTTGTACTCCTGGAATGTGAATATTACTTCTACTTTTCGCTTCACCACTCATATTGCCTCTTTCTCCAATGCTCACAATCACAATATCTGCTTGATTAGCAACAGCAACAGCTTCTGCAAAACCATCTTTACTATTTCCTTCAATTTCACATCCTTTAGCATACAATAGCTGTGTGTTCTTCCCTACTTTATTTTGTAAACCTTGCCATTGTGATACCACTTCCTTAGTATAATCTAATTCAGGTAATTCCACCGCCCAAAATCCCATATTTTCTTTATGTTCTTTCACCAAAGGCCCAATAAAAGCAATCTTCTTAACGTCTTTAGATAAGGGCAAAAGCTGTTTTTCATTTTTCAACAAAACAATACTTTTAGCTGCCATATCACGTGCAATTTTTCGGTGTAACGGATTGTTTAATTCTTTGGCTTCACGCTTTGGATTGGAATATTTATAAGGATCTTCAAATAAACCCATTTCAAATTTCTTTCTTAAAATACGTTTCACCGCATCATCAATCAAAGCTACATCAACTTTACCTTCTTGTACTAATTGTGCCAAATTATAACGGTAGGCATTACTTTCCATATCCATATCGCTTCCAGCTGTAATAGCTAACTGTGCGGCTTCTTTATTGTCTTTTACATTACCGTGATTGACCATTTCGCCTATAGAACCCCAATCAGAAACTACAAATCCTTGGAAATTCCATTTCCCTTTTAAAATATCTCTTTGTAAATACTTGTTTCCTGTAGCTGGTACTCCATTCAAATCGTTAAACGAATTCATAAAAGTAGCTGCGCCAGCATCCAAAGCGGCTTTAAACGGAGGGAGATAAGTTTCCCACAACATTCTGTTACTCATATCCACTGAGTTGTAATCTCTTCCACCTACAGCAGCACCATACCCAACAAAGTGTTTTACACAAGCCATAACCGAATTAGTATCGCCTAAGTTTCCTTGAAATCCTTTGACTCTAGCATACGCAATTTTAGATCCTAAATACGTATCCTCTCCAGCTCCTTCCATAACACGACCCCAACGTGGATCACGCGCAATGTCTACCATTGGCGCAAAAGTCCAATGAATACCACTAGCCGACGCTTCAACAGCAGCCGTGCGAGCTCCAAGAGCAATCGCCTCTAAATCCCAACTCGCCGCTTCGGCTAACGGAATTGGGAAAGTCGTTTTATACCCGTGAATTACGTCTTGACCAAACAACAACGGAATTTTCAATCGCGATTGCATAGCCAAATCTTGGTACTGACGCGTATGATTAGTCCCAATAACATTTAGCATGGAACCAATCAAGCCTCCTTTAATTTCGGCTTCTTTGTTAGGATTAATGGTAATGGGACCAGTTGCCTGATTATCACCCGTATATTGGTTCAATTGCCCTATTTTTTCTTCTAGAGTCATTTGTTTGAGCAAAGCCACTACTCTTTGATCAATTGTTTTTTGTTGTGCATAAATACCTCCTGAAAAAAGCATTGCAACTGAGACTAACGTTCTTAATTTTTGTTTCATTTTAGTGTTTTTTACCAAGAAAAAGTTGCAACTGCACCCGCTTCTAGCGAAGTTGTAACTCCTCTTCCGTTAAATTTAATAGTATATAGTTCGCTGACGTTGCCATCGTTTTCAACAATTAAAACTTTTTTACCTCCTGGAGTTTTAAAAGCTACTGTATTCAAATTCCCACTTTGGTTAGAACCAATACGAACAGATCCAGCAGGAACAAACTTTGAAACATGAGCAACAATATAGTACCCTACGTTTCTGTCAAAATTATCAGCGCCATTAATAGTCAAAGCTCCTTTACAAGTGGAACAACCACCAGGAGTGAACGGTCTAAAATTAGCATCATTGGCTAGATTCCATTCGAAGGCAGTTTTACTCCAATTGCGCATCGAACCAATAATTACATTTTTTAAATGCCATTTTAAATCGCCGTCAAAAGTGCCAGATGTACCGGTATATTGTTCGGTGAAATAGAGATTTTTATTTGGATAGGCATTATGTACTGTAGATAATGTACTAATATCGCCTTCGTACAAATGAAATGCAGAACCATCCACATATGGATTTGCTCCAGCATCATTTAATATTGTCAAAGGGTATTCTGGTTTATTACAGTTGTGATCGTAAATAATAATTTTGGTAGCCAAATTAGCATTGGCGAAAGCCGGACCCAAATGGTTTTTGATAAAATCTGCTTGTTGCAATGCCGTCATATACATACTCGGGTTATTGCCTGGATGTAAGGGTTCATTTTGAGGAGTAATAGCGGTGATTGTGATTCCTTCTTCTTTCATTTTTTGAATGTACTTCACAAAATAATTAGCATAAACACCATAATATTCTGGTTTTAGGCTTCCGCCAATGAAGCCATTATTGTCTTTCATCCATGCAGGAGCAGACCAAGGCGTTGCTATAATTTTAATTTGGGGGTTGATGGCTAAAATTTCTTTCAGCATCGGAATCACATCATTTTTATCAGGATTTAGACTGAATTGGGTTAAATTAGTATCCGTTTGTCCCAAGGGCAAATCATCATACGTAAAAGGCGCGGCATTTAAATCGGAGGCTCCAATACTAATGCGGAGATAACTTATTGAAATGGAATTATCGTTTTTTCCAAAAAGTTCTTGAAGCAATTCTTGGCGTTTTTGCGCATTCAATATATTAATGCTTTGAGCACTTCCTCCCGTTAAAGTAAAACCAAAACCATCAATAGTTTGATACGTTTGCGATTCATCGACTTGAATCGTTTGATAAATAGTGTTTTTTCTATCGAATTTTAAATTCTCTTTTTGTTTTTGCAAGTAGATATTCTTATTACCATTGGTTACCCAAAAATCAACATTACTCATGATTTTTGATTGTTCAGTAACTGACTTATACGAAGAACAACAAGAAAATAATAACGATACGATTAGTACTAAAACAGTTTTCATATATTTTTCTATTGTATTTTATTTAAATCAAAGTATTAACAAATATAAACAATCGTATTTAATTATAAATTCGGATGTAATCTACTTCAAAAGTTGAAGAAGTAAAATCGGGAGCTATTGCACCTCCTAATCCTCCACCTATAGCATTATTAACAATCAAGAAAAAATTTTGATTGAATGGTAAAGAAGCTGTATTTATGAAAGTATGAAAAAGAACATTATCCACATAAAAATTTACAGCATCAGGACTCCAGTCCAATGTGTAAATATGAAATTCTGAAGATACGTTTGCACTATTTATGGTTTTAGAAATTGAATTTCCTCCAGAAAAATTAGGATAATGTACTGTACCATAAATCTTACCCTCTGAATTACCAACATGTTCCATAATATCAATTTCACCACAAGAAGGCCAACCTACTGAAGTAATATTTTCTCCTAACATCCATAAAGCTGGCCAAGTTCCTTTTCCTGAAGGCAACTTTGCTTTTATTTCTACTTTGCCATACTTAAAAGTAAATTTACCTTGCGTTTTAATTCGTGCCGATGTGTAATTGCTCCCATTATAATTTTCTTTTAAAGTCGTAATTTTTAATATTCCATTTTGAACTTTAACATTATCCGCTCTACTCGTATAATATTGAGCTTCATTATTACCCCAACCCCAATCGCCTGTTCCAATATCATAGATCCATTTTGAAGAGTCTGGAGTACCATCTACATTAAATTCGTCTGCCCAAATTAGTTTTTGATTTTTATTATCTACTAAATTGCTTTGACCATGACCTTTGATTACAACAAATAACAGTACGAAAGTATAAAGGGTTTTCAAAACGAATATTTTATTTATTAATAAACTCATAACTATTGTTTTATAACCTTTAAAAATAGATTAAAAAAATCAAACAAAATATATTCAAATGTAAAAATATGACCGTAACGAAGTTTATAAATAACAAAAAGCGCTAATAAATACTTATTAGCGCTTTTTGTTATTAGTTATTTTAAATTACAATAACTCCAAAGTACGTTCTAAAGCCATACCTCTTGAACCTTTTATTAAAATGGTACTATTCTCAATTTGCTTTGTTTTCAGATACGTTTCCAAATCATTAAAACTCGCATGAAAATGAAAGTTGTCATTGTTCAAGCTATTGGCAAAAAAATCTGCACCAACAAAATAACAAACAATATCTTTTTGATTTGATAAAGAATCAACTATATTTTTATGCTCTTGGAGACTTTCTTCCCCTAATTCAAACATATCTCCCAAAATTGCAATTTTGTTTGAACTTCCCAATTGTTTAAAATTTTCAATTGCCACAGCCATACTACTCGGATTGGCATTGTACGCATCCAAAATAATATCATTTGTTCCTTTAGTAATCAATTGGGAACGATTATTTTCCGGAACATATCCTTCTAATGCTAATTTAATACCCTCATTTGGGACTTCAAAACAACTTCCTATAGCAATGGCGGCATTTATATTAGTAGCATTATATAACCCTATTAAATGTGATACAATCTTCAAATCTTGGAAAACAACAGACACAAACGGATTTGCTGTTACTGTAGTTACAGAAATATTGGCTCCTACTCTATTCACTCCAAAGGTATACTGATTTAGATTCTTTGTCTTTTCAACTTGAATAGGATCTTCTAAATTAACAAACACTAATTTATCATTAGCAGATAGATAAGTATACATCTCACTTTTCCCTTCAATCACTCCTAAAACGCCTCCAAAACCATCCAAATGGGCCTTGCCGAAATTAGTAATGTAACCATAATCTGGCTGAGCCAATTCACACAAAAATTCAATTTCCTTTTTATGATTAGCTCCCATTTCTACAATTCCAATCTCCGTTTCAGAAGTAAAAGAAAGTAACGTCAACGGAACTCCAATATGATTATTTAAATTTCCAATGGTCGCTTTGGTTCTATATTTGGACGAAAGAACTGCATGTATCAATTCTTTTGTAGTAGTTTTTCCATTACTCCCTGTAAGAGCAATAATGGGCAGTTTCAAATAATTCCGATGATACTGGGCTAATTCCTGAAGTGCTTTAAGACTGTCTTTAACCAAGATTGTTCTTTGATCAATAAAATAATCTGAATTGTCAATTATAACAAAAGATGCTCCTTTTTCTAGGGCTTCTTTAGCAAATGTATTAGCATCAAAATTTTCTCCTTTTATTGCTATAAAAAGGGAATTGGGTTGAATTTTTCGGGTATCAATTGAAACCGAGGTACATTCTAAAAATAAAGTATGAATTGCAGCAATATCCATATATCTATAAATTTTAAAAACAAAAAGCCCTAAAAAGGGCTTTTTGTTGTAATACTATAAAAACTAGTTTCTAGGTCTTTTCTTATTTTGTGATTTTGAACCTACTCTTGACATAGCACATCTAAAACCGATGTAATCAGTTGCCATATCTTGAGGAAAATATCTTCTTTGAGCTGGGTCTAACCAATAGGCTCTATCTCTCCAAGAACCTCCTTTGTAAACCCTTACATTGTCGTCAACCAAAGTAGTTCTTTTATTAGATTTATCAAATTTTCTAACCATTTTACCTAAACTATCAACTGTAACATTATGTTTAGGAGAATTGTACATGTTTTTTGCTTCTTTTGTAGATTCCGAAGATCCAAACTTATATTCTTTACTTGATTGTTGATCGCCGTCTCTATAATTCAAGTTGTTACTTCTATCAAAGTTTTGTCTCAAATAAGTTTCATTTTCATCCACTGGAACTTGAGCCAATTGCCCTGGAAAAGTTCTTGCAATTACTTTACCATTACTTAAAGTATCGAACTTCATCGTTTCTTTAGTAACGATTTCAGCTTTACCGTCTTTTCCGATTTTATTTTTTGTGTATTGATTTCCTCTAAAATAATTGAAATCATTAAATTCATTATCAACAATAGGTCTGTAAACATCCGCAACCCATTCTGCAACATTACCCGCCATATCATACAGACCAAAATCATTAGCTGGATATTTTTTAACTTCGTTAGTAATATCAGCACCGTCATCAGACCATCCTGCTATTCCACCGTAATCTCCATTACCTTGTTTAAAATTAGCTAACTGATCTCCTTTTGTTTGACGTTTTGAAGAACGTGTATATTGTCCTGACCAAGGGTATTTTTTCTGTCCTTTGTAAACATTATATTCTCTTTGACCTATATCGGCTGCCGCTGCATATTCCCATTCTGCCTCAGTAGGCAATCTATACTCTGGCAACAACAATCCTGAAGAACGTTGTACATAAATATTTTTAGGTTCAGTTACTTTTCCGTTTTTACCTGTTTTTGCACCTTTAGCTGCAGCACCTTTTCTTCCTTTTAATACAATTTTATCATCTCCTCCATATGCAGATGTAGGTGAATTGAAATACGTTTCGGTATTAAAAGAATTTTCAGCAGTTACATCTTCAGTCTTAGCATTTTTTTTCAAATACCCATTTTTCTCTAACAACGCTTCGTTTACACGATCTGTTCTCCATTTACTAAACTCATTAGCTTGAATCCAATTTACACCCACAACTGGATAACTAGCATAAGCGGGATGTCTCAAATAGTTATTAGTCATATTTTCACTATAACCTAATCTATTTCTCCAAACTAATGTATCCGGCAAGGCACCTTCATATATGTTTTTGTAGTTTTCTTCTGTTGGAGGAAACACGTTTTTTAACCATTGTAAATATTCTAAATACATGAAATTTGTTACCTCAGTTTCGTCCATATAAAAAGATTGAACGTGCTGCTGAGTTGCCGAATTATTCCAATCGTGCATTACATCGTCCTGCACTTTTCCCATTGTAAATGTTCCACCTTCAACAAAAACAAGCCCTGGACCTGCTTCTTGTTCTCCAGCTTGTTTAAAGCCCCCTTTTTTATTATTTACATTCCAGCCTGTCGCTCTAGAAGCTCCTTTTCCAGAGCTAGAAGATTTTTTGCTGCAACTTGATACACTTATGATTAAAACCAATGAAATCATCAAATGTAAGGCCTTAATTTTGTTTACTTTCATACTCATTATTATAGGTAATTTTCGTGATGCAATATAATGATTACCAATGAATCGCTACACTATTTTTTTTTATAAATTTTAAAATTATGTCTTTGGGTTTAACCCATAAAAAACAAAAACGCAAATTTATAATTTTTATTATTACAAATACATTAAAATACTACATTTTTACTTCTAAAAACAAGTTTAAAGAGTTTAATTTTCACTATTTATATAACGAAACACAATAATAACCTAAAATCGAAGTTATACAGAAATGCATTTCTGGGGTAATTATAAACTAAAATTTATTATTAGTTTAAACGAATAATAAAGCGTAAATTTAGTTGTAGTTAAAGCCAATTCAATTCTCAGATTTGAAATTGGTAATCCTATAAAAAAAAGTATATTTGTTAATCAATTAGAATTAAATTATAATGAGAAAAAATATCATAGTCTTACTTTGTTTGTTAGCAGTTTCTTTTGCAAAAGCACAAGAAAGAGTTATTACAACAGGAGTTCCTTTTTTAATGGTTGCGGCAGATGCAAGAGCTGCGGGTATGGCTGATATTGGTATTGCCACTTCCACTGACGCATTTTCTCAACAATGGAATCCTGCAAAATATGCTTTTTCTACTACTAAACAAGGATTCTCTGTTAGCTACACTCCTTATCTTACGGATTTAGTAAACGACATCTCGTTAGGACAAGTTACCTATTTCAACAAAATTGATGATAGAAGCGCATGGGCAACAAGCTTACGTTATTTTGGACTTGGAAATATTGAATTACGAAATGATGCTAACGACCAACCCCGAATTGTTTCACCCAACGAACTAGCACTAGACGGATCTTATTCTTTACAATTAAGTAATACCTTTTCAATGGCAGTTGCTGGAAGATACATCCGTTCCAATCTTAAAATAGCTACTGATAATACCGATTCATCGGGTGCTAACTCATTTGCAGTTGATGTTGCAGGATTTTATCAATCAGAAGAAAAGGCCTTTTCGAACTTTAATGGGATTTGGCGAGCCGGTTTCAATATTCAAAATCTAGGTCCGAAAATCAGTTATGATAATGACGAATTCAACACTAATTTTTTGCCTGCCAATTTAAAAATAGGAACAGGTTTCGATTTTATTTTTGACGAAGACAACAAACTTGCTGTAAATATTGAATTAAATAAATTATTGGTACCCACTCCACAAAAACCAGATTTAAATGGAGACGGAACTGTAACTCCAGAAGAATATACTCAAAACTACAATAATTATCGAAAAACAGGATGGGTTTCTGGACTAGTCAAGTCATTTGGGGATGCCCCTGACGGTTTTAGCGAAGAGCTGAGAGAATTCACTTATGCATTAGGAACCGAATACATGTATAGAAACGCTTTTGCAATTCGCGCTGGATATTTTCATGAAAGCCCAGTTAAAGGAGCCCGTCAATACTTTTCAATGGGAGCAGGATTTAAATATACAACTGCAAAAATAGACGTGTCTTATTTATTCTCAACTTCAAAAGTTAGAAACCCATTAGAAAACACGCTCCGCTTTTCTCTAACCTTCAACTTTGGTGACAATTACGGACTAAATTAATAGATCAAACTAACACGTATCACTAAATCCAAATTTCAGTTGAAATTTGGATTTTTTTTCCAGAAACAATTATGAATAAAATAACGATCACTACAGATTTTGATGTTTTTGATTCCATTCAAGAATTACCAAATGACATACAAAATTTAATGCAAGAAGCTGTTGCAATTCGTAAAAAAGCATATGCTCCCTACTCTAAATTTAAAGTTGGAGCAGCCATTTTACTTAGCAACGGAAAAATCATTCTAGGCTCAAACCAAGAAAATGCAGCCTACCCATCTGGACTTTGTGCTGAAAGAGTAGCAGTTTTCCATGCTGGAGCGGTTTTTCCTGAAGCGACAATTTTAAAAATGGCCATTTCAGCTGCGTCCGGAAGTTCAACCACCGATGCGCCGATTCCACCTTGTGGCGCCTGCAGACAATCAATTGCCGAATATGAAATAAAACAAAATAACCCTATTAAAATTTACTTTATGGGAGAGATAGGCCCTATTTATAAGTCTGACTCCCTAAAAAACTTACTACCGCTGCTTTTTGATAAAAAGTTCTTGTAAAAAAACTCAAAAAATAGCATATTAATTTTAGTGCTAAGTTGGAATGTCTTATTTTTGCACTTCGCAAATTTGTGTGAGGAAACTATTTTGCGTTATTAGGTACAATTGATAACACAACATTATTCAAATGAAAGAAGTTACAAAAGAAGTTTATTTAAAGTGGT
>JACCDZ010620178.1_pt1 | contig 16705 bp, 14 predicted proteins | sample 7449551 | NCBI WGS metagenome assembly JACCDZ01 (sample SAMN15323452, study PRJNA562643) | freshwater metagenome | isolation source: river surface water | place: USA:Blue River Watershed | collected 2017-08-18 | reverse complement strand
GTGTCATTTTCATTGCTAGGAATTGTTCTTTGGGGAACTTTAACTGGTTCAATGCTTCCTTTTCTTTTAAGAAAGTTAAGACTTGACCCTGCGACTGCTTCAGCTCCTTTTGTTGCGACAGTTGTAGACGTGACAGGACTAGTGATTTACTTCACAGTAGCGCACTTTTTCTTAAAAGGTATCTTGTTATAATTTTATTTTAATAAATCCGGATTCTGGTTGAGCTTTTGATCAAGCTCAATCAGAGCTTGTGGTAGATTTTTTTTATCCCAATATAATTGGAATTTCTCTTTGATAATTGTGTTGGCCACTTTTTCAATATCTGCTAAGGCCGTTTCTCTTTTTTCTAGTAATGGAATGTTGGAAGTACAAGTGTTTCCGTTGTCGTTAGGTGCCTTAGGATTAAATCCCAGGCATCCATAGGGTTTAGCGGCACGCGATAGTCCACACCCTTTGGATTCCCTTTTAAAGAAGGGGCAGGTGTAGGTTCTCCTAAATTCACTAGAGCGTTTTCCAATAAATAATTCCACATCAAGGCGAAATTCTTTAATGGTCTGTCTTAAATTCTCAAAAATAGATTCCCTTTCTTCTGGGGATTTTTCTTCGAGCTTTAAGCTAGCTAAAACTTCTAGGGCTTCAATAGGTGAGACTTGCATTGAATTAGCAGATTGAGTGCAGCAAGTTCCTGGACAGCTAAAACAATGAACATTCCCAGCTTCCAGTTGATCCATTTCTTTAATAAGTAAAAGCCTTCTCTCCAAAGCCGTTGGGACTTCGTTGTCTTTATAAAAGCGATTAATGTAGCTGCTCAGAGTATTGTTCATAAAAAGTAAGAGCTTTTTTATCAAGGTAGGGGTTTTGTTGTAAAGGGGGGAATGTTTTTTGTCTTAAATTAAGTCATTTTACTTTATATTTTGATAATAAAATCATGACGTTATAGGTTTTATTAATTTAGGACACTAATTAAAACAAAGTTTAGGACAAAAAATGTCTTAAATGTTAGAATAGGAGTATGAAGCAAAAAAAAATGGATTTCAAAGAAATTATAGGCGGTCTTTTAGAGCGCAATGGTCAATTAAAAATAGCAGAAGTCATTGAAGAGTCAGGTCTTTGTACTTCAGCTTCTCCCAAAGAGCGTAAGTTAATTTGGAGAATTCTTAAGGAGATGGAAGAAGAAGGTACAGTAGAGGTACGGGGGACTACGAGGTCAACCGTCTATGTGAAAAAAGAGAAAATGACTTCCGTTTCTTCTTTAGACTTTATTCGATCAGAGAGCGCAGAGAAGCTCTTGAGAGTAGTTTCTCTACCATTAAAAGAGAGAGAGATCGTTGGATATAATCAAGATTTTTTGCGCTCTTATATTCCCAATGAAAGTTTTTATTTAAGTGAAAAAGATCGTCAAGGGTTGCTAGCTCTTGGGCAAGTTGAACATGTTATACGAGCAGCGGGAACTTATGCTCGTAATATTTTGGATAGGCTACTTATTGATTTATCTTGGAATTCAAGTCGTTTGGAAGGTAATACATATAGCTTGCTTGAAACTCGGCATCTGATTGAGGTCGGCGAAAGTGCCAAGGGAAAGGATTTAACAGAAACACAAATGATTCTAAATCATAAAGCGGCCATAGAATATGTTGTAGATATTTCTTCTGAGAAGACTATCTCAGCACAGGATGTGAGAAGTCTTCATGCTCTTTTGTCTGATAACTTGTTAGGTGACTCTAGGGCCTCAGGAAAAATTCGTGACATTCAAGTTGGGATTAGAGGGACAAGTTATTTACCGATAGACAATCCATACCTTATTAAAGAAATGTTTGAATTGTTTATACAAAAAATAAATCAGATTCATGATCCTTACGAGCAATCCTTTTTTGCTTTAATTCATCTTTCTTATTTGCAAGCTTTCGAAGATATTAATAAAAGAACGGCAAGGCTTGTTTCTAATATTCCTCTTGCTAAAAATAATTTGAGACCGCTTTCTTTTGTCGATGTTAATCAAGAGCATTATGTAATGGCCTTAATTGGAATTTATGAAAAAAACGATATCAGTTTATTTCGCGATCTTTATATTTGGGCCTACCAACGTTCATGCCAAAAGTACTCAAGCCTTCAAAGTTCATTTGGTGGTCCAAATCAGTTGAAGCTAAAATATAACCAGATCATAAAAGACATTATTCGAACAATTATTTTAGAAAAAATTACTTCGTCTCAAGTTGTAAAAACAATTCACTTATTCTTAAAAGATTTTGAAGTTCAAGAGGAAGAAAGAGAGGAATTATTTAAGCTTATTGAATATGAAATAGATGGACTTCATGATGGCAATGTTGCTCGTTTTAAGATTCGTCCAAGTGAGTATTTAGAATGGAGAAGGCATTTTTAATTAAAATTTAGGGGCTAAATTAGTATGTCATTGAAAAAGCACAAAGAGATTATAGTAGAAACTTTAAATGAATTTTTTCAAAGAAATGATAACATCTCTTTTTTCTTTTTGAAAAAACAAAAAGATAAATTAGAAAATGAAGTGATTATTCCATTTAAATCTCATAAGCAAATCACAGAAGAGAGTATTGCAGAATTGGAATTACTCTTAAGAAAGAAGACGAATGAAGATAAGTTAAAGTTGATGCGCTGGAGCCATATTGTTGGAAAAATTGTTCCAGAATCACAAGTTTTCAAAATTCCTTTTTTTGACTCTCGGGATATTGAAGAGAAATCTCATTCTTGGCGACTTTGTCCGATAGGTGAGCATTGGGTGAGAAGGCATGAGAAGCATCTTGTTTCAGGAAAGATAACAGACCATGATGGACATTGCCGTAAAAATAAGAAAAATAAATCTGAATATTATTCAGCAAGCGAACTTCGCTTGATAAGTGAATTCTATTTTAAAGATTTAGAAAATGATTTAGAGGCAATGCCAGTCTCAGGGGCATTAAGTGAATTTACTAATGAGAAAATATATGACTTTCTTATTGCAGGATGGACAAAGTTTTGGAATGAAGTTTTTAAGCCAAAAGAAGTACTCTCGACAAATTTAGTGAAGGCCTTAATTGCGACAGAATCAAGTTTCTCTATTCCCAAAGAGCAAAAGAGTCATGATGGGACAGCTCGTGGGCCGATTCAAATTACAGAAAATACAAGAAAGATTTTGCAAGATTTGACTGGAGAATTAAAGAATCATCATATTAATTTAAATGTAGAAGAAAGTACTGATCCTGTGACAAATATTGGAGCGGGAATCCGTTGGTTATTTCATAAGAAGTATCTCTTAGAAAGGAAATTGAAGAGAGAGGTGAGTTGGATGGAAGCCATTTATGAGTATAAGGGGATAACTCGCCAGATCGGTAAAAATAAAGATGCCGATAGGATTGTGAGGCATTTAAACGAATTCTTTGAAAGACAACAAAAAGGAAAATTAAAAAAATGAAAAAAATAATATGTGTTTTATTGATATTATCCACGAGCTTATCGAATGCAACGATTCATAAGAAGAATGAATTTTATGTTGATATTGAATTAGATAAAAAGCATCTGTTGATTGATTGTAGTGAAGATAAAAAAGAAAATTGGGCAATGCTTGGATTTCATTTATTAGATAGAGATATTTACTACTTTTTTTTCTCTCGCCGACCTCAAACGATAAAACAATGCAGGAAAGATAAAACTGAATATTTAAAAATATTAAGTAAAGGACAGGCCGTACGACTTGTAGGAGTTGGAGGAAATGGAGATGAAGAACTTTCAGATAAAGAGAGAAAAATGAGTCAAGCCCCTTTTAGTAAGGCAAAAAAGATTTATGCATCATTTTTTGTTAGTTTAACAAGTAATGGAAAATGTAAAGGCTATTTTAGTGATGACTGCGAACTAGATAAATATCTTCCCCCTTCACTAAGGACAAAGTAATCATCATGGAACCATTCAAAAATTTGATTAATGAAAAATTAATGACAAAGATGTCACAACTTTTAAGCGAACATAAGGCAAAGTTTAATCACGACCACTTTTTAAAAAACTCTAAAAAAGAATTATCGACTTTAGAGCTCAAAGAACGTGTGGCCTTTGTTTCTCTTCGTTTACATGAAGCCTTTGAAGGCGATTATAAAGCGAGTGTGGCCAGTTTATTAAAAATTCAAAAAAAGAATCATGTAAATGGATTAAGTGGGTTTGAAGTTTGGCCTCTGACTTATTTTGTAAGTGAGTATGGACTAGACGATTTTGAAGTGAGTTTAGGGGCCTTAGGAGAGCTTACAAAAGATTTTACGAGCGAGTGGGCGATTCGTGCCTTTATTATCAAAGATTTTAAGAAAACGAAAAAATATCTGGACCTGTGGAGTGAATCGGATTGCCATCATCAAAGGCGATTGGTTTCTGAGGGAACAAGACCTTTGTTGCCTTGGGGAATCAAACTGCATGATTTTCAACAGTCACCGGAAATTATGTGGCCTTATCTGGAAAAACTGAAAAATGATGAGTCGATGTATGTGAGAAAATCAGTTGCTAATCACATTAATGACCATACAAAAAAGCAAAGTGATTTTGTGATCGAGAAATTAGAAAAATGGATGAAAAATAAAAAAATCACCAATGATGAAAAGTGGATTATCAAACACGGATTGCGTTCTCTGATTAAAGGGGCCAACCCTAAAGCTTTAGAGTTAATTGGCGTTAATTCTAACTTTGTAGAGGCTACAAAGATAAAAATAAAAGAAGAAAAAATTCATTTAGGACAGTCTGTGGTGATTGGAGCTGAGATTAAAAATGAATCGAGCAAGGTAGAGAAAGTCATTGTAGACGTAGAGGTGCATCTTCTAAAAAGCAACGGTTCGTATAATGTAAAATGCTTTAAAGGAAAAGTTCTTCAATTGGAAGGAAAAGAAAAAGTGAGTGTCGAGTTAAAAATTCCTTTAAAAAAAGTGACGACTCGAAAATACTATAGTGGCAAGCATTATATAAATCTTTTAGTGAATGGAAAAAGATTTAAGAAAATGAGTTTTGAACTTCATGTCTAAAAAAGGAGAGTTTTGTGTTGAGTTTTTTCTTGGGATTATTTTTTCAAAACGCAGTTTATGCTGAAACGATAAACTCTCTAAAAATAGAAAATCAAAACTTAAAATTAGAAAAAGTACTGGAAACAAATGATGTCATTTGGGGATTTGATTTTTTAGATGACAATGAAGAAGAGATTGTCTTTTCTAAAAGAGATGGAGAACTTGTTTTATATAATTCGAAAACCAAAAAAATGGTTTCCCTAAAAGGAGTCCCTGCGGTTAATAATAATTCTCAAGGGGGATTATTGGATGTTTTATTTGATAAAAAAAATAAAAATCTTTATCTGACTTTCTCATGTCCAGTGAAAAAAGAAATCACAACTTGTCTTTTTAAGGGAAAAATAGATTCAAAAGCTGGGACGGTGACTGGACAAATTATTTTTGAAGCGAAGGCCCTAAGCTCTAATAAAATTCATTATGGCTCAAGATTGCTCTTAACAGATAAGGATGAACTTTTTATGACTGTAGGCGAGCGCAATGAACGCGACCTTGCTCAAAGTTTAAATGTTCACAATGGAAAGGTCCTAAGACTGACATTAGAGGGAAAAGCCTATGATGGAAATCCGTTTAGTAAAGAAAAAGGGCTTGCTGAAATTTATTCTTATGGACATCGCAATCCTCAAGGAATCGCTCAAAATACAAATGGCGATATTTTAGAATGTGAATTTGGTCCAAGAGGTGGAGATGAGATCAACTTAATTAAACCTGGGCTTAACTATGGATGGCCAAAAGCAACTTATGGCAGTGAGTACTGGGGACCAAAAATTGGAAAAAATGAAATCAGCGGGATGCAGGCCCCTTTAATTTACTGGGTTCCTTCAATTAGTCCAAGTGGAATGATGATTTATAAATCAAATACAATAAAATCTATTAAAAGCAACGTCTTTCTGGCCAATCTAGCAGGAAGCCATGTGAGAAGAATTGTCTTTGATGATCAATACAAGGTTCTAAAGCAAGAATCTTATTTAGATTCCTTAGAAGATCGTTTTAGACAGATAAAAGAATCTCCAAAGGGAAATATTTATCTTTCAACAGATAGCGGCATTATTTATAAAATCTCACCCTAGGTGAAGATATGACAAAATTGTCATTTGGGAGTACCATATTTCTTGAAAAGCTGTTTATTTTTTCGAGGAATATATGTCTATTACTGTAACTAGAAATCCAAACCTATCTAAGAACTTAAATGCTAAAATTTATCAGCATGAGATCAAAGAAAAATTTAAGGACAATTGGTTTACGGGCCTAAAACCTTCAGAAACTCCTGGGTTTGATAAAAAACGTCAAAAGCTATTCGCTCTTCCCTTATTAAATATTAAAGAGGCCACTCGCCAAGATGTATTGGATTATTTCAATAACTCATGGACGCTGACTGAACTTTTATTTCAAAGTATGAAAGTTGAAGAAGCTTATGTGCGCTCTCCTTATCACGGGCTTCGTCATCCGATGATGTTCTACTATGGGCATCCGGCCGTTTTATATTTAAATAAAATGCGCATCACTGGTTTAATTAAAAATGTTGTCGATCCTTATCTTGAAAAAGTCCTGGAAACGGGAGTGGATGAGATGAGTTGGGATGACATGTCTAAAAATGAAATGAAATGGCCGCGAATAGAGCAAGTTCATGAGTATAGAAAAAAGATTTATGAACTTGTTAAAGAAGTGATTTTAACTCATCCAGAATTAGATAAGAAACCAGAAGAAAGGAATGTTTATTTTGATTCAGCTCTTTGGTCTTTATGGATGGGCTTTGAGCATGAGAAGATTCACTTTGAAACTTCTAGCGTGCTTTTACGCGAGATGCCTCTAGAGTTTTTGGAAACTCCAGAATTCTGGCCAGATGTTCACGAATCAAAAAACCAAAATGACGAATTAAAAAATTCTTGGATAAAAACATCGGGAAGCGAAGTTGAGTTAGGAAAGGATGTAAAGACTCCAAGTTATGGCTGGGATAATGAATACGGAAAAAGAAAAGTGACGACGAGTGATTTTGAATACACAAAATTTCAAATCACAAATCGCGAGTTTTTTGAATTCGTAAAGTCTGGCGCCTATATCGAAGATAAATACTGGGCAAGTGAAGGATTGCAATGGAGAAAATTTAGAAATACGAAGCGTCCTACTTTTTGGGTAGGTGTGGGGGCAGAGGGAACGCATGAGTATGAGCTCAGAGTTCTCTTTGATATTATTCCTATGCCATGGAACTGGCCTTGTGAAGTAAACTATCATGAAGCGATTGCTTATTGTCATTGGAAACAAGAACAAGATAAATCAAATTTAGTTTATCGTCTTTTTACTGAAGCAGAAGTAAAGACATTGATGAAAAATAAAGCAGATATGGTTTTACAGAAAAAACCAATGTCTACATATACAAGTCTTGAAGCACTTAATGAAGCTTATCAAGAAAATTTCAATTTCAAATCTTCAAGTGCCAGAAACGTTGATGAACTTATCTACGGAAACACTTGGCATTGGTTAATGGATCAATTTAATCCTTTAGAAGGATTTAAAGTCACTCCGATTTATGATGATTTTTCTACTCCGTGCTTTGATGGAAAACATCAAATGATGATGGGGGGGTCTTTTATAAGCTGTGGTGATGAAGCTAGTATTTGGTCAAGATTTCACTTTAGACCACACTTCTATCAACATGCTGGTTTTAGAATGGTCAGAACTCTGAATGGAAGTAAAGACAACGGAGCAAAGTACTTATTAGAGACAAGCGAGTATGTTCATGAAACAAGAACAAATGTCCTTGATCAAATGAACAATAAAGAATGGTGGAAAAAAGTTTCGCAACCGCTAGAGTTTTCTCCAACTGAAATTTCATTGATGATGGATGAAACAAAAAAACAGGTATTGGATTTTTACGCTAAGTTTAATGCTCGTCCTGCTCGCGGAGAATCTCATGATTCTCGCAGTAATACACTTATAAAAGATTTTAATCTTTTATATCAAGGGACAAAAAACTTCCCGGCAAATTCTGAAAAACTAGATACAGTTCTTAATTTAGTTTTTAATGATTTACTTAAAGATTCTCAACTTCCAGGACACCCGGCCTTTGCGGCCTATATGGCGGGAAGTGGAAATTTCCTTTCTAATATCGCTCAACTAATTGCTCAAACAATTAATCCTTTTACAGGTCACTACATGATGGCCCCAGGACCAGTGGCCGTAGAAACGGAAGTGATTGGCTGGTTTATGGATATGATTGGATTTAACATTCAACAATCAGCAGGCTATTTAACAACTGGAACTTCTCTGGCAACTTTACATGCTTTGATGGTTGCAAGAAATGCTAAATTAAAAGGCATTTATGATTACAACAAGATTGTGATGTATGCGGGCAGTGATTCTCATCACTGTGTGGCCAAAGCCTGGGTGATGAGTGGATTCAAAAAAGAAAATATCCGTTATGTGAAATTAAACAATCATAAAATGGATGTCACTCATCTTGAGAGTCTGATTAAAGAAGATTTAGCAAAAGGAATGACTCCGCTCTTTATCAATTTAACTTTAGGTTCTACTAAAACGGGAAGTGTTGATCCAATTAATGAGATCGTCGCTCTCAATAAGAAGTTTAATTTATGGTTACATGCTGATGGCGCTTATGGGGTTCCATTCTTGCTAACAAATGCTGGAAAAGAAGTTTTAAATGGAATTAGCAGCGTTGATTCTATTGCCTTTGATCCGCATAAAGCACTAGCTCTTCCTTATGGGACAGGATGTTTATTAGTTAAAGATAAAGCAAATATGATTTTTGATTATCTGGCCGATGACTCTTACATGCCACCAGTGGGAACAGAGGGGATGGGAGATTTTAGTGATATTTCTCCAGAGCTGTCTCGCGACTTTAGAGGATTAAGACTATGGCTTCCTCTAAAAGTTTTAGGAATAGGTCCTTTTGTTTTAAATCTAGAAGAAAAATTAAAACTAAAAGAAGAATTCATTGAAAAATTAAAAGGCCTTAAAAACTTAAGTCTGATTTCAAAAGGTGATTTATCTATTGTGACTTTCAAACACAATGAAGGAAGCCAAAAGACGAAAGAATTAATGGCCAAAATTAATGATGAGGGAACACTCTTTTTATCAGGTTGTGAAATTAATGGAGAGTTTGCCATTAGAATTTGTTTCTTAGGTTTTAGACTTCACTATGATCGCTTGGAAAAGTTTATGAGTGTTTTAAAAGAGTTGTCTCATGAATAACTTAGAGTATTTTAAAAGTCGTTTTCATAAATGGGGAAAAATTCATTTAAACAATGGAGGACTCTCACCCATATCACTGGATGCTAAAGAAAAAGTGGTTTATTGGGCCAACCGTTTTTATGAAGAAGGTTTTTATACTGACCAGGATTATATGGATGATGTTCTTCATTCCAGACAATCGCTCTCAAAATTATTAGGTTGCCAGTCTTCTGAAATTGCTTTTTTTCAAAGTACAGCAGGAGCTATTAGCCAGCTAGCTTTTGAATTTCCACTAAAAGAAAATGATGAAGTGTTAATGTGGGATAATGAATACGGATCAAACCTTTATCCGTGGCAAGAAGCTGCTAAACAAAAAAGAGCAGTGGTCACTTTTGTTGAATCAGAAGAAAACTTAGACACTCCTGTTGATAAATTAATTAGTAAAATTACAGATAAGACCCGCGTGATTGCTATTTCGTGGGTACAGTTTTTGACTGGAGCGATCACCGATATTCAAAAACTTTCTAAAGTCACAAAAGAGAAAAATATTTTCTTATTTTGCGATGTGATTCAAGGAGTAGGACTTTTTGAATTAAAAATGAATGAATGGGGAATTGATGCCGTTGCAGGTGGAAGCCATAAATGGTTTTATAGTCCTGTCGGAGTAGGATATCTCGCTCTTAATTCTAAATATCACTCAATGATTAAACCTCATAATTATGGCTCTAGTACTTTTGGAACTTGCGATGATCCGGTAAGTTTAGTGTGTATGCCAAAAAACGATGCGCTCAAATATGAACCAGGAAGTAAGCAGGTTTTAGAAATTACAGCATTGGGGGCAAGCGCTGACTTAATTTTAAAAGTAGGTGTGGATACCATTAGAGAAGAAACTTTTAGATTAGCTCATAAACTTAGAGTTGGTTTAGAAAATCTTGGTTACGTTGTCCATTCACCTTTTTCTTCCTCAAATCATCAAAGTGCTTTTGTGAATTTTATTCCTAAAGCAAAAACTAAAGAAATTTTAGAAACAGTTTGTAACTTTGCTATTCGTGGCCCAGGTATTCGTTTATCTCCAAGCGCTCATAACACTGATCTGGAAATTGAAAAAGTTTTAGAGGCCCTAAAAAATGACGGCTAAATACTCTCAAGACTTAGAAGATATCGTTCTAGGAACACTGTCTTTTTATGAGAAGATGAATGAGTCTTTTGTGATTATGGATTTAGATTCTGACTTTCTGATGGCCCACCCGGAACTGAATAAAGAAGTGCTAAGTGAGATCTTAGAAGGCTTAGTGAAAAAGAAGCTGGCCCGAAAAATCATTGTCGAAAAAGAGGTTTTTTACCAACGAGTCTTTAGAAAACCCTCTCTTTTTAAGCGTTTAAAGCGTTTTTTGGGTATGTAAAATAATTATGGGGCATTGCCAAAAGGCTTATTTTCCAATAAGTTGTGCCCACTATGACAAAAGAAAATTCTGCACATTCAACATGTTCTCCTGATACTCTTCCAATCACTGCTTGGCTTCCGACAACAATGAAAGAAGCAAAAAAGCGCGGCTGGGATGAGCTGGATGTTGTCATTGTGACAGGGGATGCTTATGTCGATCATCCGGCCTTTGGGTGTGCGGTGATTGGGCGAATTCTAGAATCAATGGGATTAAAAGTTGCGATTATCTCTCAACCAAATTGGCGTGATGATCTTCGCGATTTCAAAAAATTTGGAAAACCAAAACTATTTTTTGGAGTGACATCGGGAAATATGGACTCGATGGTCAATAAATATACGGCCGGAAAACGTATGAGATCAAACGATGCTTATACACCAGGAGGCTCTCCTGATTTTCGTCCTGATTATGCGACGACGACTTATACAAAAATTTTAAAAGATCTTTATCCTGAAACTCCCATTTTACTTGGGGGAATTGAAGCTTCTCTAAGAAGAGTGACTCATTATGATTTTTGGTCAGATCAATTACTGCCAAATATTCTCACAACAAGTGGGGCCGATCTTTTAGTGTATGGAATGGGAGAGCAGCCACTGCGTGATGTAGTGACTCTGGTAAAAGAGGGTGTGCCTTTTAATGAAATCACAAATGTAGCGCAAACTGCTTTTCTGATTGATGAAAAAGAAAAAAATCCAATAGGAATGCCAGGGTGGGATGACTTTGAATTAACCAGCCATGAGATTTGTCTTAAAGATAAAAAAGCTTACGCAAAAAACTTCATGTACGTAGAAGTTGAATCAAATAAACAATTCGCCAATCGCTTGATTCAAAAAGTAAGAGGCAGAAAACTCATTATCAACCCTCCTTTTCAAACTATGACCGAAAAAGAGATTGATGGCTCTTTTGATCTCCCTTACACGCGATACCCTCATCCAAAATATAAAGACAGAGGAGCGATTGCCGCTTATGAGATGATCAAGTTCTCTCTTAATACTCATAGAGGGTGTTTTGGTGGATGCTCATTCTGTACTATTTCTGCTCACCAGGGAAAGATGATTGCTTCGCGCTCAAAAGAATCAATCATGAAAGAGCTGGATCAAATTGCAAAGATGGAAGATTTCAAAGGTTACATTTCTGATATTGGTGGTCCTAGTGCTAATATGTATCAGATGAAAGGAATCGATCAAGAGGCCTGTGATAAATGTGCAGCACCTTCATGTGTATTCCCAGTTATTTGTAAAAACTTAGATGCCAGTCCAGAGAAAATGACAGAGCTTTATAAAGCAGTTAATGCTCATCCGAAAGTTAAAAAGGCCTTCATTAGCTCAGGGCTAAGATATGATTTAATGTTTAATGAAAGAAGCCGCGATCCTAAAAAAGATGAGGAGTATGTTGAGCAGTTAATTACTCACCATGTTTCAGGAAGATTAAAAGTTGCTCCTGAGCATACTGAAGATCACGTCTTAAAATTTATGAGAAAGCCTGCGTTTCACTACTTTGAAAAATTTAAAGAAAAATTTGAAGAAATTTCTCGTAAAAAAGGCTTAAGACAAGAGATCATTCCTTATTTTATTTCCAGCCACCCTGGTTGTACGCCGGAGGATATGGCAAAGCTTGCAGCAAAAACATCTAAACTTGGTTATCGTTTAGAGCAAGTCCAAGACTTCACCCCAACGCCAATGACAGTGGCCACTGAAATTTATTATTCAGGTTATCACCCTTATACATTAAAGGAAGTTAAAACAGCGATTTCTCTGGATGATAAAACTAAACAGCGTACGTTCTTTTTCTGGTATAAACCAGAAAACAAAAATTACGTGAAAAATTATCTCGCTAAAAATAAACTTTTTGATTTAGCAAAAGAACTATTTGGATAAATAGCGATTGATAAAATCAGGAATGGAAACTTTGTCTTCTTTGAGATCAAGCGTTTCAAATTTTGTTTTAACATACTGAGTTTCCTCTTCTGTTAAATTAAAATAAGCAGGCTTCTGTTCAACCCAGCCCCAACCCCAATGAGTTTTATGCTTAATCGGACTGCGATTGCCAAGTCTGATTCCACGATACATTAGATTGGCCAAGAAGGCAGAGTATGATTTTTCAACACAGGCCTTTAAGTCCAAGTCTGTTTGATCTTTTTCTGACTTATTTCCCCCGTACCAATATCTCAAATCGTGAATCACGCAACAGTGTCTCCAGGATTTCTCTTTGTGCTTAGGATAGTTATCCATAAAAAGAGTACAGCCATCAGTGTAGAATTCTTTTAGCTCTACATTGGCCTTAGCCTCAACAAGAAATAAAAATAAAGCAACGGTTAGATAAAAGTACTTCATAATTAAATTATAATAACATAAATTATATCTAGGAAACAGATTATTAGAAGATGCGCCTTGCGCAATAGAGGATAGACCTTATGATGTCACTAAATGAGATTTTCTTTAGAAATTTTCTGAAAGTTATTACTGCACTTATTATTATCATTTCATTTCTTTTTCTTCTTAAGCCATTTTTTGTTTCCCTGGTCTTTGCCGGAATCTTTGCCATGGCCTTTAGTCCGTTATTGGCGCTTATTATGCGTAAATGGAAATTGGGAAGACTGAAATCATTAATTCTTATGATCACAGGAATTTTCTTGTTAGCTGGAGTTCCTTTTACGGTCTTTTTTATCAGAGGATCAAAATTTATTAGCGACTTCTTTTCTCAACAATCTTTTGCCGAACTGACATCTCTAGTGATTGATAAGTTTAATTTTTATCTGGATAAGTTTGAAAATAATGGCTTTATTGATATTACAAATATCAAAGAAAAATTAGTGGAAGTGTTAGACTCTGTTTCTGGATTTATCTTTAATACTATCAGTAATTTTATCAGCTCAGTCCCTGATCTGATTCTTACACTTTTAATTATGTTTTTATCTTTTTTCTTTTTCTTATTAGAAGAAGAAAAAATTCGTTCAACATTTGACCGTTATTTCTTTTTTCAAGATAAAAAAGGATCACTTTTTATTAAGAGATTAAAAGCTTCATGCCGTGAAGTGTTTTTATCAAACGTTGTTACTGGTGCGATTCAATCTTCGATTGTTGCCTTTGGGGCCTTGGCCTGCGGGATCGGGGATTTTTATATCGTGTTCGTCGTTACTTTTGTCTGTTCTTTTATTCCTGTTATTGGAGCAGCACCAATGGCCTTTATTTTGGCCGCGATTGGTTTTGTAGAAGGAAAAGTAGGATCGGGAATTGCGATGTGTATTATTGGGGCCTTTTCAGGAGTGGCCGATAATATTATCAGACCTTATCTTAATAGTAGAGGAGAAGTTGAAGTTCCAGGCTTCATCGGTTTCTTGGCCGTGATCGGAGGAGTGATTGTTCTTGGATTGCCAGGTCTTTTCATCGGGCCATTACTGGCTTCTCTTATGTATGGAATCATTCCAATTATTTTGTCGGAATACTTTCCAGAGCAAATTTTATTAAAAGAAACTAGAATTCACAGAACAGTGATTGAAGAAAAAGTAATAATTGAAGAAAAAGAAGAAAACTCACAAGAATAATGTAGGTGTGTGTTGTCTAAAAAACCATTTGTCTTTATTTTTTTATTAGTTGTTATCTTTACTGGTTTTTTTATTTTTAGAGAAAATATTAGAGAGTTTGTTTCTCTTGAGCATTTGCGTGAATTAAAATTTAAGTGGCATAGTTATTATGAAAATAATGTCATTAAAATTTCTTTTTTATATTTTCTCTTAAATGTGACAGTTGATACATTGCCAACTCTCGGCGTCTCAATGATTAGTTGTATGGGAGGAGCGCTATTGGGTTTCTGGCCTGCTTTTTTACTTTCAGGCCTGGCATCCTCTCTAGGAAATCTCATCACTTTTTTATTTGCTCGTTATAGTATGAGAGATTGGATCTATCAGAAATTCTATTCAAAATACGCTTATTATTTTAATAAATTGGAAGAAAACGCCACTGAACTTCTTTTTTCTATGCGCTTGATTCCTCTCATTCCTTCTTTTGTGACAACTTTGATTCTTTCGATAAGTCTTATACGTCCATTTACGTTTTATTGGATCAGTTGTATCGGACGTGCACCAATGGTAGCCTTATATGCGTGGACGGGATATGAAATCTCGAAGATTGAGAAGTTGGAAGATATTTTAGATATTCGTTTTGTTTTGTTGCTCTTAATTTTATCCATCCTTCCTTGGGTGATGAAATTTGCAAAAAAATATATTAATCAAAAACACTAAAGAGTTATCTATGAAAAAGAAAGTCATTGTTATTGGTGGAGGATTCGGAGGATTATCGGCCGCAAAAGTTTTGGCGGAGTATCCTGATTTAGTTGATGTTTATCTCATTGATAAGCGCAATCACCATCTTTTTCAACCACTTCTTTATCAAGTCGCAACGGCGGGGTTATCTCCCTCTGATATTGCTATTCCTATTCGCTCCGTTTTTTCTGAACAAAGAAATGTACATGTCTTTTTAGAAGAAATTACGAGAGTTGATTTTGCACTCTCAACACTTTTTACAAAAAAAACAATGTTTACCTATGACTATGTGATTTTTGCTTGTGGAAGCTCACACAGCTATTTTGGAAATGAACAATGGGAGCGCTTTGCTCCGGGATTAAAAACGCTGGAGATGGCCATTGAAATTCGCCGTCGTATTCTTTCTGCCTTTGAGGCTGCGGAAAAAGAATTTGATCCAGAGATGCAAAAAAAATGGCTAACTTTCGTAGTCGTAGGAGCAGGTCCAACTGGAGTTGAGATGGCCGGAGCAATTTCTGAAATTGCTCGTCAAACAATGATTAAAGATTTTAGAAATTTAAATATAGAAGATACTCGCATTTTCTTAGTGGAAGGTGGACAAAGAGTTCTAGCAAGCTTTCACAATGATCTCTCAGAAGAGGCCAGGAAAGATTTAGAATCCATCGGAGTGACTTGTCTCTTAAGCTCTAGAGTGACAGATATTAACGAAGATGGAGTCACTATAAAAACAGGCGACATCAACGAATTTGTCAATGCTAGAACTGTTATTTGGGCCGCAGGAGTTAAGGCGAGCTTTTTAAATAAAACAATGCAAACAGAACTCGATCCTGCCGGAAGAGTTATTGTTGATGAGCATTTAAATGTGAAAAATTTTTCTAATGCTTATGTCATTGGAGATCAAGCACACTTTCTAGAAAACAATGGGCGTGTTTTACCGGGATTAGCACCTGTCGCGATTCAAATGGGAAAACGTAGTGCTTTAAATATTATCGCGCAAATAAAAGGCGAGAACCAAACCAAGTTTGAATATTTGGATAAAGGACAAATGGCCACTATCGGAAGAAGTCTTGCTGTGATGGAGTATGGAAACTTTAGAGCGCGTGGGTTATTTGCCTGGCTGTCTTGGTTATTTGTTCATATCTATTATTTAATTGGTTTTAAAAATAGATTTCTTGTTATGTTTCAGTGGTTTTGGTCTTATGTGACTTTTTCTAGAGGCTCACGTTTAATCACTAAAGACAATTGGATGGATAGTAACTAAGACGTTTTAGAAAGAACGTACTCGTTAACTTTATCTGATTTAGAAAGAAAATAAACAGCACCTAAAAGACAGAAAACGGCATTAATCATCATCGCTTTTTCTAAACTTAAGTGTTCTGCTATATATCCCATTAATAAGCTTCCTAAAGGAGCAACACCTAAAAGTGAGATATTGAAAATACTCATGACTCTTCCGCGTTTATCATCATCAATCGTACTTTGAATCATAATATTACAAGAGGCCAGTTGCAGGACAAGTGTAGAGCCTGTTAAAAAAACAAAGAAGAGAATGATGGCAAAGCTATTCAAAAAAGAAATGCTTATAAGAGCAATGGCAAAAACAAAAGCCGCCAAAGAAGCAAGTTTTGCTAATGTCGGTGCTCCTTTTTTAGTGCTTAGATAAAGAGCACTTAAAAGCGAACCAACTCCAACGCAAGAACTAATCCAACCTAAGGCCTGTGCTCCTGGATGGGAGGCTTTTTCTGCAAGAGCTGGAAAAAAAGAAGCGTAAG
>JACCDZ011911154.1_pt1 | contig 16706 bp, 16 predicted proteins | sample 7449551 | NCBI WGS metagenome assembly JACCDZ01 (sample SAMN15323452, study PRJNA562643) | freshwater metagenome | isolation source: river surface water | place: USA:Blue River Watershed | collected 2017-08-18 | reverse complement strand
GCACATGGAAATCAGCTGCTCCTCCTGAGACTGACCTGACCTCCAGACATGAAAAAAGCGGCTGATGCCGCTTTTTTCATGTCTGGACTGCGATAGGAATCAGGCTTCCAGCATAAATCCGTGAAAATAGGTGCAGAAATCGATGAGCTCCTGACCGGCAAGACCAGGAACAAGACGACGATTGGCTGATGTAGCGCCTTTGCGCATGGCCGCGCCACCCACATCCGTCAGCTTGCGCCCGATGAATCCAAGCTTGAGCGGCCTTATGGATTCTTCATAAAAAGCCTCATGGGCCATTTCTGAAAAAGTCTCCATGCACGCCAGCAATTCATCAGGGTGTCTTTCACCCTTGATGCCTTGCTCAAGCACACGCTTGAAGCGGGCATGAAAATCAGGAGGCATGATGAAGCAGATATAGTCCTTTTCGGCACCATCCTGAGTAAGCGTCAATCGACGCTCGGCTATCACAGCAGAAAGGGGCCGCATCTCGTCATTGCTCATCTTGCTCAGGAGCTGCTTGATAAGCCCATGCACCGTGGTCTTGATCAAACCGGCAAAGCTCTCGATCACACTGGCGCTGGAGTGCGGAGTTTCAGAGCCACGCACCAGATTTAGCAACAGCATGTCCACAACTTCGTCAGCAAACAGTTGTGCCACACGGATAAACAGGGTGTTCTGGGGCTCCCGGGCACCGCGCTCAAAGTTTTCCAGCAGGGTGAGACTGGAGTCACGCAGGGCATCAGAGGAAGGAAAGGCGAAATAGCAGGTCATGTCAGGGCCTCTACAAACAAGGGCGCCATGATTAAAGGTAAAGGCCGACTTGTAAAGGGCCGGCGAGTCATTATCACCGGCCAATCAGGCCAACCTTCCCTCCTGAGCCAAAAACCTCAGACCTCGGTGATCATGCCCGAGAAAAAGTCAGCGAAGATCTCCAGATCCTTCTGACCGAGCGAGGGAATCAGCTTGTTAAGGGCCGCATGAACGCCCTTGTTGATGGTGCCACGACCGAGTTCAGCTGCCTTGCGCTTGATAAAGCCAAGATCCATGGGGCTCGTGAAGTCGTCCAGATAATGCGTCACGGCAAGATCGGCAAACTTCTGCATGAGGTCATTCAGCGCTGCACGATGATCCTTGCCCTGGCCAGCACGGACGCCGGCAAAAATTGTCCCGAACGATGCGGCCATATCAGCGGGGATCTCAAAACCAAAGCGCACATCATTATTGATGACGATACGACGCTGACGCAGGTAAACCGCCATTTTGGCCACTTCGGCATTGTCATGCTTGCCCAGAAGCTGCCTGATCAGTACATGGGTTGTTCCTTTGAGGATACCAAGCAGGGTATGGAGAATGCCGGCCCCCTCGCCCCCCTGGAAACGTTCCATCATGTCCTCCACAACATTCTTGAGAATGGCGTCTGCTGTTGCCAGCGACATGCGGGTGTGAAGTTCATGCTGTGGAGCGCTGGCGCCAGAGTCCAGATTGCCGAGCAGTTCATCGATTCCGCTCTGGGTGGCATCGTCCAGCTTGATTGAGAAATAAGTGGTCATGTTGGCATCCTGTCAGACAATTCAGCGGGGCATTGTCCGCATCAACCCTTCACTTGGCAAGCAACTTCAGCCTCATGAAATGTCCATGCGGTCACAGTCATCAACGTCACTGCCGGAACAGGCGGACCGTTAATGGCAGCGCCGCCACATTGCTGCGGAACGGATTGATATCCAGGCCCCCACGGCGGGTATAGCGGGCATACACAGTCAGGCTCTCCGGTTGGCACTGGCGCAGAATGTCCATGAAGATGCTCTCGACGCAATGCTCGTGAAAGTCCGGATGATTCCGATACGACACGATATAGCCCAGCAAGCCTGCATGGTCGATCGCCGCCCCCTCATACTGGATCATGACGCTGCCCCAGTCAGGCTGATGGGTGACCGGACACAGGCTGCGCAACAGGTTGGTATTGAGGGTTTCACTAACCTGCCGGGCAGGATCCGCAACCAGCAATGCCGGATTGAGCACAAACTCATCACAGGTCAGCGGCAAGTCATCCAGACAGATACCGGGAAGCATTCCCATGCCCAGCACCGACGGATCATCCGGATAGAACAGATGCAGCGTCACCGGGGAGCCCGCGACACGAGAAAGATCTTCCTCTATCTTGCAGACAAATGCCGCTGCTGAAGGAAAGCGTTCGAAGTTAAGCGAATTGAAATACAGCTTCAGGGATTTCGACTCGATCAGACAGGGTGAGATGGCAGGGACACGGATCTCCGCCATTGCCACAACGGGTTTACCGTTTTGATCCAGCCAGGACACCTCATAGTGCGTCCAGACATCAACACCATCAAACGGCAATGCATCGGGAGAAAGCCCCAGTGCCGTACGTCCCTCAGTGCGGGATATCGGGCACAGCACCTCGGGTGAGTATTGCGTTGGGTAGTCCGTGTGCTGACCCAGCAGGATATCTTTCGGGGCAGATGCGCTCATGCTGTTCTACTCATAATGTTGCACTCATGGAAGCAGCTGTACTCACTCGCGGATACCGGTGCCGTTATTGAGTAGCCGATAGGCAAACGCATAAAGACCGGCTGCTACCGCCGAGATCATCAACAACGAGAGATAAACATTTACATCACTTACACCCAGCACACCATAACGGAATGCATTGACCATATAGACAATCGGATTCAGCAATGAAACGCCCTGCCAGAAGCCGGGCAGCATATCGATCGAATAGAAAACACCACCCAGATAGGTCAACGGTGTCAGCACAAAGGTTGGCACTATCGAAATATCATCAAACGATTTTGCATAGACGGCATTGATGAACCCGCCAAGCGAAAACAGAACGGCGGTCATCACCACGGTATAAATAACAATAAAGACATGATGTATCGACAGATGCGTGAAAAACAGGGAAAGCAGCGTGACGATAATGCCAACCGCAATGCCACGCACCACCCCACCCATCACAAAGCCAAGAAGAATGATGTGGTTTGGCACGGGTGACACCAGCAACTCCTCGATACTCCGCTGGAACTTTGCACTGTAAAAACTGGAAACGACATTGCCATAGGCATTGGTGATGACTGCCATCATGATCAGGCCAGGCACGATGTACTGCATGTAATCAAAGCCGCCCATGTCCCCGATGCGCGAACCAACCAGATTACCGAATATCACGAAATACAGGCTCATCGTGATTGCCGGAGGCAGCAACGTCTGCACCCAGATACGGGTAAATCGCCGGATCTCCTTGGAGAGGATGGTAGTGAAGGCAACCCACTTCTGTGCGCCATTCATGTTGCATTGCTCCCTTGCACAGGTGCCTTCAGGTTTTTTTCCACCAGTGACACAAACAGCTCTTCAAGACGATTGGCCTTGTTGCGCATGCTGAGAACACTGATGCCCAGTGCCTCCAGCTGTACAAAGACGCCGTTCATGGACTGGGTTTTCTCCACATCAACCTCAAGGGTCATGGGATCGGTCTGGCGTAGCGGATATTCCCTGAGCACAGGCACCTGAGACAGCGGTGATCGCAGATCAAGGATGAATGTCTCTACATGAAGCTTTGCCAGCAGGGATTTCATGTCCGTGTTTTCAACAATCACACCGTGATCAATAATGGCAATATCCCGACAGAGGCTTTCTGCCTCCTCAAGATAGTGCGTAGTCAGGATGATGGTGGTACCTGAACGATTAAGCTCTGTCAGAAACTCCCACATCGAACGTCGCAGTTCGATATCCACACCAGCCGTTGGTTCATCCAGAATCAGCAGGCCGGGCTCATGCACCATGGCCCGGGCAATCATGAGGCGTCGCTTCATGCCGCCGGAAAGCATGCGTGCCTGCTGGTCACGCTTCTCCCATAGCCCGAGCTTGTGCAGGTATTTCTCGGCCTGATCGTAGGCACGCTTGCGCTCAATACCGTAATACCCGGCCTGCGTAGCAAGAATATCAATCACATTTTCAAACTGGCCGAAATTGAACTCCTGCGGCACGACGCCCAGCCGCTGTTTGGCCAGTGAAAGGTCGGTATCAATGTCGTGCCCGAAAATCCGTACCTCGCCAGCACTCTTTTTAACCAGCGAACTGACCACACCAATGGTGGTGGATTTGCCGGCACCATTTGGCCCCAGCAGGGCATAGAAATCGCCCGCCTCTACATCCAGGCTGATCCCCCTCAGGGCCTGTACACCATTGCCATAGGTTTTAGTCAGGTTGTGGATGCTCAACGCGGCTGTCATCAGGGACTTCCAGAAATATTCGAATCAGTTAAATGGGGATCAAAGAAGAAAATCAAAGCGGGTCAAGATACGACCTGACCACACGACCGCCAGGTTCGCCACGCCAGATCCAGCGCAGGGCATCATCATCCTCGAACCAGAGCCATGCACCTTCCATCATCCAGGGCCAGTCATGCTCTTCGATGCGATCCCGCTCCATCAGATGGTAAATGAAGGCGGCGAGAATGGTGTCGTGTGTCACATGCACCGTCAGTGAGCCCGGGGGGCCCAGATTGTCGCGGACATGACGAATCAGCTTGGCACTTCCCGCTGCGGGTGCCAGCAGCCCTTCCAGTGGCCCCTGAAAGTGGCGGTTGGCAAAGGCCAGTGGGCCGATCTGCAGGAAAAGCGGCCCGACATCCCCGATGCTTTCAACAAAGCAGCCCGGTTCAACCAGTGTCATGGATGGTTGTACATCCAGAATCACGCCAGCCCCCCGTGCCATTGCCCTGGCCGTATCCAGACAACGCCCCACAGGGCTGGAGTGCAGACCATGCAGGGGCCGCGGCAACTCGTTCCCCCACCGCTCGGCAAGCTCGACGCCTTCGGGTGTCAGCGGCAAATCATAGGACGGAATCCCGGTTCCAAGCTCACGGACCGAATGCCGGGTCAACAAGGCTATCGGCCTGTCCATGGGCAACAGGGCTACTGCTGAACGCTGTGATGGATGCAGATCTGCCATCCCGCTCCCCGGAAATATGTCTGTAAATTAGCAGTTTACCACGAGTCCCCCGTCTTGCTGCGCCAACAGGACTGGCACGAGCTGGCGCCAGAAATATCCTGTCCAACCTGAAAGTTACAATTTTTGTATAATACAAATATTGACCTATAGCCCGCAGCAGCTAATATCACGTCATCGCCTTGTATAGTACAAACAGCCCTCGGAAACGGTATAAAGGAAAGAAAATGCGTATTGCCATCGTAGGGTCAGGAATTGCCGGGCTGAGCGCCGCCTGGCTGCTGGCAGGCCAACATGATGTTGTCCTGTACGAAGCCAATGACTACGCCGGCGGACACAGCAATACGATAGACGTGTCGCTGGATGGGATAAGCCATCCAGTCGATACCGGCTTTCTGGTGCACAACGACCGCACCTATCCAAACCTGATAAAGCTGCTCCCCATGCTGGGTGTTGAAACCCCCGCCAGTGAAATGACCTTCAGCGTTAGCTTGCCAGGCGTCAATCTGGAATGGGCGGGCGCGGACCTGACCACCCTCTTCGCACAGCCGTTGAATCTGGTAAGGCCGGCCTTCTGGCGTATGGTGATGGATATCCTGCGGTTTAACCGTGAATCCGGACAGCTTCTGGATCAGGCCCGGACAACAGGCGTCACACTGGGGCAACTGCTGAACAACGGGCACTACAGCAAGGAGTTCCGCGACTGGTACCTCTACCCCATGGGGGCTGCCATCTGGTCAAGTCCGCTGAAAAGCATGGATGACTTCCCTGCCGAAACATTCCTGCAGTTCTGTCTGAACCACGGGTTGCTTCAGGTGCTTGATCGTCCCCAGTGGAAGACCATCAAAAATGGATCACGCGAATATGTAAATGCAATGCTGCGAGCATTGCCGGATATCCGGTTGTCCACGCCGGTACTGGGTGTCAGGCGTACCGCAAGCGGAGTTGTCATTACGACAGCAAAGAATACCGAGCATTTTGATCAGGTCATCATGGCGTGCCACACGGACCAGTCGCTTGCCATCCTGCAGGATGCACATCCCGCTGAGCGTGAGGTCCTGGAGGCAATCCGCTATCAGCCTAATGTCGCCTGGCTGCACACGGACACTCGCCTGATGCCAAAACGTCGCCACACCTGGTCAGCCTGGAACTACTACAGCAAAGGCACGCCAGATGCTGCCAGTCCCGTCGCCGTGACATACTGGGTCAGCAAACTGCAGGGCTTGCCATTCAAAACCGATGTGTTTGTCACACTGAATCCACCAGAAGATCCGCAGTCTGACAAGGTATTGCGCAGACTTGACTATGCACACCCATTGCTGGATCAGGCCGCATACAAGGCCCAACAGAAACTGCCAGGCATACAAGGCATGGACAGGGTCTTCTTTTGTGGTGCGTGGGCCGGTTACGGCTTCCATGAGGACGGACTCAAGTCTGGCATTGCGGTTGCCCGACTGCTGGGCGCAACCATTCCGTGGGAGAACGCCACATGAAAAAGGAGTGGCTTTTTCATGGAACAGTGGCACATACACGCCTCTGGCCGCGCAGGCATGCCTTTCGCTACCCCGCGATTTTCATCTGTTTTCCACTGTCTGGAAAAAAGGAGATGGCAAGCAGGCTTTTCAGCCTTGACCGGCTAAACCTGTTCAGTTTCAACGAAAAAGATCACGGCAATGGTAAAAATACGGCTGAATGGATCGCTGAAACATTGGCCCGGGAAGGCGTCACTAATGCCGATGGTGAAGTGTGGTTAATGACCATGCCAAGGATTCTCGGGTTTGTTTTCAATCCGGTCAGCTTCTGGTGGTGTCACGACCGTGATGGCCAGCTCCGCGCAGTTCTGTGCGAGGTCAGGAATACCTTTGGTGAGCGGCACTGTTATTTGCTGACAGCACCCGAAAATAGCGTAATTGGTACATCAACCCTTCTTCAATCCAGAAAGGTTTTTCATGTATCACCATTCCTTGAAGTCAAAGGACATTACCATTTCAGGTTTTCTGTAACCTCCGGGCGCCGCACCGTTGCCATTGACTATTTTGAGGAAGAAACCGAGGTTCTCAAGACCGTTGTCACCGGGCAGGCCTCCACCCTCAGTGATATGAGACTTCTGAAAACCTTTTTCTCCTTCGGATTTGCCACCCTGATGGTTGTCCTGCGAATCAACTGGCAGGCACTGAAGCTTTTTCTTAAAGGCATATCCTTTTATCAAAAGCCCTCTCCCCCCTCCCAGGAGATATCCAGATGAACTCCACAACAATAAGCTCGACGCAGACCCTTGCAAAAACCCCTGCCATTGTGCGGACGTTCCTTGGTTTGCTGGAAAAAATACGGGTAGGTCAGCTTGAGCTCACAAGCCCTGACGGCAACACAATGCTTTTCAAGGGAGAAAGCACAGGGCCACATGCCAGCATTCAGATCAGGGACTGGAGTGCCATTGGCAGCATTCTCAAAAGCGGCGATATTGGCCTTGCCGAGGCGTATCGCGACCAGAAAATAGACACACCAGACCTCCTTTCGCTGCTGCTTCTTGGCCTTGAAAACCAGGACATCCTTGAAAAAGCCCTGCATGGAAACTTCTGGGGAACTGTTTTTTACCGGCTTCGTCACCTGATGAACCGTAATACACGAAGTGGCAGCAAAAAGAATATTCATGCGCATTACGACATCGGCAATGATTTCTATCGCCTGTGGCTTGACCCATCAATGACCTACTCGTCCGCATTGTTCAGTAGCGGGCAGGAATCGCTTGAAGAGGCTCAATACGAAAAATATGAGCGACTCCTTGACATGCTGGACATCAGGCGTGGCGATCATCTTCTGGAGATTGGCTGTGGGTGGGGAGCACTGGCTGAACACGCCGCCAGGACACGTGGTTGTTATGTCACCGGAATCTCACTGTCAAAGGAGCAGCTGGAGTGGGCTCGCAAGCGAGTGATCGGCACTCCAGCCGAAGGAAAAACCCATTTCCAGTTTCTCGATTACCGGGATCTGATCGGAAAGTATGATGCCATTGTTTCTATCGAGATGTTCGAAGCAGTAGGCCAGTCTTACTGGCCATCCTATTTCCGGAAGGTATCAGAGTCTCTTCGCCCCGGCGGACGTGCTGCCATCCAGACAATAACCATCGACAACAACCGGTTTGATGACTATCAGCGAGGAACCGACTTTATTCAGCAGTACATTTTTCCGGGAGGCATGCTCCCGTCACCAGACCGGTTTGAGTCCGAGGTGAAAAATGCCGGCCTGAATGTGAATGATTTCCACGGCTTTGGCCTTGATTATGCAAAAACACTTCGACTGTGGCGCGAAAGTTTTGAAAGTGTCGTCAATGATGTTCGCGCACAGGGTTTTGATGAGGCATTCATCCGCCTCTGGCGGTTTTACTTCTGCTATTGCGAAGCAGGATTCCTGACGAAACGTACTGACGTATACCAGGCACTGGTATCAAAGTGAGGCTAACCATGCGTATTCTTGTTGGTATCATTATTGCCCTCATGCTGACCGCCTGTAGTGCCCGCATCGAGGAATACCGGGCAATGCAGCCCACACTGGACCTCCGTGACTATTTCAATGGAAAGATCACGGCATGGGGACAGTTTCAGGACAGGTCGGGCAAGGTTGTCAAACGCTTTACCGTCGAAATGAACGGTTCGTGGCAAGGTGATGAAGGAAAGCTTGAGGAATACTTCACCTACGATGATGGCAGCAAGCAGACCAGAATCTGGTATCTGACCAGACTGCCTGATGGCCGCTATACCGGTCGCGCTGACGATGTAATAGGGAAAGCCAACGGCATTGCGGCAGGCCCAGCCCTCAAGTGGGAGTACACGCTGGCATTGCCGATCGATGGTAAAACCTACCATGTCCAGTTCAATGACTGGATGTACCTGCATGACAACCAGACCCTCATCAATCAGGCTGTAATGTCAAAATTCGGTATCCGGCTGGGTAACGTCACCCTGTTGTTCCGCAAGGAGGCAGCATGAGCCTGAATCCCCTTGTTACTGACTGGCAGAAACAGCGTGTCTGGGTGGTAGGTGCGAGCAGCGGAATTGGCCACGCACTTGCCCAATTGCTTTTACAGAATGGCGCCATGGTTGCAACCAGTGCGCGCAAGACCGGTTCTCTGGATGAGCTGGCGTCACTGTATACTGAGCAATCACTGGTACTGGCACTGGATGTAACCAGCGAAGCGGAATGGCAATCCGCTTACCAGACTATTGCCGCGCACTGGCAGGGCCTGGACCATCTCATCTTCTGTGCAGCCGACTATCAGCCCATGCGCGCCTGGGAGCTTGATACCGGAAAGGCCGCAAACATGGTGAATACCAACCTGATGGGCATCATCTATGGTGTGGCAGCCGTATTGCCAGACATGCTCAAGCGCAAGCAGGGTGGAATCAGCATGATTGCCAGTGTCGCCGGATATATGGGGCTGCCAAAATCACTCATTTATGGCCCCACCAAAGCGGCCATGATCAATTTTGCAGAAGCGCTTTATCTTGACCTGCATGACAAGGGTATTGGTATCAGCGTGATCAACCCTGGCTTCGTCGACACGCCCCTGACCAAGACCAATGATTTTGCCATGCCGGCCCTGCTGACACCGGCGGAGGCTGCATCAGCCATCATGAAGGGGATTGAAGCAGGTGAGTTTGAAATCCACTTTCCAAAGCGCTTCACCCGGTGGCTACGCGTGATTCGCAGACTCCCCTATTCGATCCGGTTTCGTATCCTTGCCGAGGTTTCAAAAAAATCATGATGCCTTCATTACGCAGTCTTCTCGACTGGTACGAGACCCTTACCCCGGACAGTCTTGAAAAGATTGGCACCTATTACACCGAAGATGTCTATTTCAAGGACCCTTTCAACGAGACCCGATCCCGGGATGTCATCCTGACGATATTCAGGGACATGTTTGACACCCTGGATAACCCATCTTTTATCTTTGATGAAACAATTGCGGATACCAGAAAGGCATTCATCACCTGGCGATTCAGCTTTGAATGGCGAGGAAAACTCATGGTCATCAATGGAGGAAGCCATCTTCGCTTCGCCGAAGATGGTCGCGTGGAATATCACCGCGACTATTGGGATGCAGCAGAAGAGCTCTATGAAAAAATTCCGGTTATCGGCTGGATTCTCCGCCGGATAAAATCAAAGGCAAGGGCGTAAATCATGAATATTTCCTCTATCGCCAACTCAGGCAATGGCATTGCAGAAATGCCCGTCAGACTGCCCATCAATGCAGTTGAACGTGAAACCGGTGTTTCCAAGGAACTGCTTCGCATGTGGGAACGCCGCTATCACTTTCCAACCCCGGACCGGGATGACCAGGGTGATCGCATCTACTCACTGGATCAGGTGAACAAACTCCGCCTGCTCCGGCGACTGATTGATGCAGGATTCAGGCCGGGCAAGATCATCACCATGGCCGTGCCGGACCTTGAAAACCTGTTGCGTTCGCAAAATAAAACCCAGACCAGCATCTCGCCAGAAATCGAGAAAGAGCTGATTGAGGTCATGCAGAGCAAGGATCCTCACAGTATCCGTGAGTACCTTTCACACCAGATGATAAAGCTCGGTTTGCAAACGTTTATTATCGAGTTTCTTCAGCATGCCAACTTCATTATTGGTGAGGCCTGGATGCAAGGCATTATAGAGGTGCATGAAGAGCATCTCTATACCGAACAGGTTCAGTCGCTCATCCGCACAGCAATCACCAACCTGAGGGCCGCCACAGAGCCTCCTCATATCATGCTGACGACCGCACCGGAAGAAAGCCATACCCTTGGCATCCTGATGGTTGAGGCAATGATGCGTCTGGACAATGTGGATGCCATCTGTTTTGGTGCCCAGATGCCGGTCCGCGACATTGCCCAGGCTGCAAGCAAGCACAAAATGAACATTGTCGCACTTTCCTTCAGTGCATCTTATCCAACCAGCAAAGCCATCGAGTTTCTGGAAGAACTTCGTTTCCGCCTTCCCCTCAGTGTGGATATCTGGGCTGGTGGCAATTGCCTGCGTTCCACTCGCCGCAGCATTGAGGCAGTTGAGTTCTTTCACGACCTGGAAAGCATTCGAAAGGCAGTCACCATCTGGAGACGCACTCACGGAGCAGGCAAGTGAATACGGCAGCACGTCATCTGGTATGGCTCAGGGCAGATCTTCGTATCAGTGACAATACTGCACTGGCCGCTGCATGTGCCGATAAGGATGCTGCCGTTGCCTGTGTCTACGCCATCACTCCCGGGCAATGGCAACAGCATGATGTTGCAGGCATTCGGGTGGACTTTGAACTGCGGACCTTGCGCGCACTGGAAAAGTCACTGGATCACCTTTCCATTCCGCTGCTGATCATCCAGACCGATGACTTTTCAGGAATGCCAGACGCATTGTCCAGGCTCTGTGAAAAGCACCAGATAACTGCCGTACACTGCAATATCCAGTATGAAGTCAATGAGCTCGCGCGTGATGCAGCCGTCAAGCAGACCCTGGCCAGCACAGGTGTTACTTTTCACTCCCATCATGACCAGTGTGCAGTAACGCCAGGAACGGTATTGACCAATGACGGCCGCTTTTACTCTGTCTTTACGCCGTTCAAAAGGAACTGGCTGGCGCGTCTGGAGATTGGAGGGATACGATTGCTCCCTCCCCCCGCCATACGGCGTCACCGCTTTTCGGACAGTGACAAGATTCCTGCTGCCATCAAGGGATTTGATTCACATGTTACAAGTGACATCACTCTCTCATGGTGGCCCGCCGGAGAAGAGGCCGCACTGGAACGTCTCACCAGCTTTGTCGAGCACGGCCTGAAACGCTACGATGAACAGCGGGATTTTCCGGAACTCACCGATAATGATGGTGTCAGCCGTCTTTCTCCTTATCTTGCTGCAGGGTCAATTTCAGCGCGTCAATGCCTGAATGCTGCGTTCAATTACCGGCACCAGCACGGCTCTACCAAAGGTGTTGAGCAATGGATAAGCGAAATCGGTTGGCGTGACTTTTACAAGCATGTGATGGTGGGCTGGCCTCGCATCTGCAAGCACCGTCCGTTCAGGCTGGAGACCGCACACATTCCCTGGCGCCATGATGAAAATGACTTTCAACGCTGGTGCGACGGACAGACCGGTTTCCCGCTGGTCGATGCAGCCATGCGTCAGCTCCGGCAAACAGGCTGGATGCACAACCGCCTGCGCATGGTCGTTGCCATGTTCCTGACAAAGGACCTGTTCATCGACTGGCGCTGGGGCGAGAAATTCTTCATGCAACACCTGATTGATGGCGACCTGTCAGCCAATAATGGTGGCTGGCAATGGTCCGCCTCAACCGGCAATGATGCAGCCCCTTACTTCCGTATTTTCAATCCGGTACTGCAAAGCGAACGCTTTGATCCCAAGGGTAACTTCATTCGCACCTATGTGCCTGAACTTCGTGACATCCGGGACAAGTCGATTCACCAGCCCAAGCCATCCCTCTTTTCTTCGTGTCCCGACTATCCCGAGCCGATGGTAGACCGGCGCATGGTAAAGGATCGCGTGCTCTCCCACTTCAGGAACCTGCCGTCAGCCGCTCCTTGAGCACTGAATAGCAGCCATAAAAAAACCGCCTGAAACTGGCGGTTTTTTTATGCATCTGGCAGGTTTTATTCTGAGTAAAGCTCACGGAACAATGCCGTATACTCTTCCGTCAGCTTGTGCTTTGGTGACAAATGCACCAGCGGCAATGATTTTTCATGCGACTCTTTCATGATGACAGACGACGAAAGGTGCGACTGGAAAATAGGCAGGCCTTCCGAGCGAAGCTCCTCTACCAGCTTGACAGGCAGAGTGGCACGCGGCTGAAACTGGTTGACGATAATCCCCTCCACTTCCAGATCATCATTATGATCTGCCTTGGCCTCACCCACATTTTCCAGCAAGGTATAGAGCGCCCGCCGGGAGAAGGCATCACAGTCAAAGGGAATCAGGCAACGCTGGGCAGCAATCAGGGCCGAAAGCGTATAGAAGTTGAAGGCTGGCGGCGTATCAATATAGATGGCGTCGTAGGTATTGCTCAGTTCCTTCAATGCCGAGGCCAGCTTGAATATCTTGTGCTTGCTCTCCAGCATATGCTCGATTTCACCGAGCTCCGGATTGGAGGGAATCACGTGCAGATTATCAAAAGGCGTCCTGTGCACGTACTCGGAAAGCGGCTTTTCCTTGAGCTTGAACTGGAGTATCTGGGCAAAAAACTGGCCGATATTCGGCGTAAGCTCGGGTTTGTCGCGGGAGAACTCGGCTGCCTCACCCAGCAGGTACTGAGTCGCATTGCACTGGGGATCAAGATCCACGACCAGCGTCTTCAGTCCCTGACTGGCACTGATGGCGGCCAGATTCACGGTGATGCTGGATTTGCCCACCCCACCCTTCTGATTGAAGACGACACGACGCATCCGGTAACTCCCTTGTTGACACCCTGCACTGGTCGCGGATTGTAACGACAAGCACTGACGGCGTGAACGATTATTCGCCACCATCCAGAACAAGGCGTCCGGAACGAGGCATCCAGAACAGGGGCTTAGTGAAAAAACCAGTAAGCCACGACGATGGCCACGATCACCGCCACCAGATCGGCAAACAGTCCACACGCCAGCGCATGACGCTCCTTGCGGATGCCCACCGAGCCGAAGTAAACCGCCAGCACATACAACGTGGTTTCCGATGACCCCTGGATAATGGCTGCCACACGCGCAGGAAAGGAATCCACCCCGTACGTCTGGATGGTCTCGATCATCATCGCGCGGGCCCCGGAACCCGACAGCGACTTCATGATGGCCGTCGGCAAGGCCGGTACAAAATCCGTATTGGCCCCCATCCAGGCAACCAAGGTAGCCACACCATTGAGCACGACATCCATGGCGCCACTGGCACGGAAGACCGCCACCGCAACCAGCATCGCCACCAGGAAGGGGATCAAGCCGATGGCAACCTCAAAGCCCTGCTTGGCCCCTGTGATGAAGGCGTCATAGACATCAATGCCCTTGCGCCAGCCCGCCAGCAGAAACACCACGATGATTGTCAGCAACAGCAGGTTGCCGACAAAGGCAGACCTCACGCCCAGCAACTCCGGCGGAGCACTGATGACCGATGCCACCACCAGGCCCATCAGGGCCGCCAGTCCGGCTGCATAGGCCATTACCACTCGATCCAGCAACTTCAGCTTCTGGATCCAGGCCACCATCAGCAAGCCCGCCACCGTGCCTACGGTCGTGGTAATGAGAATCGGGATGAACACACTGGCAGGATTGGCTGCCCCAAACTGGGCACGGTAGAGGAATACCGTCACGGGAATGAGCGTCACTGACGCCGTGTTCAGCACCAGAAACAGAATCTGGGCATTGGTGGCCGTATCAGGCGTCGGATTCAGGGTTTGCAAATCCTTCATCGCCTTGAGCCCCAGCGGGGTCGCCGCGTTATCCAGCCCCAGCATGTTGGCGGCCAGATTCATGGTGACCGAACCAGTAGCAGGATGGCCTGCAGGAACCTCCGGCATCAGGCGACGAAACAAGGGGGCCAGCATCCAGGCCATCTTTTCGATCAGACCGGCCTTCTCGGCAATCTGGAAAAGCCCCAGCCAGAAGCACAGCAAACCGGTCAGGCCAAGAGCAATCTCGACCGAGGTCTTTGCCGCCTTGAAGCTGGCATCCACGGCCCCCGCCACCACTTCCGGCTGCCCTCCGATCGTCGCCTGATAGAGACAGGCCAGAAAGGCGATCAGAAAGAATCCCAGCCAGATACGGTTCAGCATGTGCCATCCCTGCAATGAGCACTCACACAATGAGTCTCAAATGATCATGAAACCAAGGCAAAGCCCCGAAGTCGCCAAGTGAAACGGAATACGGACGACGGCTCAAGGGGCAATCCCCGGACTGGCTGTTTTTCATACATGCTCAGGTAAATTCGAGAATAAAAGCTATCCACATTTTCTGTGGATAAGTTTGTGTACAGAGTTGGCCGGCACGCTGCCAAGTCGCGCCAGTTGTGGCTCTGCAACACTTTGGCGATTTTTTCGTCATGAAAACAAAAGCCAATAAAATCAGTAGCTTAATTTTTATACACCGGATTTTTACGGGATTTTGCCAGGCCTGTCACTTCATTGACATGATCAAAACCAAACTTGTCCGACAAAGTGTATAACCTCAAGACAAAACACACTTGTAGTGAATACCTGCACAAACTTAAAGTAAGTTCTTAAGTCTACCTGTGAAACCCCTTTAACTTCGTTTTCAACAAAAAGTGACTGATCATTCGTCACACAGAAGGCTGACAGACAATCCCCTTCTGCCCTCCCCCTCATGGCCAGCCCCCCAGGCAGCAGCCAACGCCCAGCCACTACCTGCATCAGGCCCCGCCATGATCATAATAATGATCGTCGTCGCCTGAGTGGTCTGACCATGCCCGGTCATGCACCGGGTTAGAGTTTTTGCTCTAGCCCGTCAATCCCCTTTGTTCTGTCTGGTCAATACACAACGCACTGGTGCGTCTACTGTCGACTCATGCATTTGCCCCCAGGAGACACCGCATGACAGCCGCCGCCAAACTCGACACGCCAAAGCCCCTCAAGCAGCCTCCCTATGACGATGGTGGCTTGCCCCTGATCGGCTACACCCTGCATTTCATGCATGACACACTGGACCTGGCCTTCAAGCTGCAACGCCGCAACGGCAATGTTTACCGCTCACGCCAGTTCCTGGATACCGTATCCCTGATGGGGCCTGATGCGGCCCAGTTTGTCCTGCAGGACCGTGAAGACCGCTTCTCCTCCGCCGAGGGCTGGGCCTTTTTTGTCGGCAAGCTGTTTGAAGGCGCCATCATGGCGATGGATGATCCGCAGCATCGGATTGAGCGCCGCATCATGCAGCAGGCTTTCAAAAAGCCGGCCCTGAGCAGCTACGTCGACAAAATGGCTCCCTACATGGTCGAGCGCCTGTCCCGCTGGCAGCCCTCGCGCAAGTTCATGGTCTTCCAGAACATCAAGAAGCTGACCCTCGATCTGGCCGCACCGGTGTTCATGGGTATCGAGCTGGGCCCCGAAGCCGACAAACTGAATGATGCCTTCCTGCACATGGCAGAAGCCTCGCTCGGCTTTGTGCGCTACCCCGTCCCCGGCACCAAGATGCACAAAGGCATGAAGGGGCGCGAATACATGATCAAGGTCCTGCGCGACATGATCCCGCAGAAGCGCGCCGTAGAAACCCCCGACCTGTTCAGCCAGATGTGCCATGCCAAGAGTGACAGCGGCGAAGCATTCACCGATGACCAGGTCATCAACCACATGATCTTCATGATGCTGGCCGCCCACGACACCACCACCAGCACCCTGACCACCATGATCTATGCCCTCGGCAAGAACACCGAATGGCAGGATCGCCTGCGGGCCCACAGCCAGGCACTGGCCGCCGAAGGCTTGTCCAGCCTGCGCTATGACGATCTCGACAAGGTTGACGAGATCAGCTGGTGCATGAAGGAAGCCCTGCGCATGTATCCGCCACTGGCAGCCATTCCCCGCATGTGCAAGAAGGATGGTGAGTTTGAAGGCTACAAGATCAAGGCCGGACAGCTCGTCAACATCTATCCGATCCACACCCACTACATGGGTGAGTACTGGAAGAACCCCTTCATGTTTGACCCGCTGCGCTTCAGCCCGGAACGCAACGAGCACAAGCAGCACATGTTCCAGTGGATTCCCTTTGGTGGCGG
>JACCDZ010293501.1_pt1 | contig 16708 bp, 13 predicted proteins | sample 7449551 | NCBI WGS metagenome assembly JACCDZ01 (sample SAMN15323452, study PRJNA562643) | freshwater metagenome | isolation source: river surface water | place: USA:Blue River Watershed | collected 2017-08-18 | reverse complement strand
GCGTCTGCGTGGTGAGACGGACTCGCCTGCGCCTCCCCGAAAGCTGCGCGCTACTGGCGGATCCTCGTTGTGGAGACTCAGTGGCCATTTACAGGTTTCAGGAGCTTGAAGCAGGTTCAGCTCAGGACAACTGCGGGCGGCGCCAACGTCGCGACTACGGGAGCCTCGTGGTCTTGTTCTAACGTGGCTACTGGCGCAGCCGCTAATCTCGTGGGCGGTACGACTGTTCGGTCCGCGGACGTCGGTAACGGTATCTGGTGGGTAACTTACGACTTCGGTTCCGACACGGTCGTCCGAGAAGCTGTTCTTACTGCGGGTGAATCCGATGAAGCACCCGGGGCGTTTCTGGTTCAGTGGTCACACGACGCGAAAACCTGGACGACCATGGCTTCCTATAGCGCGGGTGGCTACTTTGCAGCGGACAACGCCTCTGCGACCTTTACATGGGACTCGGGAGCCGGGTTCACGAGCCCTCAGCATGTCTCAGGGACGGTAGCTCGCCGCCGCGGGCACTCTTTCTGGCCTGACGCGGCAGATACCTCTGCGCCGTTCACCGACGCGCTTAGCCGCACGTCGGAATGGTGCGACGACATCTGGTGCTGGCAGGGGCCCGGCTACGATGCTGCTAGAAGGACCTACGTCTCAATGATGTCCGGCTACGATCTCAACTCCTCGGATGAGATCATCGTCTGCGGCGCATCAACGGGCGTTAACTTGTCGGTGAAAGAATCCGACTGGTTCAATGGCCAGGAGGGCGCAAAGACGGACAACATCAACCCGAGCCTAATCTTTGGCTCAGGAACTTGCACTTACTGGTTCTACGTCAACTCTCACCGCGTCGTCGTCGTCGTGAAAACGGGTGTGGACGACTACTCCTCAATTTATGCGGGCTTCCTGGCAGCTTTTGCTCAGCCGGACGACTACCCGTTCCCAATCTACGTTGGAGCCATGACTGACCGCTGGACTTCGGCGTCGTCCTCGGACACGAACTCGGGTTACCGAGACATGCACGATCCTGGTTGGCTCGGCGCGGCGTTCAGGGACTGGAACGGGAACTGGGTCAACGTCAACAACCATAACCGCGATTCCATCTCAGATGACAACTGGACTTCAACTTCAAGCGCTTGGATCTGGCCGCTCCACGTTGGTGTTGCTGACAGGGCGGCATGGCCTTTCAGTGTCGTCGGCGACCACGCAGGCAGTGCTGCTCACTACCTGTCGAGGGTAGATCCGACTGAGCAGGGCGACCTACCAGTCATACCGTGCATACTCCAGCATGATCCCTACGGTAACATCGGGGCGCTTGATGGCGTTTTTGTCGTCCCAGGAGGGGGCGTGCTTGCTCCAGAAGCAACTTTCTCAATCAGTGGGACCACTTACCGCGTCTTTAGCACGCGAGACAAAGCCGCAGGTAATAACTACTACGCCATCAGGGAGGACTGACCTTTGGCTTACTCAACAGGCTCGGGAACTTACACGGATCTGATGGCGGCAGTTCTCGCGCACGCCGTTGCGGACGGCTGGGTTGAAGCAGGCGGCGTGGGGACTGGCTGGCCTATCTCAAAAGGCAACGTCCGCGGAATCAACTGGACGACAACAACCGCAACCGAAGCTGACTACACGCTGAATGGCGACGGGTTGTCCAAGACCCAGCGCTACATGAAGCTCGGACTTGGCTCGACGCCCGCAGGTGCTACAGCTAACGCTGCGAGTGGCCCTGCGTGCCCGAACTTCGCTTATACGATCACGCAGTGGTGGATCTTTTCTGATACCTCGCTCAACAACCACATCCATGTGGTGTTCAGATTCTCGAACGGCGCAAGCTCCGACGTGTACTCGCACTTCTCATTTGGTGAAATTGATAAAGGTGGGCTCACTTATGGCTCGGTGGCTTACGTCACTTGCTCGGATCGGCGAGGTTACGCCCTAGACCTCGGGGGCGGCGCGACTTCTCCGGATTCAAACTCTGGCGGATCGTGGAACACCTTGAACAGGGCGGGGAACTCTTTTGCGGGTCAGGTGGGGGAGGTTGACGACGGCACAGCAGCTCTCGACTGGATGGTTCACAGCACGTCTGCTCCGCTACCGAATGGGACGGGTGGTTGGCCGGCGTGGGACACGATCATCCGGGCGGGTGCTAACGCGTGGGCTTTCTGCTCGCCGCGAGTAGGCAGTGATTACTACCTGCCCAACTTCAACCCGGATCTCGCACTCACGCTGTGTTCTAACGCGTGGGCTTTCCAGGCGCAGAACTTCTCGGGGCAGATCTCACTGACGCCCATCCCATTCATCGCCATCAATGGAAGCGCGGGCACCTCAAGGATGCGCTGGCTAGGGGTCTTCCCTAACGTGCGGCTGTGCTCTCTCAGCAATGTGAATGCTGAGGATGAGTTCACCTTCGGGGGCGACACCTGGAAGGTTTTCCCCCTTCTAAGGAAAACCGTTACCGCAGACTTGAACGTCAGCAGAAAGGTGACGTCCGGGCTCGCTGGTATCGCGTTCAAGAAGGTGCCGTAATGGCTCACAGCCTTTTTGACTTTCAGGGCGTAGCTCGAGTAAGCCTCAGCAGTACTGACCACGCGTGGATTGCTTATTTGAATGGTAAGGGTGCTTGGCCGGCTCCTTCCTATGCAAATAATCCCACCATCGAAGCACCTGACTTTCTTCCAGCTATTCTCAAGTCTGGCACTTTCTCAGGAGTTGCTAGCCACGCGTCTGCTTTCTCTGGGTCTGGTGCAATCCAGAAGTCGCAGTCACTCGACTACCACTTCAGGATCTGGGTTGTCCCGTCTATCCTGAATCTGAGCAACCCGGCCATTGGCTCAGACATTCCTTTCAGGTTGTGGAATACGTTCCCGACTTCACAGTCGCTTTCATCTATCCTCGTGAGCGGGTCGTCGGTGCTAGGCTTCGACCTCAATCCAGGCGACTCGATTCTTGACTTTCAGTACCGGGAAGTCAATTTGACAATCGGTGAGGGAGAAGCACAAGTAGATGCTGATGTAAGTTTTGTCTTCCCAGGCGGTACTGGGCTGCTGCATGTCCTTGCTCTGGTAGCTGAGACCTTCCCGCTCATACCGGAAGTTCCCGTGACTGAGCGCTGGGACTTCACTACTAACGTCCTGACAAATTATAAGGGCGTAGAAACCCGCATTGCGTTGATGCCCAACCCCCGCATTTCCCTCGAGTTCTCGGTCAAGGTTGTAGACTTTGCAGAGCGTCGAGCTCTCTACGATCTGACCGCATCGAATATCAAAGTGCCGTCTCTGGTACCGCTGTTTCAGTACGCGGCGCCAATCACAGCTCAGAGTGCAACCGGGACGTCGAGGTTCTACTTCGATCCAGCCTTGAGCAACCTGCGAGTTGGTACCTACGTTGTGATCCTGAATAGGTCAACGCGGCAGACAGTGCTGGGAACTGTGACTATGCTGCATCCAGACGGTTGCACGCTGAACAGTACAACAAGCGTTGACGTTGACCCAGGACTCTGGTTCCTTATGCCTGCGATCTCCTGCATTGTTAGCGACGATACTGGCCTGGACTTCGGAACTCAGGCAGGCACGTTCTCCCTCAAAGCTGAGACTCTGGGCGACTTTGAACTTGAAAGGCCAGGCGCAGTTGCGACGGTTGACCAGTTCGATAGTCTTCCGGTAATTGACAGAGTGTTCCTTATCACCCAACCTGAGAAGTTCGCTTACCGTAGAGAAGTGCTCGACGGCGGTGTGGGGATCCAAGAACTCAGGTCGCGCGATGATTCTTTTGTGGTTCGGAAATCGTTCAAGTTCCCGGTGTCGAGACTCGATGACTCCTTTGACTACTGGAGGGCATTTTTCAAGCAGGTAAACGGCGGGCAGAAGCCCTTCCTGGTTTCAACTCAACTCCCCGACCTTACTCTGACGACGGCTCCCGCTCAGGGTAGTTCGCAGCTCCGTATCAACGAAAAGTACTACGAGACGAAGTTGTATACCAACGATGCGTTTAAACGCATTAGGCTAGAGTATGAATCTGGGCTGCACTCCTACCATGTGGTCACGCTGTCAAGTACAGATGCTTTGGGTCAGACAACCCTGAGCATTTCTCCTGCAATGCCTGATGATGTAGACCATGCCGTCGTGACCCGCATCTCGTTCTTGCACAAGATGGTGGCTTCTGATACTGTCACGCTCGAGCACTACAACGACTTCTCTTACCTTAAGTTCAGCGCACGGAGCACCAACAACTAATGAGCTTCGAGGTAGTAGAAAAAAGTCCCTATGATGCAGAGCCGATAGAGCTCTTTAAGTTCGTGGGCACCATCAACACCTACAAATTGACGACCTACTCTCAGGAGGTAACGTCGGGTGGAGATGTCTACAAGCCGCTTGCGGGGCTGAAGCGCACCGTCCTTAAGGTTGGGACTCAGGAAGACGAGAGCGCCAACATTGATATCTCGATGCCCTTCGACCACCCGTTAATCGCGGAGTATGCGTATCAGACGGCCCCACCAACGCTTGAGTTTGAGCTGCGCAGGTGCCATCGAAGCAATCCGAATGACTCGATTCTCATGTGGAAGGGAAAGGTTCTTTCCTTCTCGGTAGAAGGCCGCATCGCAAAGATGCGAGTACCTTCAATCTTTTCTTTCGTATTGTCTGGCGTGACGCCTGCACCTCGGTACCAGGCGCCCTGTAACCATATTCTCTACGACTCGCACTGCCAAGTCGATCCTGCAAGCTACCAGCATGTCACCACCGTGACGAACATTGCTGGAAATTCTATCCAGGTGGCTTCTTTCCCGTGGAGCTCTGGAGCCGCTAGTGCGGGTGAACTCAGGCTACCGTCAAAAGGAGAATCCCGCTTGATTCTCGGTAACGTAGGGACTACAATCGCGATCTCCTATCCTTTCGCATCGCTCGAAGTCGGTGACAGTGTTACCATCTTTCAGGGGTGCGACCACTCTTTTGACACCTGCAAAGCCAAGTTCTCTAACGGTGTAAACTTCGGCGGATGTCCGCTGGTCCCTGGAAAAAACCCCTTCACGAGCAAGCCATGATCTGGTTCACCATCGCACTTTTCTTCGTCTCGTTCCTGGTAACGGCACTGCTGGCGCCTAAGCCTGAAGTCGAGAACGCACGGGCCGGTTCTCTTGACGACGTGCAGTTTCCACAAGCCACCGAGGACGCGCCGGTACCTCTTGTCCTTGGAAAAGTCCGTTGCAATGGGCCGAACACTTTGTGGTATGGCGACTTTCTTGCTGAGCCCATAAAAGAGAAGATCAAAACCGGCCTCTTCTCTTCAACGAAGGTCGTAGTTGGCCACAAGTACTACCTCGGGCTTGACCTAGGTCTCTGCCTCGGTCCGGGCGTCGCTCTGCGCGAGATCTTCATCGACGAGGAATCCGTGTGGACTGGCTCGACGTCTACCTCTGTGGCTACGACGGGAACCATCTCGGCTGCCGAGCTGTTTGGGGGCTATAAAGCCGGGGGCGGCTGGGTCGGGAGCTTCACATTCTACCCGGGAAGTTTTACTCAGCCGGTAAACGCATACCTTGAAGGTGTGATCGGTGCCGGTCTTGTCCCTGGCTACCGCGGCATGGCTCGCCTGGTCCTTGAGCATAACTACATCGGCGAGTCGAACTCGCTAAGGAAGATGGGCTTTGTTGTGGAGCGCTACACCAACGCGCTTGGGCTTCCCGACTCGGGGCGGGTTGGGGACGACATGAATGCCATGGAAGCGCTGTACCAGGTGCTGACCGACTCATGGTCGGGGCTGGGTGTGCCTTCGTCGCTGGTTGACAACGCTTCGCTCTACGACGCAGGGGTTATCCTGCATGGAGAAGGCAACGGCTGTTCTGTACTTGTTACCTCGGCAAGCGACGGAAAGGCTGTTATCAAAGAAATCTTGCGTCAAGTCGACGCAATCATGTTCCAGGATCCCGAGTCCGGCAAGCTCAAGATCAAGTTGATCCGGCAGGACTACGACACGGCAGATCTTCCTCACTTCGATGAAAACGACATCCTGGCAGTTCGCTCGTTCACCAAGACGGCTTGGGAGGACGTTATCGCTCAGGTGAAAGTGTCTTTCCCGCAGCGAGATAAAGAATCTTCGGCGGTTGCGATTTCTCAGGACATGGCAACCGCCGCTATGATCGGTCGTCTCAAGACGACTACAATGTCATTCCCTTTCTGCTACTCGCCCACGCTTGCAGCTAACATTGCATCCCGAGAGCGCGCGCAGCAGTCAGTACCGCTGTTCAGGATGACCCTCGAACTCAACCGCAACGCTTATACGCTCAGGCCAGGTGACGTGTTCACTATGTCCTGGCCTGAGTATGGCTTGGTTAACCTTGTCATGCGGGTCCAGAAGCACGATATGGGCGAGCTCCTCAACAACAAGATTGTGATCGACGCAATCCAGGACTCCTTTGCGGTTGGAACCACGGTGTTCTCTGCTCCTACAGGTTCCGCTTGGGTTCCGCCTGTTTCAGGCCCTGCCAGTATCTTCCTGAGTGAGATAGTCGACCTTCCTCGCTTCTGGGGTCGCCAGCTTGACTACCCGGTTCAAGACGGTCAAGGCTCTGTAATACCTTTCGCTCTTAGACCTCAAGTGCAGTCTACGGGCTTCAGTGTCCAGATGGGTGGCGTGTCGGGAGATCTGGACGTTTTTGATGTCCAGTTCGCTGACTACCCTGCTACTGGTACTCTACTTGCGAGCTACCCTCAGACAGCGGGGGTTGCTACGGGTTCTGATGCTACGGGCTTCACTCTCGCGAACGTGGTCGGCACCTTCTCTGCAGGAACTGACTCAACTATCAAGGGAGGGTTGTCGGGACTCATCTATGTTGATGGCGAGTGGATGGGCTTCAGCGGAGCTACCGTCAACGTAGACCTAACTGTAACCCTGTCAGGTGTGAAGCGCGGGCTTCTTGGAACGCAAGTAAAAGCGCACAGCGCAGGAGCGCGTGTCTGGCAGTTCGACGTTGAACTGCTAGGGACAGGTGTTATTGGTTCCGAAGTAACTGAGACTGGAACTGTCTACTACAAGCTCCTCGACGTCGCCGCTGGTATCGTGAAAGACCCGGGTTCAGTCGCTCAGAGCTCGAAAGTCATGCAAGACGTCGCGGACCGTCCTCTGCGTCCCAGAAATATCCAGGTTGACGCTACGCGGACGGGTATTGTGATCTCGGACACGTCGAACCACTCCGTGACTTGGTCGGCATCGAATAGGAACAGTGCGGTAATCCCTTACGAAACTGACGCTGCCGAGGTTCCTGATCAGACTGAAACTTACGACGTTGACGTCTACGTTGATGGCGTCAAAAATACCACGCTCTCGGCGGCCGGTGTCACGTCGCCCTTCTCCATGCCGACTTCTGCGACGGTCATCAACAGTGCGAACTGTGAACTTCGCATCAAGTCTAGAAGGACTGTGGGTGATCTCAAGTCGTCGGTCTACTACGCTTGGCTCCCTTTCCAGCTGTCGCAGATTTTTACTATCGGCGACCTTCGCTATTATGATACCTTCTCAGGTATCAGCGCTGCAAACTTGAAAGGCGTCTATGCGCTCAAGAGGCGCGTATCCACTTACACCGGGCCGCTTGTCCGCGTCCGTGATACCGTGGGGGGCGCTGAGCAAGATGTCGGTCAGGACGCTAATGGCAACCTCGCGTCTTTTACCGTCTCAGGGGAGGCGCGTGTCGTCACCTGGTATGATCAGTCCGGGAACGGTATGAACCTGACTCAGGCAACTGCTGCGAACCAGCCTAGGTTGAGGACCGCTGTCACGCCAGCTAGGCGCGCGCGGATTGAGTTTGGCTCGTCTGCAGGAGGTGGTTCGCACGTCCTGCGGTCGCCGAACTTCTCAACAGCGTCTCCTAACGCGCTTGCAGTCACAAGGCCGACGTGGTTTGGTTCAGCTGAATGGGTTGCGGATACTGCTTACCAGTACGCGTTCAACGTCCCTCAGATTGCTGGTTCTTCGCCTGCTCCCTATTACCGGTTCGGCATCTTGCATGAACCAGACGAAGGATTTGAGCATCGCCTGAATGGCAACATCTACACCTATGCCGGGACCTACGCTTCAAACGTGCTTGGTTTCCATCCGTGGATGCTCGACGCGAAGTCTCAGACTAACGTCAGGACTTACTACGACCGTATGGACGCGGTCGCCGGCGATCATGCTGAAACTGCGGCTATCACATACCCGAGTACGACCAACTTCTCTATCGGTTCTCGTGGCGACATTGGAGAGGTCTGGCACGGCTCAACGTCTGAAGTGATCATCATGGACAACCCGACCACTTCTCAGTCGAGGGATGCAATCGCGCGGCAGATTTACTTCTGGAATGACAACGTAACGCTCCTTTGCTCCTTCGACGGAGCAGATGCCGCAACAGCATCAATCGACAAGTCTAAGACGGCTCACGTTCTGACGTTCAACGGTAACGCGCAGCTTGACACCGCTCAGAAGAAATGGGGATCTGCTTCTCTCCTTCTTGATGGGACTGGTGACTACGTTAGCGCCCCTAACAGTTCCGAGCATCGCCTGTCCGGTGACTTCACTATTGAAGCTTGGATTTACCCAACAGCGCTTGGCGGCTTTAAAGCCGTGGCTGCTCAGTGGAACGATACCGGAAACCAGAAGGGATGGTCTCTGCATCTGAATGGTTCTACTCCTGAGTTTGTATTCAGTACGTCAGGCTCGGGAGTTGATCTGATTGTTTCTGGCGGTACTATTGCCACGGGAAGTTGGCAGCACGTTGCGGTTACGCGCGCAGGAAGCACTGTTCGACTGTTCGTCAATGGGGCGCTTGTCGCGACTGGGACAAACGGAACTGCTCAGTTTGCCAGCACGGCCCTTCTTACCATCGGAGCGATCGCGAACCCGGCTAGCTACTTCACCGGCTGGGTCGATGAAGTTCGCGTAGTCAATAACCGCGCGATATGGACGACCAGCTTCACCCCTCCCATCCAAGCAAACGACTGGTGAAACATGCGACTGCTTAGCCCCTTCATCCCTTACATCCTCGCAGCGCTCGTCGCTCTGGGCGGTTTGTGGTTCGTGGACCACCGAGCATACCAGCGAGGCTACGCCACCGCAGAGTCTGCGCAGATCTCCGCGGCAGCTGCCGAGGCCGCGCGGATCGCCGAGGCCAACAAACGCGCGATCCAGGATGCCTTGCGAACGATTGACCGTCTAACTGAAGAAAAGGAGCAGCGCGATGCGCGAATTGCCGACCTGCTGCGCGAAGGCGCCGCTGATGCTGGTTCTGGGAATGTCTCTCTCCCTCCTGGGAGCGTGCGCAGGATCCAAACAATCCACTGAGCCGCCGCAACTCGACGCAGCACCTGAGGCGCTGACCAAGCCTTGCGAGCGGCCGGTGACACTACCTGACCGCGCGTTGACGCAAGCTGAGGTTGAGCGGTTGTGGATCACTGACCGTGCGCGCCTCGTCGAATGTGGCATGTCCAAGCAAGCCGTCGTCGACTACTACGCGAGCAGGGATGAGCGCATCGGAGCCTCACAGAGCTCGACGAGCGCTCAGTAGGGCTACTTCGCCCCTACGGACACGGGCCCGTCTTGTCTTGCACCGGTTTCTCTCGCAGATTCTTGAGCGCTGCTTCGAGCAGCACTTGAACGTGCTCCGGGATCTTCTGGCGCGCGTTGCGATAGTTGGAAATGGATTGCGGAGTCTTGCGCAGGTGGCTCGCCATCTTGGCATTGGTCCACCCGAGCGCTGACTGCCGACGCTTGAACTCGTCTGGCGTCATTCTCGGGCCCTTCTCTGGTTACTCCTTGATAGCATAAGCGACTTATACCGTGCGACCGCAAAACGAGGTAATTCCATGCTTACGCGCACACTCGTTACGCGCGCGCGTAGGCCGATTTCCAAAATCGGTTTCTCCCCGAGACCGCTTGCATCGTCCGCATCATTCTAGCGTTATCAAGCGGTTAGACTGATGCGGACCAAATCAACCGGTCCGCATCAGTGGACCAGAAGGCTTAGTTTTCAAACCGTTGGCTGATGCGGACCAGACAAGGTTGGTCCGCATCACCAGAGCAAGACCTGAGTGATCAGGGTGGTGTTCTTGTTTTCGCCTTGCGCGAGTGTGCGCGAAGCATCTAGTTTGTGGTGATCAACGCAACGGAGCAGAGAATGTCCCTTATCTGGAATCCTGACGTGACCGTGATCGGTCAGACGCAGTTCGACATGGACGGCCTTCAGGCCTGGATCGAACTGAACGGCCTCGACGAGCATATGGACCCGTCGTCCGACTCGCCTCTTCACCGCCTCTGGCGCGACGTGTCCGACGACGACGCCCTGGAACGCATGATCGAGTTCGGTGGGCGCCACTGCTACCGCAGCTGGGCCGAAGGGCGCGACCGCGCCGAGTACATCCGGAACATCATCGAGATGGAGCACGGCTCGGTGCTCGAGCACGCTTCCGTCAACATGGCGATCCAGGGCGTATCGCGCAGCCTGTCGCACGAACTCGTCCGGCACCGCGTCGGCGTTGCTATCTCGCAGGAGTCGCAGCGCTACGTCTCGGCCGACGAGATCAAGTTCGTGGTCCCGCCTCTGGTCGCGTGGCTTGCGGGCGGCGCGTTCTCGAACGCGGACGAGATCGTCGAGTTCACTCGCTCGTGCGAGCGGGCCCGCGCCGACTACAAGCGGCTCCAGGCATCCACCGTCGCCGAGATCCAGCGCAAGACCCCGGATGTCAAGTCCCTGACCATGATCAAGAAGCGCGCCAACGAAGCGGCCCGCGCTCACCTGCCGAACGCGGCCGAGACGCGCCTCCTGTGGTCGCCCAACATGCGCCTCCTGCGTCACTTCCTCTGGCTGCGCGGTGGCTCGGGCGCTGACCTGGAAATCCGGCGTCTTGCCGTCGAGATGCTCGGCTGGGCGCAGAAGGCCGCGCCGTCGGTGTTCTCGGACATGATGCTGTCGGAAGGTGGTTATGGCGTCCCCATCATCGTTTCGACCGATGCCTGAGGTTCTGGTCGAGAACGCTTTCGGCGTTGTCGAGGGCCTCAACTACGAGCAGTCGCGGAGCCTCGGTGATCGTTTAAACACCGAGGTCTCCTACCAAGGCACCCGCGTCAAGTTCAAGCCGACGCGGTTCGCCCTGGACCTTCTGGTCAAGGAGCTGGGGCGGGAAGCATTCCACCCTGGCTGCCGCTTCGCCTGGGCGTCGTTCTACCAGGCAAAGGAGCAGCGCGACGTCGAGTTCGACTGGGTGTCGCAGCCCTACGCGCACCAGCGCGAGTGGTGGTCGATCATCAAGGACATGCCTTACTTCTCGCTCGAGTGGGAGATGGGCCTCGGCAAGTCAAAAACGATCCTCGACGTCTGCCACTGGGCTCACTCGCAAGGTGAACTCGATGCGCTCCTGGTCATCACGCTGAAAGGCGTCCACCGCAAGTGGGTTGAGAAGGAAGTCCCCGCGCACCTGCCCAAAGGGTTCGCGGATGCCGCCTTCTGGAACGCGAACGTGGTAGACAACGGCATGTGGACGGGCACGTCGCGCAGCAGGGTCAGCCTCGTTGACAGTCCCAAGTTTGCTATCGCGACCATCAACTTCGAGAGCGTCCACCGCGCGAAGGGGCTCAAGTTCTGCGAACGCTTCCTCCGCGCGCGGAAGGCCGCCATCGTGATCGACGAGTCCCAGTACATCAAGACGCCGGACGCTGCCGTGACGAAGGCCGCAATGAAACTCGGCAAGCTTGCGCAGCGGCGGTGGATCACTACGGGCACCATGTCCACGGGTTCGACGCTCGACGCGTGGTCGCAGTACTCATTCCTGGACCCGAAGATCGTCAACGGCATGCCCTACTGGGCATTCAAGGCGGAATTCGCTGTCGAGGAGCAGGTCGGGGACAAGACGTTCGAGACGTGGGAGTACAACAAGATCACCCGCAAGTCCCAGAAGGTCGAGAAGCCAGTCATGGCGGTGGTCGGGTTCAAGAACGAGGACAAGCTCCGCGCGATGCTGGACCCCTATCGGTCGCGCCTTCTGAAAGAGGACTGCCTGGACCTCCCGCCGAAGCTCTACCGGATGCGCTCGTTCGAGATGACCGAGAACATGCACCGGGCCTACATGCAGATGTCCAAGGAGTTCCTGGTCGATCTCGAGGGCGGTCGCACGATGACCGCGCGCAAGGAGATGACCAAGCTTGTCCGTTTGCAGCAGATCGCTTGCGGTTACGTCGTCCCGGACGACGTGGACCCTCTATCGGAGAACATCCCTGGCATCGCACTTGACCCGAAGAATGCTCGCGTCGAGGCGACCATGGAGGAACTCGAGAAGGTCCGGAACAAGGGGATCGTCTGGTCCTACAAGCGCTACTGCCTGCGCGAACTCGCAGACGCACTCCGCACGGCCTACGGTGACCGCTCGGTCGTCGAGTACCACGGCGGCGTGTCCGAAGAGGACAAAGCGCGAGCGCTCCTTAAGTTCAAAGAGGACCCCACTCGCTGGTTCGTCGGCAACCCGCAGTCAGCAGGTGTCGGGTTGGACCTGGTCGAAGCGGACTCGATGCTCTACCACGACAACTCCTTCAATCTGGGGCTGAGGCTCCAGTCGGAGGACCGCTTCCATCGCATCGGACAAGGAGCCGCAGCATGCACCATCACTGACATTGAGTGCCTCGGCACTGTCGACCGTCCTCAGCTCCGTGCACTGAAGGACAAGCGGGACGTGTCCGCTGCGGTTTCGGGTGACATCCTGAAGTCGTGGTTGACCGAAGCGGTCTGACCGCGTAAATATGAAGCCACTAACGGAGCGGCAAATGGCAACCGTCTACATCGTCAACGAACCGGATGAGTCCCGGGCGACCGAAGGTCGCGCGACTTACGACACCAACCCTGCTCGCGCTTTCGGGCGGATCGAGTTTGTCTTCCCGGCGGGCATGGTTCCCGTCCGCAATCCCGAGCGCGCTATCGAGCGCGCCCATGAGGCGCTTGCCAACGCGACCGCAGACGACTTCCTCGTGTGGGCGGGTGGAGATCCGCTTGGCATGATCATCGTCGCTTCCATCCTCGCGGACAAGACAGATGGCAATTTCACCTATCTCAAGTGGGATCGTGCCGCGCGGGCCTATGCGCCCGTCCCGCTCGAGATGTTCGACAACGGAGAAGAACATGAGTGACCTCGACGAACTTGCGGAGGAAGGCGCGAAGGCGCCGTCCACCAATCTGGCAGATATCCGCGCGCTCGCCCTGAAGCAGCTTGATCTGGAAGCAGAGCTCGCGAAGGCCGAGCAAGCGGTGAAGACCGCGAAGGAAAACCTGCGCAAGGTGCAAGAACTCGAGCTGCCCGCGGCGCTGAAAGCGGCTGGCATCCCGTCCTTCACGCTGGACAACGGCATGACCGTGTCCTACGACGAAGATCTGAAGGTCAGCCTGCCCAAGGTTCGCTTGGACAAGATCATCGCCCAGATGAAGGCGTGGGGGTTCGAGGCGAACGTGACCAACACCTTGACCATCGACCTGGGCAAGGGCAACGACAACGCGGTGAAGGCCCTCACGGCCGCCGCGGAAGAAATGGGCGTCAAGGCGACCCTGGCGGAGGACATTCCCACCGGCACGGTCAAGAAGGTGCTCAACCAGCGCATCAAGGAAGGCAAGTCCGACGACCTGACCTTCTTCGGTGCGTTCCCCTTCACCAAAGCAACGGTGAAATAACCACAGCCTGCAGAGGAGACCTTAAATGGCTGCTTCGAAGACGACCACCGCCGTTGCGACGGCGAAAGAGGCTCAGCTCCCCGCTGAGTTCATGGACGAACTGGCGCTCGCTGGCGAGCAGCACCAGGAGACCATGACCAAGGACGATATGTCCATCCCGTTCCTGCAGATCCTGCAGTCCCTGTCGCCGCAGTGCACCCGCGGCGAGCCCGAGTACATCAAGGGCGCCGAGCCGTCGGATCTTCTGAACACCGTCACCCAGACCATCATCAAGACCCGGGATGACGACGACAACGCGATTGCCGGCTGCAAGATCCTGCCGATCTACTACAAGCGGTCCTTCATCGAATGGGTCCCGCGGGCGAAGGGCGGCGGCATCGTTCAGGAGTACTCGGTCGAAGAAGGCCTCTCGATCATCACGGCCCGCAACGAGACCAACCAAGACATCATCCAGCAGGGCTCGCCCCTCGGCACGCCGGGCAACCAGCTGAATGACACCCACACGCACTTCGTGTTCCTGCTGAACGAAGACGGCACCTTCGAGCCCATGATTCTGACCATGGCCTCGACGCAGATCAAGCCGTCCAAGGACCTGAACAACATGGTCTCGAAGCAGGTCCTGCCCGATGGCCGCAAGGCGCCGCGCTTCTTCGGCATCTACGACGTCACCACGCAGCGCCGGTCGAACGACCAAGGGTCCTGGTACATCTGGAAGTTCGAGCGTTCGGGTGACGTCCTGACGGCGAACCGCATGGACATCTTCCGCGAGGCCAAGAAGTTCGTCGAAGGCATCCAGGCCGGCGAGCACAAGGCCGACTACTCGAAGATGGACGGCGAGGCGAACCCGTCGACCAAGGACTCCGCGGCCGGCGCCGGCGACAAGGACTCCGAGGTGCCGTTCTAAGGAACAGCGGTGGGCGTTTAAACGCCCACCCACTCATCCGCAGGGGTTGCGGATGCTCCCGAACCGGAGGGAAAGCGATCCCCGTAAGGGTGCCCCAAGCCGGTGAGCCTCGCAAGGGCCGCGCTGATTAGACTCTGATCAGCATCCAGCATCAAGGAGACTAGCGTGAGTAACGGAGAACGGTTCGCACGGCTATTCCGCGGATACACCGCGCGGTATGGCCGCTACGACATGGAAGGGGGCGCAACCCCTGAAACCAAGATTGCGGGCAAGGCAAAGACGGTCGACCGCCCCATCACTACTCAGGACTACGCCGACCACGTCGCAGGCAAGGTCGGCATCGGCGTCATTCCACTTCAAGGTGAGCCCAAGGCCCCTGGGTTCGTCAACTTCGCTGCCATTGATATTGACGTCTATAAAGCGGAGACGCAGGCCGCGCGGAACCTGACCCACGCGGACGTCGCCCTGACCTTGCTCGAGACGCCGCTGATCGTCACGAAGTCGAAGTCGGGCGGGATCCACGTCTGGCTGTTCTCGGAAGCCGGCGTCTCTGCGAAAGCTGCGACCGCCTACCTCCAGATGAAGGCAGCAGAACTTGGCGTTGCGGGCACCGAGGTGTTCCCGAAGCAGAACGAGCGGCACTCGGACGAGGACGTCGGAAACTGGATCAACCTCCCCTACTTCGGTGACACGCGGCAAGCCGTGATCCCGCACAAGTCAGGCTCGGTCGTCGACTTCAAGTCGCCGACGCTCGAGGAGTTCCTGGACATCGCCGAGTCGACGAGCAAGACGGTCACCGACGAGTGGCTTGAGGCTCACACGAAGGCCCCTACCAACCAGCGCGTGACAGGGGACGCCAAACCGCGCTGGCTCGACGGTCCGCCGTGCCTTCAGGCGCTCGTCGCTGGTTTTCCCGAACGCGTGTCCGCGATCAGGAAGCGCTTCGAGAAGGGTGAGATCACCCAGGACCAGATGGACAAGCAGATCGCCTACACGGTCCCGCAGCTCCGCGAGGGCGCACGGGACAACACGTTCCTGCAGGTCGCAATCTACCTCCGCCGTCGTCTGAGCCCGCATGATCCCGACGGCCCGCTGACCGACGAGCAGAAGAAGCAGCTGCTTGCAGACCTCCATGACGCCCATAACACCTGGGGGCGTGCTGTCTTCGGCAGGGACCAGTGGGACGACCCGGAAGGCCGCGGTCCGAACGTCTACGGCATCGCAAGCGAGCTTGACCGCATCGCGAAGCAAGCCGCGAAAGGCAAGTGGGGCTACTCCTGCACCAAGGAACCGCTGAAAGGCTTCTGTGATCGGCGCAAGTGCTACTCGCGCAAGTTCGGCGTCGGGACTGCACCGAGCGATGCGGCCTTCGTGATCTCAGGCTTCACCATCGTGAACACTGTGGACAAGCAGTACTACATGAACGTCGGCGAGCACCGCATCCACATCCCCGACGTGTCGTCTCTCCTGTCGCAGAACGAGTTCTCGAAGATCGTCACCAACTCGACGAACCGGGTCTGGCCGACCATGCCGGATCCCAAGTTCAAGCAGATGATGGACGAGCTCCTGCAGAAGGCCGACGTGATCGAAGGCCCGCCCGACTCTGATCGGAATTCCATCGTCCTCGACGCGCTCGACGAGTTCGTCCACATGCGCAAGACGGACGAGTCGAAGGCGATCCAGTTCTTCTCGGGCCGCGTCCTGTGGAGCGCGGACAACACCACCGCCATGTTCAAGTTCGACCAGTTCATGGCCTTCCTCGCGTCGAAGGGTCTGCGCTACACGAGCAACCAGATCGCTCACATGCTGGTGAACGAGTTCGACGTGGAAGCACGGGGCAACACTCATATCGGCAACAAGCAGGGCCGGCCTTACGTCGTCCACCTTGCGCGCCTGAAAGAGCTCCGGGAGTCGATCTGATGGGTCGGCTCCGCCCAACGCTCATCCTCGGCGGACCTGGTTGCGGCAAGACGACCGCACTCCTGAAGATCGTCGAGGAGGCTTTCGCTCGCGGCGTTCAACCTGAGCGGATCGCCTTCGTCGCTTTCACGCGCAAGGCCGCTCAGGAGGCGCGCGACCGCATGGTCGAGAAGTTCGGGGTCGAGAAGGAGTCGATCCCCTACTTCCGCACCCTGCACTCG
>JACCDZ011029150.1_pt1 | contig 16719 bp, 17 predicted proteins | sample 7449551 | NCBI WGS metagenome assembly JACCDZ01 (sample SAMN15323452, study PRJNA562643) | freshwater metagenome | isolation source: river surface water | place: USA:Blue River Watershed | collected 2017-08-18 | reverse complement strand
GTTGAGCTTTGGTGAGCGCACTCTCAAACAGAAGCGCAGACCGTTCTTTGGCGGTTGAGAATCCCTTGAGGTAGCCGTAGCCGTAGAGGCCACCCAAGGCCGAGAGAATGAGAGGGACGTAGACGAGCGGAGAGACGAGACGGCCGGCGAGGGCTGCGATCATCCTCTACCTCCCGTCCAATCCTGGATCCGGGCTGCAATCACCACGGCGACCGCGGCAAGAACAATGACGAGCACCAGGGTCGATTTGGCAGAGCCGACGTTCTCCATCAGAGCCGATGTCCCCGACAGGCTCTCAGCGGTTTTCTGCGAGGCCTGGGTTGCGGTTCCAAGCACCCATTCGCCAGCAGAGGCGACGCCGATGAGGCCCGTTCCCCAGATGGTGCGGGACTTGACCAGAGCGGCGACAGGAGGCGTGGACGGGCAGACCGCTTGCGGCATCGGCTCGGGTGCCGGCTCAGCCTCGCCGGGCTTCACAGGTGGCGGCACCTCGTTCCATAGCGCGGCTTCAGCCAGGCGCCGGCGGGTCAGGCCCTTGAGCTCGCGCTTGGGCTTGCCCGCCTTGTTCCACCTGAGAAGCTGACCCGGCACCGCGTCATAGCGGCCCTTGTTCAATTCGCGAAGCAGGGTCGATTTGCGGAACGCGCCTTCTCCGACGTTGAAGACGAACGAGACGAGGGCATCGAATTGGTAGGCCGTGACGGGCACTTTTAGAGCGCCCTCGACGACGTTCTCGGCCCAAGCCAGATCCTTGATCAGAAGCCGCTCGGCCTCCTCCTTGGTGATGGCCTGACCCTTTTCGACGTTGTCGGTGTGGCCGTAGCCGATGGTCCAAACCTTGGCGGGGCAGAGGTAGGCCTCGAGGTAGCAGCCTTCGAAGCTCTTCACGAGGGCCAGGCCCTTTTCGCTCATGTCCACGGTGCTATCCCCCAATCCCGGCAAGCTGTTGACGTGCGTCGGCGACAGCAGCATCCACGGAAGCGCGATCAACAGCAGCTGCCACCTCTGCCTTAGAGAAAGCTTCCACGGTCTCGATCGCCATGGCGGCAGCTTCCCAAGCGGTTCGCTTGGTGATGATGACGTCTCTGAGTTGCTCATAGGTGAGCCCCCGTACGGTTGCTTCCGTTGTGAGCTGGTTTTTTGCCGTATCGTCCGTGCCGGACTCGGCTCTGAGGACAAGCTCGTATTTGAGGAGGTAGGCGCCCTGCTTGCCGGGAGCGGCGGCTGTGATTTGAGAGCGGCGCTCCTCCGCGGCTTGCGCGACGGCTGCCAGCCCGTTCTCCTTGGCCTGCAGAAGAAGCTCGGCCTCGACCTCCTCGGCCGTCACAGCCGCCGGGGCGTCCACCCAGCACGGACCATCGGCAAGCTCGACACACGTGCGAACGCCATCGGCCTCTGAGCGAGGCACCTCTCGACGAATCGTGAACATGTCAGGGTCTTTCGTGTTTGATGCGGAGGTTGCCGTAGCCCTGATCGACGCGGAGCGCCCAATTTGCCTTGGCTTGGAGGGCTGCGGATTGAAGCCGGAAGCAGATGATAACTGTGCCTGAGACACCTTGCGGGACCTCCCACACGGTGGCCTCCTGCCGGGTCGCGTGGTGCATCACGGCATCGACGTTGCCGCCGGTCGGGAAGGTGATGGTCTGGTGCGCCCCCTGCCCGTCGATGTAGGACAGATACGACCCAACGCCAACGTTGTTGCTCTTCGAGAAAAACGGCGCCTTGTGCAGGTTGTTGGTGACTTGGGTCTTGCCGGTGATGGTGAGGAGGTCGCCCGCTTGCACGTTGGCGACGGCGATGGAATAGGCCGTCGTCGGCGCAGCGCCGGAGGCTTTGGTGACGGGGAGATTGATGGTGGTCAGGACCGGGAAGGTCTGCTCGTACTGCTTGATGAAGGTCGTCACGCGACGATCTCCTCGACTTGCAGGAACGAGGCGAACGTCCCATTAAACAGACCCGCACCGGCCGAGCCGTTGAAGGTCGTAGTGCCCGCGCCGTTGCTGCCGGCTCTGAGCTTGAACGTGGTCGAGGACGTGGTCGCAGCGCGCATCGCATGCGTGAGGCATCCCGTCGTGACTTGGCCCGCGAAATCGGCTCGACCGGGAGCACCCGTCGCAAGGGTGTTTGCGGTCGAGTCTTGGAACAGGCCGAGATAGATGCCGTTCGTCGTCGAGTGCGCGTAGTGGCCCGCGTGCGAGATGCGGAGCAGGTTGGCGGCAACCGTCGGCGTGACGGCCTGCGACATGTATTGATCGCCCTCGGTGTTCTGAGGGGTCGTGTTGTCTGCGGGAAAGATCGTCGTTCCGGTGGCCACCGCGGAATCAACCGTCCGAGGCGCTTGCACGACCTCGCCCGGAAGCTTCACGCCTGGCGCCATGTTCACGATGATATCGGGAGCGGCGTTCCACGTGCCCGCCGTGGCAAGTCCCGTATTCCAGATCAGCCGCCCGAGCACCACGTAGGGCTTCGTCGTCACGGCCGTTCCGGTGTAGAACACGTGCGCGCTGTCTGCCGCTCCCGCGCCGCCTTCCGCCGTCGAGGAAGCCAGCGCGTTCGTCGACAGAGCCGCGATGCTCGTTCCCGAGAGGCAGTTGATCGCTCCGAGCCGGATGGTTCCCGCATCGTCGAAAGCAACCACCCAGACAGAGAGAGCGGTCGAGTTCGCCGAGGCGAGCGTCGAGCCCGAGGAGATGACGAGGGAGGTTGCCGCCGTCACCGAGCGGACGGTGAGCGAGCCCGTTCCCGCCGTCGCCGAGCGGAACGGCAAGAGCACGGTGTTGGTCGAGGAAGGGTCGTTGCCGTCCGCGCCTTTGAGAGCGATGGTGAGCGCGGAAGCGCCGACCGACGCGGTGATCGAGGCATTGACCGGAAGGCCAGCAGCGAGCTGGGCTTTGAGGAGATAGCGGGCATCGGCGGTGTCACGGTTGAGCGCATCGGTGCCAGCTGTGGCAGTGCCGAGCCCGGTGATCTTCTTGCCGTTCCACGGGATGTCGGCCGTGATAGTTTGCTGCCCATCAGCATAGATCGCGATGTCGAGCGCGTCCTTGATGTCATCAAATTCTTGGTCGAATTTGGTAGCCGTCGGATCGATCCCGAGGCTGGCATCCGTCGTGAAATCGTTCGGCCGTGTGAACGTGCCTGAGGAGAGGCCCATGGCGTTCCTTGACGTGAGGGAGGTTAATTGCTAAGCGCGGGACATGACCCGAGCGCTTGTTCCAGCACGCAAGACGCAACTTCCCGCCGAACCGATGCGGGTCTACCCAACGCCCATCATTCTCAAAGGCGAATTGACCGACGAGCCGCCCGAGGCTTACGCAGGTGTGGGCTCGATGCTGGCCTACATCCTGGCGGCTCTGATCGTGATCGCCATTCAGCCGGTCATTACCGGCACGCGCGAGGCCGTCAGGCCTCAGGTGGCTAGGGTTGTTGCCCTTGCCCTGCCGAGTAGCCCTCAAGAGCGATGAGCGCTCTGACGATCTCCCGGTACTTCGACTCGATCTGATTGAGCGGCTTGCCGGCGGCGAGCGCTGCGAGCGCGCGATCGATATCGTCCTGCGTGCGCGGACCGAGCGTCGAGGAGTAGCGGGCCCGGTTCGCCTGCTGGCCAGCGCGTTTCAAGACGGCATTCGCAACCCCCGGCGTCATGCCGGTCAACCGCGAGTGCTGCCGCCCGAGAAACTCCATGATCTTCGAGGGATCGACAACACCCTTGGCCAGCATCGTCATGTTCTGAGCTGCCTGAGATGAGTTCTCCATCTCCATGAGGTTGCGCGCGGTGTCCGATCCTCCTTGCAGGAATCGCCGCGTGTCGGCCTGCCGGCCCTTGACCCCGACATACTGTTGCAGTTTGCGGTATTCCGTCGGCAGGAGGCGCTTCGTGCCCTTCCACGCCTTGCCGCCGAGTGCCAGCCGCATCTTGTCCAGGAAGTTCTTGTCCATGAACTCGCGGCGCACGCGGTCGTGCATGACGTTGCCCGAGCGGATTTTCGTGATGAGCCACTTGCCCAAGCCCAGCTGATAGGCCCGGCGCTCGGGGTCTGACATCTTGCGCATGGCCTCCGCGATCGCTCCGGCGTCCTCACGGAAGCCATGCCGGAACCCGCGCTCGCCGGCCGCCTTGATCTTCGTCGTATCGGAGAACTGCTTAAGGGCCGCCTTATAGGTGTCGTTCTCGACGAGATCGAGCAGCTCGCGCTTGAACTTGGACACTCGGTTGAAGTCCCAAGCACCTAAGCCCTCGCGACGGTTCTTGAGGCCGTTGAGGATGTCGTCGGCCTGCATCTTCACGATGTGGATGATGCGGGTCGAGGACATGTCCTGTAGCGACTGCTGCTCGTCCTGGGCAAACCGGACGGCCTTTTCCATCAGGCTCTTGCCGGTTGGCGTCGACAGCAACCTCGCCATCTTGCCTTTGTTTTCGGCAGACACGACGGCGGGCATTTCGAAAGCCGCCTTGAACATCGGCCGGGCCTCGCGCGCGCGCCGATCGAGAAGGCCTGCGATCTTGTCCTCGTACTGCTCCGGCGTGCCGAGCTTCTTGCCGAGATAATCGGAAAGCTCGGCCACCTGCCTTGCCTGTCGCGCGTCGAGCTTGGTCTTGAACACCTCGCGTTGGGCGTTCGGCATCCGCATCGCCTGCTTGATCAGGCCTTGGGTGTTCTCGCCACCGAGATCGGCCACCATCGTGCCGGCGTCTGACATGAGGGTTTTCGTGGCCGTCTTGCCAGCTTGCTGCAACGTCGCCTTGCCGCCCTGATCGCGGGAGAGCGCTTCCAACAGTTTCTCATTCGCCGTCTTGGTCGGCATCAGGTAGGCTTTGAGGGGCTGGGCAACAGTCGAGGCGACCTTGCCGAGAGTCTCGGCGACCGGAACCGTGGCCCCGCCGAGGGCTGCGCCGGTGACGAGGCCAGAGCCCGCCCCGGTCAAACGATCCTGGAGCCCTTCGCCCTCGCCGAACCCTGTCGCGGCGCCATAGCCGCCGCCGAGCTTGGCGCCGCCGAGCATACGGCTCCCGAGCGAGCCCCCGCGCATCAGCTGTCCGCCGCCGCCGACAAACATGGTCGGCGCCGCGCCCGCGAGGTTGGCCGCCAGCGCCCGCCCCGGATGCGCCTGCTTGTAGTCGGCGATCTGCTTCCTCTGCTCAGCCAAAGCCTCGTCATAACCGTAGCCCGGATGGAACCCCAGATACTCGCCCAAGCCGGCTGCGGCCGCATTGATCTCGTCGCCGTAGCCGAAGGTGAGGCCTTGATGGATGGTGAGAGGAAGGCCAGCCTCGGTGTTGCGAGAGACGCCGAGCATCTTGCCGAGCCAGGTTCGAGCGGGCTCGGATTCGGACGCGGGCATAGCGTCCTCCGCAGGCACGTCGGACGGTGCCTGCTGATATTGAGACCACGGCCCGTCGGGAGGCACGGGCTGGCCTTGCGGAGCTTGCTGATAGGCGTCCCAGGGCTTGCTCACTGTGCGGGCTCCCAAGCGTTCGGGTCGGCGGGATCACCGCCCTTGAAGCGCCATTTGCCGCCGCTGCTATCTGCCCGCACCTCTCCGACGGCCGGCGCTGGCTTTGGTGCTCCATGGTTGATCGCACGGCCGAGGGACTGTGACCCCGCCGCTTCCGCAGCCTGGCGCTCTGCCTGCTTGCTCTGGAGATAGGCGTCGATATCCTCGAAATTGAAGTCGCCGCCACGGCCCGCCATCGTCACCTTCTCGGCGATATCCATGAAGTCATCGAGCGCGTTGAGCTTCTGCGTCGCGGATTCTTTGGAATCGGTGATACCTGGCGTGAACATCTGCGCATAGCGCGCGACCTCGGTCTCAGGAGCTGCCGCTCCTGTCATGACGCGGAGCGCCGACTCCACACCGATCGAGACGTTGCGCTTGGCGACACCGATATCGCCGGAGAGCGTCGAGATGTCACCGCCCGCCCAATTCGGAAGCGTGCTGGCCGCTGCGTTCTTCAGCACGTCGGTCGAGCCCCAATCCCTGAGCAGCGCATCCTTCGTATCGGCAATTCCCCTCTTGGCGACCTTCATCATCGACAGCTTGCCTGCCATCTCGGCCGGGATCGGCTTGGTGTAGCCGGGGATGTGCTCGAGCCCCGCGTTGACGTTGGCGGGGTCTTTCCACTTCATGCCCTGCGGCGCGCCCTTGGTCGCTTGCGCGGCTGTGACCGCCGCGACACCGCTCTCATTGCCGGGAATGTCGAAGAACTCAGGCTGACCATCGGCGCCCTGCCGGTACATCTGCCTCTCGTTGAGTTTCTTCCAGTCATCGGCCTGCCGGATCGCCTGGCTGACCGCAATCGGTGGCGTTGACGAGTTCATGTTGTAAAGGCCGCCATCATGCCACTGCCAGTCGGGCTTGGCGGCCGCCGCGGCTTGAGCCGCTTGCGCCTTTGCCTGCTCATCCTGCTGCATCTTGGCGGCAGCCTGCTCGGCTTGTTGGTTCTGATACCCGCCGACGAGCGCTTGCGCGATCCGGTTGACCCCTTGCCACGGGCTTTGGATTGGGCTCGAGTCCATCCCCTGCATCATGAGGGCCTGGGCGATCTGCCGCTTACGGGCGATGCCCTCGGGCGTCTGCGGTGCGTAGCCGTACGTGAAGGCCATTTAGAAGATTCCCCCAAAGCGTGATGCGTCTGTCGGACCACCCCAACCACCATTGCCAAGCGAGCCTGACGCGGCGGCAGAAGCAGCGGCGGCAGCGGCTGAGCCCATGTTCCCTGGATTGCCGGCGCCGCTGTAGCCAGGTCCAGCCCCTGGCCCCGTCGGTCCAACCGGACCCGTCCGGCTCCTGCCGGGATTGCCGCTCGAGCCGCCTGATCCCGCGCCCGGGCCGCTCGGTCCCGTCGGCCCGGCAGGCCCACTCGGCTGCCCGCCGGATGTGCCCCCGCCATAGCCCCCGCCACGCCCCGCAGACGGCCCAGAGGGGCCAGAGATGCTTGGGCCTGAGGGTTGACCGCCAGGACCGCCGAAGCCGCCCCCTGAGCCTCCTGATGGACCTCCCATGGGCCCGCCGCGGCCGAAGGGATCGGCACCAAGCCCGCCCCCGAGCGCGCCTGTGCCCTGTTGCCCCAAGGACAGCCCGAGTGCGTTGCCGACAGCCGGGTTGGCCATCGCATAATCGGCGATCTGCTGGGCTCTCAGCCCCTTCACCGCCTTCGACGGCTTGCCGTTCATGTTGGAGTAGGACTTCGCCGCGCTCACGACCGACATCTGGTTGGCGAGCGAAGGTGTCGTCAGAGCCATCGCAATGGCCTTGGAATACTTCGGCCCGACCGATTTGACGGATCCCTGGAAGGCGTCGTTGAAGCCTTCCAGGCCCGGAGCAAAGGCAGACGCCTTGGTCGAGGGAATGCCGATCGCCGGCGTCCCGCTCATAGCGGCCATCGAGAGGCCAGGCATGCCGCGCTGCGCTTCAGCCTGATCAGCCGAGGGCGTGCCGATGCCGCCAAAGGAGCCGGTCGCCGCCCCGAAGTTTTCAGCGGCCGACATGTCTGACGGGCCGAACGCTCCGGGCGAAGCGACGCCCAGAGCCGAGCTCGCCGCGGGCGAGACATCGGCGATCGAGGCCGTCGGGTCAGACTGGAAGCCGAAGGAATCGGCCGACGTCACCGGCCCGAGCGGGGTGGCCAGGCCCAGCGTCGAAGGCGGCGAGCCCATGCCGACATTCGGCCCGAACTGCGGGGCGTGGGTCGGAGAGTTCAGCGTCGACATGTCGACGTCGTGGGTGAGCGGTGAAAATCCTTGCGGGGTCGCTGCGGCGGCTATAGCGGACGCCTTTCGGCCCATGCTCGAGGCGCTGGCAAGCCCCTGCAAGCCGGCATTGAGGGACTTCGTTGCAGCTCTGCCCTTGGCTGCCGCTGACGCCGCCGCTGCATTGTTGGGATCAGACAGACTTGCCCACCCGCCTGCCGCGACAGACGCCATAAGGTCGGCTTTCTCTTGATCGGAGAGAGCGGCGCCGAGGGCCGCAGGTGAGATCGACATGTCGGCAGAGGAGGCTGCAGGCGCCGCCGGGGCGGTCGCCGCAGCAGTCGGAGCCGCCGTGAAGCCACGCTCAAATGCAGGCGTTCCCTCGTCAGCCGGGGCCGTGCCAAATCCAAAAGCGTCCGAGAGAGAACCCCAGGCATCGTGAAATGCCTCGTCAATTCCATAGGGGTTTGCGATCGCATCGGGCGCCGCGGTTGTCGCGGGCAATCCCTGGGCATCGACGTTCGGGAGGCTCATCTCCGGCACGTTCTTGTCCCAACCCGGATACTGCGCATCGAGGTCGGACGTGCTGACGACGCTCGCGTCAACGTAACCGGGAGCTTGCGGCGCCATCGCCAGCCCCATCAGCGCTTGCGCGACCTTGCCTCGTGCGCCTATGCCGGCGTCGGCATAGCTCGCGTTTGCGGGAGCCGCCGGAGCTCCCATTCCCTGCATGCCGCCCATGCCGAAGTCGCCTGAGAGGGGGCTTGGAGCGCTCGGGCGGGTGGCTTCCGAAGGTGACGGCACGCCGCCGCCATAGAGCCCGAGCCCGCCGCCGTCCATGGCGCTGCCTTGCGCAACGTCGGTGCCGGCAGACTGGATGCCACTGAGCAGCCCAGACGGGTCTTTCGCCCACGAGCCGTCCGGCCCCTTCTGCGCCACGCCGACGTCGTTGCCGGCGACCCCGATCGGGTCTCCGGCCTGAACCGTGTCGCCGGATTTGACGGTGCCCTTGGCGAGCCCGCCGATCACCGTGTAGGTCCCGTCCTCGCTCTTGACGATCGCGGTGCCGCGGTAGGAGCGGAAATCGCCGTGCACGCCGACCACCGTGCCAGACACGGGAGACGTGATCGTCGAGCCGGGCTTCGTGGCCGTCACGGTGTAGCCGGTGCGGCTGTGGGTGCCGCGCGCCGTCCCGCCGGCTTTGCCTGTCGGACTCGAGCCCGCAACGCCACTGGCGATGCTTGCCAGTCCGCCCTGGCCAAACGACTCCTTGCCGCCGCCGACCGCCGCCGGCGCACGGGAGAGCTCGGCCGTCTGCCCCTCGAAGCCGTTCGCCATGTGGGTCTTCATGACCCCCTTGGCCCAGCCGGGGATCGAGCTATGGCTGTGGTTCGGCCCCCAGCCCCGGCGGTTCGCAAGATCGATATGGATGGCGGTGTGATAAACGCCGATGCCCTTGAAACCCATCGAGGACGCCAGCGAGATCAGCGCTTTACGGTCCTCGATCGACATGTCCTTGACGGAGATGTCGACGGCATTGCCGTGCAGGTGCTGGCTTTTCTTGGCCCCGCCTGCCTTCTTGTTGCTCGCCTTGTCGCGGAACGTCGAATTGAGGGAGAGCGGCGCTCCCCACGCTTTTTGAAGCGCGAGAAAGCCCGTCTTCATCTTGTCGTTGAGGCCGTCCCAATTCGCATTGTTGCCATAGGTTTTGCCGAGGGCGTCGGTCTCGCTTTCCTTGCCGTAGCTCTTTGCAAAGTCGATCAGGCTCTGGCCCATGGATCAGAACCCGAACAAGCCGCCGGCGATCGTGCCGCCGAGGCCAAAGAGACCGCCCATCGTCGCGTTGTTCTGGGCCTGCTGCTGGTTGTAGGACTGATAGATGTTGCCCGCCAAATCCGGCGCCGCCACGCCGTAGCCGGCCCAATTAGGCGACCCCGGCTGCTGCACCTGTCCGCCGCTCATCAAGGCCGTGATCTCGTTGAGCGGCTGGTTGCGCTCCTGCATCTTCTCGCCGATGTACTGCTGGCGGGTTTGGTTCTGGTAGCCGCCGGCGGCGCGCGCCTCACCGCCCGAGGCGAGCATGACCTGCGTGCGGGCGTCGTTCGCCTGCCGCCCCAGCCGGTCCATCTCTTGGTTCCAAGCGGCTGAGCCCTGCGTGAGACCCGAATTCGCGAGTCGCGCGCGCGTCGCGTTTTCGTCGCGAGCGAGCTGCGGCTCGAGCCGCGAGTTGAGCCCCTGCTCGACCTGGTTGCGGTAGTCGGTGAAGTCGCCCGCCAGCTGCGGAGCGCCCGAGAAGTCGATCGGCTGCGACAGGGAGGATTTGAGGCGGCCGAGCTGCTGCTGCGCGATGCCGTTCATGTTCTGCCCGAGCGCCAGCTGCTGGTTGTAGAGCTTCTGCTGGCCCGGCGCGAATTTGAAAGTCTGCGTGAACTGCGGCACCCGCTTGCCGTCGATCGTACGATAGCTGGTCGCCCGGTTCGTCCAGGTGCCGATGGGCGATCTCTGGTTGGGGTTGGCAAGCCATGCCGAGGCGACCGAAGAATTGACGTTAGTGCCGAACTGAGCGTTGGCGGTCGCTTGCGGATCAGGAGGGGAAGAGGATTTCACGGCGCTCGGCCCAATCTTCTTTGGTCAGTCCATACAGGCGGATGGACGTCGCACGTAAGCGGCACATGAATTTGAACCCAAGCCACTCGACCAAGCGCAGACATGGCGCGTTTGCCTCGTCGATCTTGGCGGTGATGTGGGAGACGTCCCACGTCTCGAACGGGTAGTTGAGCACCGGCACGATCAGCCGGGCCATCTTGGGATGCCGCGCGAGGTCGGCGGCGAGAACCAGCGTCACGTCCTGATCGGTGTAGTCGGTGAAGGTCGCTCCACCGATCTCCTTGCCGTCGTCATCGAGCACGCCGAACCACTGAAAGCCCGGAGCCCGGCCGCCGAGCTTCTCAGCAAGGAAGCCCTCGATGCGCTGCTCCGTCCCCATCCAGAGCTGCATCAGTAGATGCCGCCCGCCTCGTATGAGACGAGCCCGCCGTTGTACTGGATGGGGCTGTCGGCCGAGACCGCGACGACGAGCGCGCCTGCAACCGCATGCCCCGAGATCGACAGCCAGTCGAAGGTCGAGAAAATCTCCGATCCCCAGGTGAGGTCCTCCCACGCTGTCGGCGGGTCCCACGTCCACCCCGTCGAGATCGACTGCGGCGGCGAATAGGAGGGCACGTCGGGCGAGAAGTTGAGCAGCAAGTCGACGAGCGGCTTGTAGTCCTCGGGCTGGTGCATCTGCGGCTGGAACCGGAGCCAGCGCTTGACCCTCGGGTCGCCATACGTGTTGTAGGCGTGGACGGCTAGGCCATCGATCGGGATGCCGACATCGTCGAAGGCTTCGTCAAGAACCCTGACCTCGCCGTCGGAGCGGCCGAGATAGAGCGCATCTCCCGATAGCCCGAGCACGTTGGCATCGAGCCCCGTCCACCGGCACCAAGCCCCGGTCTTCGTGTTCATCACGTATTGGTGGGTCGTGCCCCGCTCGACGACCGGCACGTTGATGATGAGCAGGCCACGCTTGGGATACTCGATGATCTGCCAGCCGTGGTTTGAGCCATAAAGGCCAGCCGCGCGAGCAAACGCGCCTTTGATCTTGTCGGTGATGGCGACTGCCGACTGGGCCGAGGAGGCCCGCTGCAAAACCTCCGACATCGGGATCAGGCCTTGCACCGTCAGTATGGCGATATCTCCGCCGAACTTGATGGCGCAGCGCCGGCCGATCGGACGGGGAATCGCGAACAAACCGACCTTGGCCCAGGTCGTCGCGTCCTCGGGATCGGTGCCGGAATAGACCAGCACCTCGCCGTTGGACGAGATGATGGCCAGGACGTCGTCCATGCCGGAGCCACCATCACGGGTCCACGAGGCCATCGCCATGACCTTGCCACCGCGCTGGAACTGCGAGGAGGTCTCGAGCTTGGTGGCCGCTCCCGTGATCGCCTGCAGGTCGAGATAGTAGACGTCCAGGCTGTTGTCCTCGCACAGCCAGAGCCGGTTCATGTGGACGCAGACGTTGGCGAGCGCCGTGTTGCTGATGCCACCGGTCAGCGACGCTGTGCTCCAGCCCGAGCCGTTGTAGTAGCGCAAGCCGTCGGCCGAGTTATTGACGCAGGCCAGATGCGAGATCGAAGGCAGCGTGAACATCGCATGCTGCCAGCGGCCGTTCGTCAGGCCTGTCAGGCTCGAGGTCGCCGCGCCGCTCGATGTGATCTCCCAGATGGCCGTGGTCGCCGCGGCGAATTGTTTCGTTGCCGACGGGCTCGCGTAGGTCATCAGGCTTTCAACGTATAGCCCCGAGATCGTGTCTGCGTGCTCGGACGAGCCCGGACGGAGCTCGACCCCGCCGTCCATCGGCGTGAGGTTGTCGAGTTGGACCGCGTCGGTCGGGTCCATCGCCGAGAGAGGGTCCCGCGCATTCCAGCCGCCGACCAGAGGCGGGACGGCCTTGGTCTCGGCCTTGGTCGATTTTCTCCGGATAATGCCGCGCTTGGGCTCGATGTAGCCCATCAGCTGAACACCAGCCGATCAGGAATGCGCGGCGCCTGCGGAATCTTGTCGACCCGCGTGTAGGGCGAGATGATCCTCGAGCCGCCGTCGAGCGACAAGAGCTTCGCCTTGCGGGCCTGGAATTGGTAGCTCTTCTCGGCGTAGTCGTTGCCGTCGATGTCGAGGACGTTCATGGCGATGCCGAGCACCATCAGCTCATCGTCCCAATAGGTGAGATCGGTATCGACGGTAAACGCCGCCTTGGGCGTCGCGCCGGTCGCGTCGGTCCCGATGTCGCTCGTGACGTACTCGTAGGCGATCGTCTGGCCGGCCGTCGGCGTCGGGGCGATGAGCCACGAGCCGCCGCGGATGCGGAACGAGTCGTAGCTCCAGGTTGCTGCCGTCGCCTTCATGCTCTGCCACTCTTCGTCCGACAACGGCCCGAACACCCGCTGCCGCGTGGTGCGGTTGAAGATCGTGTTGTTGACGAAGCGGAGGAAGTCGGTCGGCAGCGGAGTGTCGGTCTGCGTCTCCGCTGCCACCGTCGTGAACGTCTTCTCTCGGATCAGCTTCTGCCAGTTGTCGTCCTGAAGCTGCGTACAGGTCTTCGTCAGTGCGCGGGCGAGCAGCCGCTCGTCCTTCGTGGTGATGCCGATGACGGCCGAGGGCCGCGTCAGCTTCACCTCTACGGCGGCGTCCTGGCAGAGCGAGAGAACATTCGCCATCAGGCGGCCACCTCAGCCGATTTCTGCGTGCGCCGGGGCTTCTCGGAAGCCGCCGGGGTCGAGCTCTCCTCCTTGTTCGCCATCTCGACAAACATGCGCTTGAGCTCGGCAATCTGGCTCTTCAACTCGTCGTTCTCGTCGCGCATGGCGGCGATCTCGTGCGTCACCGCCTGCTTGTCGGCTGCCTCGAGGAAGAGCTTTGCCTGCTTCTGGAGCTCCCGCGCGTTGGGGATCGGGCAGCGCGCCAGCACGCCATCGGAGGCAGCCGCAACACTCTCGACTGTATAGAGGCCCATCATGCGGAATTGCTCGGCCATCTCGGGCGTGAGCGCCGGCCAGGCCCCGAGCGGCGTCTTGCCGGGCTCAACGCCGATGGTGTGGCCGGCCTTCCAGGCCTCGTAACGGGGCTTGATGAAGTCCCAGCGGTCGCGCGCCATCTTCTGGGTGTCGCCGTCGCCGTCCTGGATGGCCGACAGCGAGGAGATACGGGCCGGAACGACGGTGCGCTGGCGGCAGCCGACCTGCGCATAGTGAACGATGTCGACCGCTTCCTTGCGCACTTTCGTGCGGGTTTCCTCGACCGCCTTCTCGATGGTTTTCGAGACCTCACGCTCGGTGCCGTCGGCCTCGATGATGATCTCGGTGACCGTTTCCGGCACCATCACCTTCACCTTATAGGGGATGATTTTGTCGATGAATTTCGTCTCGAATTTCACGATGTCGAGCGAATAGCCGTCCATGCTGCTGATCTCCGAAGTGGATACGGGCGGGGATGAGCCCCCGCCCGTCGCTCATGCGTTAGTCGGCCAGCGCGTCGTTGACGAAGGGATAGTAGAGATCCATCTCCGCCATGCCGGTTGCCGGGCCGTCGATGGCCGAGGCGCCGCGTGCGTTCTGGATGCGGTCGCCGGCGACGATCGCATCGTCAGCCGAGCCCGCGGTGGCCGTGCCGTAGACGTGGCCGTTGTCGGCGAAGGCAGCCAGTACCTTGGCCGGGACGCGGCCGTAGATGGCATACCAGCCGTACTGCGAGGCGACGTTGGCCGAGAGCGCCACGCCGACGGCGCCGATGGCGTTCGCCACGAGGCGGGCCGTCGTGTAGTCGTCGGCCTCGTAGGTCACCCAATCGCCGATCACCGTCGAGGCAACGCCCTTCAGGTAGATCATCTCGACCGGGCCGTAGGTGTCATGCTCGGCGATGACGCGCGTGCCGAGCTTGTGGTTCTGCGTGGTCGAGGTTTCGTTGATCGGCTGCCAGCCAACCCGCTGCGGGCTGACGACACGGAAGCCTGCAACATCAGAAGAAGCCCATGCCATGATCGTGTTCTCCTCTGATCAGGTCGCGTCGATGACAACGCCGAGCATGCGGCGGTTGTCGGTGCACAGGTTGCCCATCCAGAACATCGGCACGATGATCGCGTCCTGGTTGGTCGGGGTGCGGGCTTCCTCGGCCGACCACTTCGCGTCCGAGTGCTGGACGAGATAGAGGTACTTGGTGTTGAGGAGCATGCACTTCTCTGCCGTGGTGCCGAAGTTGGTGTTGGTGTCGAACACCACCGGCGCCGACTTGTAGCGCAAGGCATTGAAGCCCAGAGCGCCCGTGTCGGCCGCAGCGTAGCGCTGCAAGTCCTGCAAGCCGGCTTCGAAGATGGCGTAGAAGTCGTGGCTCATGACGAGCAAGTCGGGCTCGTCCGCGCCGATCGTCTGCGACATCCAGGTCGTGTTCATGGCCGTGCGCAGCGTCGAGTAGGTCGCACCCGAGCCAGTCACCTCCGTCACCCTCGACTGCCAGAAGGTATAGGTGGAGCTGTCGATGCCGCCCACCGTGCCGCCGGCCGTCGAGGGAATGATCGAGGCAAAGCCGCCGATCTGGTTGGTCAAGGCGCCATCCGAGTAGAGGTCGATGGCGAACTTGTTGGTCGCCGTCGTGACAGCGACCTTCTTGCGGGCGCGGACGAGGTCGATCATCTGGTTCTTGCCAGAGTTGATCCTGATCTCGCGACCCGAGGCCGTGACGTTGATCGCGGCCTGCATCCAGTCGAACTTCGCAGACGAGATGCTCTCCGTCGCGTTCTGCGAGAGAGCGTCGTAGCCCGAGTAGCGCTGGTAGTTGGAGTTCTCGGAGTGGACGATCGGGAGAGCGATCTCCGTGCCGCCATCCTTGATGTTGCCCCGCGCCTTCATGAGCTTGAGGACGGGAACGTGGGTGATCACGTTGTCGACCACATCGCGGGCGTGGTCGCGCAGCGTGGTGCTCACCAATTCGGTGAACACACTGTTCGGCGTTGCCATGGTGTGCTGATCCTAGAGTTAGGCGGACATGGCCTTGTCGTAGGCTGCTGAGAGCCTGTCGTATTCGGACATGCGGCCTGGTTTGTCGGAAGATGCGACGTTGAGCGAAGCGGCCTTGCGCGCCTTCTCGGCAGCCTTGGCTTTGCGCTCGATTTCCTCGTTCACGAGCTTGTCGCGCGTGGCGGGGTTGAGGGCCCTCGCTTCCTCGTAGGCCTTGGCCAGAATCTCGTTCGCGGGAGCTTGCGGGTAGGCGGCGCGATACATTCTGACGCGCAGCTCGATCTCGTCGGCGAGGGCTTCGAAATCCTCTTTGCCTTGAGCGAACTGGTCGACAAAGTTGGTCGCGGCGGCTGACTGCTGCTCCTGCATCTGCTCGGCCGTGTGACGCTCATAGTGCGCGAGACGGTTCTGCAGCTGCTCAACAGTTGCGCGGAGCTGGGTGACGTTAGGATCGACCCAGTCCTGGTCCTCTGGCTCGGCGCCGTTGCCGAGGTCGATGTTGTAGGTCTCGGCGAGCTTGAGGAGCGCGTTTCTGGCGGTGTTCGGGTCGGACAGCGCGACTTGAGCGCGGAGGAGGGCGGCGATGCCCTGATCGTAGCTCACACCGTTCTGCTCGAAGAGCGCCTTGTGCTCCTGCAGCACCTTGGCGACGGGCTGCAACTCCTGCAGCGCTCGCCCTTGACGGGAGAGGTTCTGCCGCATCTCGGTCGTTTCCTTGGCGAGCTCACGCTGTGCCTCGGGATCGAGCTTGGCGAACTCTGCCCTTACCTTCTCAGACCAATGCTTCGGAGCCTCGACGGCGGGCTTTTTCGCCTCTTTCGTCTCGGGTGCGGCAGCTTTGGTCTCTTGAGAATCGTCGTCCGTGTCGTCGGCCTCCTCTTCGGCAGCCTGAGCCTTGGCGCCTTCGGGGAGCTTCGACTTGAACTTGCCGTCGGGGTGACGGTCGGGCTTTACCTTTGCCTCGACCTCTTCTGCCTCTGCTTCGGGCTCATCCTCGCCCGGCGCCGGCTTCGCCGCGGCCTTGTCGAAGGCTGCCGACAGTTTGTCGTATTCGGCCTTGTCGCGCTCTTCCGCCGTCGGCTCGCGCTTGGGCAGCTCGTCGAGCTTGCTGTTGATGCTCTCGAGCTGGGCATCCATCGAGGTTGGTGCCGGTGCGGCTTGTTCCGTGTCGGACATTAGGCGGCCTCCATCACGATCATCGGCTTGACAGGACGAACATCACACAACTGCGCCGCGGCGTTCAGCTGCCGGAGGATACCCATCAGCATTTGGCGGTGTTCATCCGTCATCGGTTGCCCGTTCCATGTCGCTTCGACCAAGGAACAGACCCGCTCGTGCACCTGCAGCGAGAAGCAGACGTAATTCGGAGGGTATTCAGGAAACAGAACGTCTTTGACTGTCATGGTCTAGAGCCCCTTCCCGTAGAGGTTTTTGTCGATGTCTGCCGTGATGGCAGCCTGCGCCCGTTGGGCGTCCTG
>JACCDZ012030136.1_pt1 | contig 16743 bp, 14 predicted proteins | sample 7449551 | NCBI WGS metagenome assembly JACCDZ01 (sample SAMN15323452, study PRJNA562643) | freshwater metagenome | isolation source: river surface water | place: USA:Blue River Watershed | collected 2017-08-18 | reverse complement strand
CCAATTTCCATCAAGCGAATTGCAGAATCCAGCGTCGCTGTAGTTAATAATGCAAGTTGATTTTTGTCTGTTGTCAACTTGTAGTCAAAATAACCCAATTTATTGTCTTTTCCTGCATAACGTGCTGTCCATTTAAATTGCTCTGAGAACAATTCAACACGAACAGCTTCTTTCTTCGCTTCATCAGTAACTTCATTCCAAGTTTTCAAACCTAGAATAATAATAAAAGCCAAAACAATTGCAGGTACTACTGTCCAAATCAACTCCAATTTGTTGTTGTGAGGATAATAATACGCTTTTACACCTGGTTTTCTTACGTACTTGAATGCAAAGAAATACAACAAGAAATTTGTAAGAAAAAACACGGTAACAATCAAAATAAAGTTGATATTCAACAACCAATCTGTTGTTACACCATGCTCAGAAGCTGCAACACCTCTTCCGGTATAACCGTATTTCAGCATCAACCAGATAAAACCACCGAATAGCAAAATCATGAAACCAAGCATCATGTTTGCATTCAATTTATTATCTCTGTTTGGAATGTCTTCCTCGCGACGATTTCTTAATTTAGAAGAATGCTCGTACAACCTGATCAACTGAGCTACTGCCAGTGCACCCAATACGATTACTACTAATGTTATTAATTTAAAACTCATCTCTCGTAAATATGAAAATGATAAAACGTACTAATTAAATTTCGTGATGTATACTTTCGTCCAAGTAAGGGTGATTTTGAACCGTAAGTGGCGCTTTCGTTAAGTTCGTCAATATTACTTTGATAAACAAACCTAAAATCGACAACAACAAACCAATCTCCATGAAACCGATGCTTGCATTTTCACCCATGGAACCGCCCATCACCATCAGATACACATCCACCCAGTGACCAAAAAGTACAACTAATCCAACAAAAGTAAGCAAACCTGCATGTCTCTTCGCATCTCGCGACATCAACAACAACATTGGGAAAGCAAAGTTGATAATGAACATTCCGAAATACAAAAATTTGAAGTGCTCAATTCGTGTCAAGTAATACGTTGTTTCCTCTGGAATGTTTGCGTACCAAATCAACATGAACTGAGAAAACCATAGGTATGACCACAAGAAGCTTGTAGCAAACGTCCACTTACCTAAATCATGAATATGACTTTCATTCACATTTGGCAAGTATCCATTTTTCTTCAAGTACAAAGTTAGTGTCACCAAAACAATCATTGCAGAACACCACATTCCTGCGAAAACATACCAGCCAAACAACGTTGAAAACCAGTGAACGTCGATCGACATGATCCAATCCCAAGACGAAGTAGAACTAAATACTGCGAAGAACACAAGGAAAACCGCAGCTTTCTTATAGTTTTTGAAGTGAATATCTGTTCCTCCAACCGTATCTTCAAGAATTGAACGGTTTCTGAATCCTCTGTAATACAACAAATAAGTTGTTACATAAACCAACGTACGAATCCAAAAGAAGATTTTATTTAAGTAAGCCGACTTACCATCGATGATTGGGTCAAACTCTGGTGACGCTGGATTTGTAGACTCTGGATTCATCCACAAATAAATGTGAGCACCATCCAACAACGTTAAAACCAACAGCGCTGTAAGCAACAAACCAACTCCATAGGGAAGAAAACCTGCAACGGCTTCGATTACACGCTTAACTGATGCATACCAACCTGTTTCAGTTGCGTACTGTAATGCGAGGAAGAACAACGCTCCCAAACCGATTGCAAAAAAGAAAAAGCTACTGATCAATAAATTTCCGGATAGCCTTTGTGCCAAATGTTCACCATGATGGTTCGACATTTCAACCGCGATGCCGATTCCTGTAAAGACAATCCCAACAACAATCAAGATCATTGTCAAGAGATTCGCTTTTTTAGTTATTTTGAATTCCATTGTTCTAATTTTCAAAAAGTTTATTTCATTACACTAAGTGAATCTTTTTTCACTTCAGCACCTACAGCTAATCCATTTGCATCGAAAGTTCCGTAAGCAGGATCTTGGAATTTACGGCTGTAGTGAACCAATGTCCAGATTTCTTTCTTGTTTAACATCGATGAATGTCCTCCCATTGCATTACGTCCGTAATAAATCGAGTAAAACATTTGTCCTTCCGCAATGGTCAAGCCTCCTAAGTTAGCAGCTCCAACGTAAGAACCTGCTGTAACCATTGGCCCGTTACCATCTCCTTTTTCACCGTGACAATGCAAACAGTTTGCAGTATACAAATCTTTTGCTTTTGCAAAAACTTCCTCGGTATTCTCGGCAGTTAACTTGTATGGATTTTTGTCCGCAGCACTTTGCAAGTACTCATAATCCATTTCGTTATTTGATGTAAAATCCCAATTGAAATAACCGTGTGTTTGCGCGAATACAGCATTTGGCAATCGGTGGTAAGGAAGCATCATTAAGACATCCTCTTCATTTGTTCCATAAAACGGAATCGTACGCATTGGAGGAGTCAACGCCGATAGTTTCATCGTTTTCTTCGCATCAATGGTGTTTCTAACTTCACCGTAATCAACATACGGCTCAATAGCAGGCGAACGATACATGTCTGGCATATACTCTAATCCTGCACTATCTGGATTTGAATTACATGAACCCAATAGGAGCCCAATAATCGCAATCCCTGATACACTTGCTATTGTTTTAAAAATTCTATTCATCGTCCTGATAAATTATCGTTATGACTATTTAACGTCTTTTTGATCTAATTCAACTATTCCCGTAGATTTCAACATCTCATGCAATTCAGCTTCAGAAAACTGACTGTTTTGAGACAATCTGAGCTCCATAACGAACTTGTCATCCGTCGTTCTTGGATCCGGGTTTGATGCTGGCAACCCAGGCAACGTTTTATTTCTCAAGAAATAAGTCAATGCCATCCCGTGCGCTGCACACAATACCGTAAACTCAAAGGTTACTGGAACAAAAGCTAACATATTATCCAAGTAAGATTCATTCGGTTTACCTCCAATGTTCATTGGCCAGTCGACGATCATGAAATATCTCGTCCCTAACGTAGCCAACGTCAATCCAGTTAACCCGTATAAAAAGGCCATAATACCCAAACGTGTGTTCTGTATACCAATAATAGGATCAATTCCGTGTATTGGAAATGGAGAGAACACCTCTGCTACTTTTACACCTTTTGCGACCAACTTCTTTGCGCCATCTTTTAGCACATCGTCATCGTCGTACATTGCATATATAATTTTATCTGCCATGATCCTTATTAATGATTGTTAGTATTATCTGAATGGTCTGCTCCTGCATGACCGTGATTGTCATCGTGACCGTGATGTGTATCAGGTGCATTCTTGTAAGATTCTCCCGACGACTTCAAAATCGTTTTCAACTCAGCGATTGGTAAAACAGGGAAGAATCTAGCAAACAATAAAAAGAATACAAAAAACAACCCGATCGTTCCTACGTACACCGCTAAGTCGATGTGACTTGGATAGTGCATACTCCAAGAAGACGGCAAGTAATCTCTATGAATTGAAGTAACGATAATTACGTAACGCTCAAACCACATTCCGATATTTACTACGATCGAGATAATGAACGTAAACAACATACTTCTTCTCAATGGGCGGATCCACATCAACTGAGGAGAAATTACGTTACAAGTCATCATCGCCCAGTAAGCCCACCAGTAAGGCCCAGTTGCACGGTTAATGAATGCATACGCTTCGTATTCAACTCCTGAATACCAAGAAATAAACAACTCCGTGATATAAGCCGTACCAACAATCGACCCAGTAACCATGATTACAATGTTCATGTATTCAACGTGTCGAGTGTGAATGTATGCTTCCAAATTCATTGCTTTACGCATCACTAACATCAAGGTTTGTACCATCGCAAACCCAGAGAAAACCGCTCCAGCAACGAAGTAAGGAGGGAAAATCGTGGTGTGCCATCCTGGAATAACCGATGTAGCAAAGTCAAACGATACAATCGAGTGAACAGAGAATACAAGTGGAGTAGCAACCCCTGCAAGTACCAAGGAAACCAACTCGAAACGATTCCATTGTTTTGCTCTACCTGACCATCCAAAAGAAAGAATAGAATACATTCTTTTTGGGATAGGACGTTTCACACGGTCACGCAACGTAGCAAAATCAGGTATCAAACCAATGTACCAGAAAACAACTGATACAGAAAGATACGTTGAAATCGCAAACACGTCCCACAACAACGGTGAGTTAAAGTTTACCCACAGCGAACCAAATTGGTTTGGCAATGGCAAAACCCAGTATGCAAGCCACAAACGACCCATGTGAATCAATGGAAACAATCCAGCCATAAATACGGCAAAGATCGTCATCGCTTCTGCCGAACGGTTAATCGCCATTCTCCATTTTTGTCTGAACAATAACAATACCGCTGAGATCAACGTTCCGGCGTGTCCAATACCTACCCACCAAACGAAATTGGTAATATCCCAAGCCCATCCAATGGTTTTGTTCAATCCCCAAGTTCCAATCCCTGTACCTAACAGATACATGATACTTCCAACACAATACAACCCAATAACGAGGGCGATAGCGAAAAGTATGTACCACATGCGTGGTGCTTTGTCTTCAATCGGTTTACAAACGTCCTCCGTGATATCGTGGTACGTTTTGTGACCTAAAATCAAAGGTTCTCTTATTGCTGCTTCCTTATGCATTACAATCTAATTTATTGCGATTAATGATGTGCCTTTTTCCCGTGACCAGCTGCTGCATGAGCTACTTTTTTCTCTACCTGGATAGATTCCAAAAGTGTGTTCTTCTCATTGCGAACTTTTGTCTTATACCAAACATTTGGTTTCATACCAACTTCTTCCAACACTTGATATGATCTAGTTTCTTCAGAACTTTTACGAACCATTGATTGAATATCATTCCAGTCTCCAACGATGATTGCGTTTGTTGGACAAACATCCGAACAAGCTGTAGTTACATCGCCATCTTTTACTGGACGAGCTTCTTTCTTAGCAACCAATTTACCAGCTTGGATCTTTTGAACACAGAACGAACATTTCTCCATAACTCCTCGAGTACGAACTGTAACGTCTGGATTCAATACCATACGACCTAAATCATCTTGTGCTGGATTGACTTGTGTAAACTTCTTGTAAGAAGGATAATTAAACCAGTTGAAACGACGTACTTTGTATGGACAGTTGTTTGCACAATAACGTGTACCAATACATCTGTTATACGTCATTTGGTTCAATCCTTCATTACTGTGCGTAGTTGCTGCAACCGGACAAACCGTCTCACATGAAGCGTGATTACAGTGTTGACACATCATTGGCATGTGCACTACCTTTGGATTCTCTACCGCAACTTCAGCTGCACCGTAGTCAAACGTTTTCTTGTCTGTTTTAGAACCAATCGTTGCTTCCTGATCAGAAGAATAGTAACGGTCGATACGTAACCAAGCCATTTCACGACCTCGTCTTACTTCGTCCTTACCAACAACGGGTACGTTATTTTCAGATTGACATGCAATCAAACATGATCCACAACCGATACATTGACTCAAATCAATAGTCATACCCCAACGGTGACCGATTTTTTCAACTGGATGTGCATCCCAAAGGTCAAACTTGCTTACATCTTCTGGTCCGTGGTGAGTAGTCAACACATTTGCAGGATTATAAGCTTCTTTGCCTCTATTTTTGTAAATATCTAATGTCGTTTCACGCACAACAGAATGACGCCCCATCACGGTGTGATGAATTTGGGTAGCAGCAATCGGATACTTTTCGTCTCCTGATTTCTCTACCGAACCTGACAGGTCGTAAGACATCGTACCATTTTCAACGGCTACGAATCGGAACGCATTTTTTCCTACTGGAACTCTCTTCCCAGAAGCATCCGTTTCAAAACCTCCGTATTCTTTTGTTTGGAAAGCCGCATTACCGATATTTTCATCGTTTTCGCCTCTTCCGTAACCCAACGCGATACCAACAGTATCTAACGCTTGTCCTGGAGACGGATAAACAGGCAATTCCATTTCAACATTACCAACTTTTACTTTCGCCAAGTTCAACCCGTTTTCTTGATCGAATGTTGTCGCGTACTTCCCTTCCATTTGAGAAGGATTCATCGTAATGTAGTTATCCCACGTAACTTTGGAGATTGGATCAGCCATTTCTTGCAACCAAGGATTGTTTGCTTGAAGACCAATTCCTATCGCTGCTTTTTGATACAACACAACTTCTACACCCTTCCCTTTCGGTAACTGCGGTGCGAGACCTGTCAAACTAGCTTCATTGAACGCAGGTGCAGTTGGTGCCACAACTGGCAAATCAATACAGCTATCGTGAATTGCTTTGTTCCAAAATGTATAAACGTCTGTATATTTCGTTTGCGCAGGGAAAGCGGCTACTTCCCATGTTGATTTCATCAAGTCGTAAACCACTTTCGAATCTTTGCCTCCACGCATCACTTTTCCTTCCGTGTCAGCCCAAACTAAGAACGACTCTTGTACTTGTGCGGTGTTGAACAACGGACGGATAGATGGTTGTGCAATTGCATAATGATTTGCTTTTGGATTGTAATCAACCCAAGACTCTAATGCGTGATGATCTGGTGCGATGTACTTGCAATTTGCAGCTGTTTCATCCGCATACGCTGCTGTTGAAATAGACAACGCAATCTTTTTGATTCCTTTCGCAAACTCAGCTCCGTTTGGCAATGTGTAAACAGGATTAACACCATGAAAGATCACAGCATCTACTCCTTTACCAGCAATCACGTTAGCAACAAATTGAGACATCTTCGCATCTTCCGAAGCAAACATGTTCACAGGATTGTTTACGTTGATTGTTTGTGTGTAAGAACCTAACACACTATTCAATTTATTTGCTAAAATTTGAACCGCTTTGTTGTTTGATCCACAAACTACTAACGATTCTCCTTTTGATTTTTTCAATGAATTGAAAGCTTCGTCGGCGATTTTTGTAGTCGCAGCACTCAAAGTTGTATTTGCGCCACCCGTACTTGCTCCAAACTTGCTTAACAAGTATGCCAATACATTCGCTTGCTCAGACGGTTTAATCATCCCTCTGTAATCTGCGTTCGATCCAGTGATTGAAAGGATAGATTCAAACTGAAAATGTTTGCTCATCCACTCTCCATCTGGATTTCTTCTCAAGCTGTATTGCGCTTGATATTCTGTTGAAAGCAACCAGCTGCTCAAAAAGTCTGCACCAATTGAAACGATTGTTTTTGCTTTCGAGAAATCATAATCAGGAATAATTGGCATTCCGAACGTCGCTTCATTCGCTAAACGAATACCCGCATAAGAAACTGCGTCGTACTGAATATGCTCAAAATTTGTTGCTGTTTCGTCTCCACCCGTTACTCGTGCTTTCAAAGCGCCAATTGCAGCTTTCGTTACAGGAGAAATAATGGTATTTGAAACCAATACTACCTTTCCTTTTTTGGAAACGATATCACCTAACTTTGATTTGATAGATGCATCCACTTTGCTCCAATCTGAAACTTCGCTTCCATCAATCGTTGGGTTTTGCAATCGTGCTGAATCGTAAAGAGGTAAAACCGAACCAACGATTTCAGGATTTACATTTCCTTTCGTGAAGCCGAAATCCCTATTTCCTTTCACAAAAATCGGACGACCCTCTCTCGTTTTTACAAGGATACTTGCATACGAAGTACCATCGTAATACGTTGAAGCGTACCATGTTGGCATACCTGGAGTAACATTCTCCGGTTTAATAACATAAGGAATTGCTTTTGTAACAGGCGCTTCACAAGCTGCAACAGTAGCTGCTGCAACACTGAAACCCAAAAACTTTAAGAAATCTCTACGCGCTGTAGACGTTTCTTTCAAGTTTTCGTCTGCCAAAAATTCATCCACTGACATTGACTGAGGAAATTCTTGATCTCTGCTTTGAAGAAACTCTGGTGTTTCATTCAATTCCTCGATACCTTTCCAATATTTTCTTGTCGTTCCCATATATGATTATTTCGACTACTTCTGTTTGTAAATTAATAGTGGCATTTTGCACATTCCCAACCACCAAGTTCTTTCACTGATACTTTACCGTCTTCCAAGTATTTGTTGTATAATGTTTTGTCATTATTCAATAAACGTTTGTGGATTTCATCGTAGTATCCGTCTTTTTTACCGTTTAATGGTCCATCAGCAATCCCTTTCTCTTGGTGACATTCGATACACCATCCCATGGTCAATGTTGGTTTTGTCAACACAACGTTTCCTTCGATTTTGTTCAACTCTTCAACTGGAACTACTCGAGCAGTTTCCTTCTGAGTTTTCATATCGCCGTGGCACTGTTTACAGTCGATTCCTCCTACCGTTACGTGTTGAGAGTGGTTGAAGTAAACGTGATCAGGTAAAACGTGTACTTTGTTCCAAACGATTGGCTTAGATTTCCCTGTGTATTGAGAACCATCCCAACCAGCTGCTTCGTACACCGCCTTGATTTTTTCTTGCTGTGCTGCATCACGTCCGTTGATCTGCTTGTGGCAGTTCATACAAACATTCACAGTTGGTAAACTTGCCGATTTCGATTTTGTAACCGAATTGTGGCAATATCTACAATCAATTCCGTTGACGCCTGCGTGAACAGAGTGAGGGAATTCAATTGGTTGAGAAGGCTGATACGCTTCTACTACCCCGATATTACCCAATCCCTGAATTCCCGTGACAAGCAATGTTAGTACCAACACCAGCGAACCGATCCCGACATAAATTTTATTCTTCCATGCCCACGTTCTAAACTCTTCTGAATAACTCGCGTCTTCCTTCGTGTCAACCCCGTCACGTTCGTTGATTGCAGACTTCAATTGTCTACGAACTCCACCAACCGCTAGGATAATCATGAAGAAAACAACGCCCATAACAATCCAAATCCACGAAAAATCCGCTTCTTCTTCAGCGCCAGCATCGGTCATCGTTGCTGAACCATCTGTTGGTCCACCACCTCCAGCAGGAGCTTCTACTTGCGTATCAACCCAATCAAAGATCGAGACGATTTGCTCTTCCGTCAATTCTGGGAACGCATTCATCGCAGTTGGTTTCACTTTGGAAACCGCTTCCGCGTATGGATCACTCGCAGCCGCAGCTTGCCAATTATTCACCCACTTTATAAGGGAACCCTCTTTCGCTCCACCTGAAGTCCATTTTTCACGGACACCAAAAAGTTTTGGACCTGTTCCATCTTTGTGAGGTTGGTGACATGTGGCGCATTTTGACTTAAAAAGACCTTCACCTTGCGCTTGCGCGTCGAACGTTCCGGCGAATAACAAGAATGCTATCGCACCAAAACACCATTTGTTAAAGCTTCTAAACATCTGATTTATAAATATCTTCATTTAAAATATTGTTTGTCGAGTGGAAAATTAACACTTATTGACGAGGGCAAATTTAGAATAATAGGCCTATTTAATGACAGTTTTATGACAATTTTAAATGCCTTTTTTTTAATTTAAAATGATTCTAAATAACATTGGAGTTTTTGTTCTCTACTCGCAAAATCCAAAAACGAAAAATGCAACACAATTTTGTTTAAAAAAACACAGATATAAGCCATTCAAAAAAAATTAAACAGAAATTTCATATACATTTGCAACTCAAAATATCAGACATGAAATTTACCACGATACTCATTTCTATTCTTGCATCGGGAACACTTTTTGCGCAGCAAGGAAACGTTGAAATCACCAAAGATCCTCGTATCGAAAACCTCATCAAACAAGAAGGTGCAGTGGTGCCGCCTGCAACATCGCCGCAAATTACGGGCTATAGAATCCAACTGTTTTTTGACACCAACAAAGACGCTGTCAATGAAGCGCGATCCAAATTCATTGCATTGTATCCTAAAATAGACACGTACGTAATCTACATGGCTCCTAATTTTTTCCTGAAAGTGGGTGATTTTAGAACGCAATTGGAAGCAGAAAAGGTGAAAGCAACAATCGAATCTCAATTCCCGACATCCAACATCATCAAGGAAAAGATCAATCTTCCGAGAATCGACCAATAAAATCAGTCTACCGCACGAATCTTTGTGGTCAAATTGCGCAACTTAAAGGGTTGTTTCGACGAATTTGGATTCAAGATGTAGTATTTAAAGGTATTCTTCTTTTTCAAACGCTTGTAATCGGATAGATTCAATTCCATGGAAACACTCAGTTTGTTCCACGAGTTAACTTTGAATTGAATGGATTCATAGTCCATTTGCTTCCAGAATAGCACTTCACCATCGCCATTTTCAAGCGAACAAGTAAACCGAGCTAAGTGCGTTGGCTTCTCCACCGATTCGTTCCAATAATCAAACGCAATTTCTACGTCAATCGTCTTCGTTTTTGGATCCAAAGTGATCGCGCTACCGAGGTTTACAAATCCTTGTTTGGTTTCAGCTTCTGTAAACTGCTTTTTAGTGAATTCGTATAAAACACGTAGCGCCTTTACACGTCCGTATTTTTGGAAAAGCGCAACGGGCATGATTCGGTTTCCGAAAATCGTGTAATCAGATACCAAATTCGCCTTCTTCCGCTGCGATATCAATTGGCGCCGAACCGACTCGTCTTCGACCGCGCGAATTGATAAACCTTCTGAGACACGGTACAATTTATCATGACATAAAAAGTAATTTGCATGAAAAAGATGTTCCTCTGTCAACCCATTCGTCCCTAAAATCAACGATCTATTGTTTCGGTAACGAACACCGTAGTCTAATTCTCTGCCCACAAACGGAACCACTTGCGGCAAATCCTCCGAATAGGCAACGCGCAGGTAATTCAAAATCGTTGGAGCAAGATCTAGTTGTGAACTCACGGCATGAAACGTTTGGGGCTTCACAAGTAAAGGAGAATAAACAAGTAAAGGAATCTTATAGCGTGATAAATCATCGTACACGCAGAGTTCGGTTCCGTGATCTCCAAAAATAAAAAACACCGTATTTTCATATCCAGGTTGTTTTTTCGCTTGTTGAAAATACGACCGCAGTTGCTCATCAACGTATACGAATGATGCAAATTCACGCGCATGATCTGCAACATAACGATGCGTTGCCGTTGGATTTTTTATCTTTGAAATTGCTCGTTTGACATGCATGATGTATTTTTCTTCGTCTGGAACCACAAATGGATCATGGGTACTAATCGTCAGGAAAACATCCATTCTTGGTTGCTTTGCCAACTTTTGCTTGGAGAAATCAAGCCATGATTTTTGAAACAACGAACCGTCAGAAAATCCCCACGGCGTGGCACGGTGTGAATACTTCTTTTGAAAAACGGCCTCCCAATCTTTCACTAAATAATCGGTTTCATAGTGATTCATGTAACCATTCATATTGGCGAAATTTAAGTCCACGCCACAATAAAAACGCGTGAAATAGTGCTTGTTTAGCAATGAAATCAACGACCAATGGTTCGGAAATTTGATTTGTTGAAACATGTTTCCGTGTGTGGTGTATGGAACAGAAGCCAAACTCGCAGGCAACACGTTGTTTGTGCGATCGCATGTAGCTAAAAAATTAGGCCAATACAAACTCTTCGCACTGAGCGAATCCAAAAACGGCAACAAATGTCCCGTTTTCGAAGCCTTCTCTCCTACCAATGTAGTAGATAAACTCTCGACTATGAGAAAGACAATGTTTGGTGGACCATTTTTTGAGTGCTTAAAAAACGATGCAAATTGACTTGAATCCGACAATCTGTGTACCAATGGATAGCTTGTTGACATCGGAGATCCTCCCCAAAAAGCAGGATCGATACCTGCAAAATCGGTCAATTTCACATTGGTCGTCTCGTGATTATCTGGATGGAGAAAGTAAAAAACCGAGCGTTGCACAAAAAATGCAAGTCGATTGTTCGTATGCAACGCCTCCTTAAATCCGTTGTTGACGTCAATACAAGTCCACGAAGGAAACACCAATACGAGAACAAAAACAACCGCTTGAATGCGATTGAACTTAGAAAGCCATCGAAATTTCAACAGTCCGTAAAGTACGATTAAATAAAACACGATGACACCAACAAGCAGCAACAAAACGATCACCGACAATCTACTTTCACCCGCTACAATAAGTTTCAACTCACGGATCGAAAACAAATAGATCGACTCATCTAGGGGTATTTTTGTAACTGCTACGTATTGAATCAATACAAAATTGACGACTATGAGTAACAAACTCCAACCGACCAATACTTTTTTTTGGAATTCAATACCAAAACAAAAAAGTACCGCTTGAAAAACTGAAAAAAGCGCTATTGCTGCTACCGAAACAAGAAAATCCATGAACCACCCCATTCCGACTTGTGCTCCTGTGATCGAAAGTTCGCTCCCAATGCTGAAAAATTCGACGGTGCGCAACAAACCGAGCGTCAAAAACAAAGCGACTAGGTAAGCCCAAGAGCGCGAAAAATAATCACTGACTTTCTCCAACTTAATGTGTTTTTGTCATAGTTTCAGGTACACAAATGATGAAATCGGCTTTTCCAATATACTCCCGCGAAAGATGCTGTATATTGTCCTGACTAACGATCGAAATCGTAATCATATCGTCGAAACGCAAGGAGGAATACCGCGCAAGATACCACAAAATACCTTGGTGAAAATCCGAATGATACGACCCATTCAGGTGATAAAAAACAGTAGTTGGTTTCAACGCTTGCGCTATTGAATACGCCATCGTTGCATCTTTGATTGCTTGTGCCTGCACGAATGTAGGACCCATGTGCATCTCGCCATCCAACAGCGCTGCATATTGTGTGAGAGTCGTATCCAACGGAAAAGGAAGTGGACAAATCCACTTTTTCTGATCAATCGACAATGTGTCCAATGCTTGAAGTCCTTTTTTGAAAACCATCGACGCATACCTTCGCGGAATATTGGTCGCCACCCACGGAATTGCATGTTGATTTGCATACAGTAACATGGGTTTGTAATCGGTTTTATAATTTGTCCATAAACGGCACGAATCTTCAAATTGCTTTGCCGTCAGATCGCCTTTTTGATAGGCGTCTAAGATATTTTGATTGTCCCGCTCAAACATTTCCGAACCAACAAGCAGCTGCTCACCGTGCTTTTCAAACAAAGACTCCAATACTAAAAATTGGATCCAGTGCGCAATTGGATCGTTGTGTGATTCGCCAAAGAAAACGATTTTCTTCTCCAAGATCGCTTTCTCCATTTTTGAAAACGAGCTTTTACGACCTGCTTTGTTGTAAATAACGTACGCTGGATTATCTTGCGCATTTGCCCAATGCAACGAAAAAATCGCTAGCAGCAACACGGAACTCATTCGTTTAAACATCGCAATCCCATTTAATTGATGCTGTGAAAATAAGCATTCAGCGGGAAACAAAAGTTGTCAAGCAAAAAAAGAGGGACAATCTTATTTGAAAGTCCCTCTAAATCAATTTATTCAAAATCAATTAGTCAATCGAGCCGGTTACACGCTTCATGAAACCGTTCAACGCGTCTCTTTTCGAAGCACCTGCGGCTATTTCCTTGTGTACTTCAATCGCACCTGAAAAATTGGAAAGAAGTTCACCAATTACATCCAATTCTTCATCTTTCAACCCGGGTGCATCAATCAAATACTCCAAGGTTTCAATTGTTTCGTTGACAAAGTCTTCATCGTTTGTTTCGATGAATTCGACCATGTGCTTAATTATTGGCAACCGCATGTACTACTTCTTGAATGATTTCTACTTTGTTTCCTTGGTTCTGTTTTACCAAACTTCCATCAACAAAACCTGCGAACGTTGGCAAATTCGAAACGTCTGCAAATTTACGTGAATTGGGAAGCTTTTCAGCGTCTACGTAAACGAATTCCATGTCAGGATTTTCTTCTGCCAGTTTCTTGAATTTCGGTTTGGTGATTTTGCAATTTCCGCACCATCCAGCGCCGTATTGAACCATTACTTTGTGATTACTCGCCAAAATCTGATCGAGTTTGTCTTCTGTTAATTCGGTAAACATCTTAATTTAGTTTTTACTTAAATAATCAGCAACACCGTCTCTTGTAGCGTTCATTGCTGTTTTTCCCTCTTCCCAGTTTGCAGGACAAACTTCTCCGTGTTGTTGCACGTGTGTGTATGCATCAACTAAACGAATGTATTCATGCACATTTCGTCCTACTGGCATGTGATTGATTGATTCATGGAAAACCAATCCAGTTTCATCGATCAAATAGGTTGCACGGTACGTTACATTATCACCTGTTGAACCTTCTTCGTCGAACATGTCATAATCCAAAATATCCAATTCTTGCGCCAATGCACGTGTAGAGTCGGCCAACAACGGGAACTTTACTCCTTCGATTCCACCGTTATCTTTTGCTGTGTTCAACCATGCAAAATGAACTTCCGCAGTATCGCATGAAGCACCAATCACGAGGGTATTTCTTTTCTCGAATTCGGCTGCTACTTCTTGAAACGCATGGATTTCAGTTGGACAAACAAATGTAAAATCCTTTGGGTACCAAAACAAAACTACTTTTTTGTTCTTTTCTTGCGCCAATTTTAATACGTCGATTTGAAATGTGTCTCCCATTTCGTCCATTGCATTCACAGCAATTGAAGGGAACTTTTTACCTACAATACTCATAATTTGTGTGTTTTATTTTTTGTTAAAATTATTATTTATTTTTTGTTCAACCAAGCGCTAAACATCCAATTTGTCTTTTCTTTTTCACGAATTAAATCACTCATCATCGCGTTCGTCCCGTCGTCGTCCAAATCACCTGAAAGAACTAAAATTTCACGTTCCAAACCGATCAATGTTTTCTGTGCATCTAAAATGTAATTCATTCCTTCGTGACCATCCGCAATCAATGGATTTTCAGCAATTTTACTTACCTCAAGATAATCGATAAAACGATGTAGCGGCGTGATTTCAAGTGTCAAAAGACGTTCCGCAAGATCGTCGATGATGATTTGTGTTCGCGTATACAATTCTTCATACTTCAAATGCAATTCAAAAAAATTAGGTCCTTTCACGTTCCAATGCAAGGATCGCAAATTTTGGTAATGCACTTGATAAGTTGCTAATAAACTATTCAATTTCGACTTCAATGCTTGTTGATTTCCCATGACTTTTTCTTTTTACAAAGGTACGCACTTTTAAATCATAAAAATAATTGATTAACTTTATACTTCTATCAATTTTATCAATATGTTTTCAAGTCAACAGATTCAATACATTCTTACCTTAACCGAAGTCCAAAATTTTAGCAGGGCTGCAGAAGCTTGTTTTGTAACTCAACCTACACTTTCCATGCAAATCAAGAAGGCAGAAGAAGCGGTTGGTTTCCCTATTTTTGACCGCAACACAAATCCGTTAGAACTCACGATTGCCGGAAAAAACCTCATACCGCTCTTGCGTGAAATCGCCGCTGATTACGAACTGATCGAGCGCTTGAAAAAGCAAATGCAAGGCAATTTTATCGAAGAAATAAGAATCGGAATTATCCCAACTATATCTGCCTATCTAATCCCCAAATTGTATGAAACCTGGCAAGCCGAGTTGCCGACTATCAAATTGACGATTGAAGAAAAAAAATCGGAAGAAATTCTAGAAAGCATCCAACACAAAAAAATTGATTTCGGAATCATGGCTGGTCCCGTTCACGACGAACGTTTAAAATCCGTCCAATTGTATCAAGAGGAAATCAAAGCCTTTATTCCGACTGTTACTGACGAAATCATCGAAGTTGACCAACTACGCACAATGAAACCTTGGCTTTTGAGCAAAGGAAACTGCCTGCGTACACAAATGATTAATTTCTGCGAACTAAAAGAATCGAGTGAATCAGCCGCTTGGAATTACGAAGGAGGCAATGTCGAAATGTTGATTCGCATGGTCAAAGCAAATGTGGGTTACACATTGGTACCTAATTTTTACATCCCACTACTCGCAGAACGCGAATGTGATTTTAAAAAAATCATATCATTCGAAAAACAATCGCCCGCACGATCAGTCATTGGATTGGTGCAGCACAAAAACACCAAATGGGATTCGATCCAAAAAATCATCCGGAGTGTGCAACACACCTTTAATCAAAGCCATACAAACGACATGCTGTTGCTCGAATGGAAATAAGACGAAGTCAGGAAGCGATTTTCATTTCAAAAGAAGGATGATGGCAAAATGATGCACTATTTTTAATGTAAATATGTATATTTGGCGCACACGAATCAATTACATGCGTAGTTCATTTCCTACTCATGCAATACTTATTAAACTAATTCATTTTAAAATGAGTAAACTAGTATACTTTCTATCCAGCTTTTTGGTGGTCAGTTTTTCATTTGGACAAACAGTCCTTTACCAAGAAACATTTGAAAACACACCCAATTGGTCAAGCTTTGCCGATAATACGCCGAACGCATGGATTGTCGGTAATTGCGCAGGAAATGGCAGCACCACGCCTGGCCAAAACGCGATGTACATTTCGTATGGTGGAACGAATCCGGGATGTGGGCCTGGTGGGATTGCAAATTTTGGTTTCCTCAATTCAGACAACGGAGGTAGCAAACATGCTATCTACGCCAAATTAATTAATGCCACATGTGCGTCCAATCTTCAAATTTCATTTGAACGCATTTTGACCGTTGACGGTGTGGATGATTATGCTGATTTGGTATACAGTACAGACAATAGCGTCACATCGAACGCAGTTGGCGGTCATATCCCCAATTCAACGCTTTGGCAAACGGTCAGCGTTTCGTT